>Ga0070699_100000787_pt1 | contig 29287 bp, 27 predicted proteins | sample KBSK1503metaG_FD_65473 | JGI IMG/M metagenome (GOLD analysis project Ga0070699, IMG submission 65473) | Corn, switchgrass and miscanthus rhizosphere microbial communities from Kellogg Biological Station, Michigan, USA - KBS K1-50-3 metaG | ecosystem: Host-associated > Plants > Roots >...
GCTACTCGCGCGGGAAGTACTGCCGCGCACCGGATATGCCAAGCAAGCTCTCCACTGGACCTGCCCTTAAGGAAAAGCCTGCAGGGGTTCAGGGTGCAGCGTGCAGGGTCACCCAGTACCCAGCCAGTACCCAGTACCCAGTACCCAGTACCCAGTACCCAGTACCCAGTACCCAGTACCCAGTACCCAGTACCCAGTACCCAGTACCGTCCACTCTGCTCCCCGCACGCTGAAACTCTGTACCCTTCTTATGGCAAAGATTTTCAAAAACCTGATAGGTGGAAGCTGGGTGCCGCCGAGTACGGGTGCCTACATCGAGAACCGGAACCCGGCCAACACCGGTGACCTGGTCGGCCGTTTTCCAGACTCTGGCGCCGAGGATATCGCCGACGCGGTTCGGGCTGCCCGCCTCGCCTTTCCGGCCTGGTCCCGTACGCCGGCGCCGGCCCGGGGCGACCTGCTGCGGCGGCTGGGCGACCTGCTCACTGAGCACCAGGAAGAGATCGCCGACCTGATGAGCCGCGAGATGGGAAAGGTGCTCACCGAAGCCCGGGGCGATGTGCAGGAGGGAATCGATACCGCCTACTACGCGGCGGTCGAGGGGCGCCGGCTCTTCGGACATACGGTTCCGTCGGAGCTGCGCAACAAGTGGGCGATGAGTTACCGCCGCCCCATTGGAGTCGCCGGGCTGATTACCCCGTTCAATTTCCCGATGGCGATTCCCACCTGGAAGATGTTTCCCGCATTACTCTGCGGGAATCCCGTGATCTTCAAGCCCTCCGAGGACGTGCCCCTTACCGGCCATCGCCTGGTGGAGCTGGTCCTGCAAGCCGGCTTCCCGCCCGAGGTCATCCAACTAGTCCACGGGCGGGGCGAGATCGCGGGCAAAGCGCTGGTGGAGCATCCCGAGGTGCCGGTCATTTCGTTTACCGGTTCCACTACCACCGGCTCGGCGATCGGCGAGACCTGCGGGCGGATGCACAAGCGGCTCTCGCTCGAGATGGGCGGCAAGAATGCCATGATCGTGATGGACGACGCCGACCTCGACCTGGCCCTTGAAGGGGTGCTTTGGGGAGCGTTCGGCACCACCGGACAGCGCTGCACCGCGACCAGCCGCCTCATTCTGCACCGAAGAATCCACGACAAGTTTCTGCGCCGGGTAGCCGAGGCGGCCAGCGCTTTGCGTCTGGGCGACGGTCGTGACCCTCGCACCCAGGTCGGCCCCCTGATTCACGCGGCTGCCCGAAAAAAGGTGGAGGAGTATGTCTCAATCGGTCAGGAGGAAGGGGCAGAGCTGGTGACCGGAGGACGCCGGCCCCGCTCTCCCCGGCTGGGCCAGGGCTATTTCTTCCAGCCCACGGTCTTTGCCGGGGTCAAGCCGGGCAGCCGGTTGGAACAGGAAGAGATCTTCGGCCCGGTGTTGAGCGTGATCCGGGTCGGTTCCCTGGGGGAGGCGATCCGGGTGAACAACGGGGTCCGGTACGGACTGTCGAGTTCACTCTACACCTCCGACGTCAGCGCCGCATTCCGGGCGATGCAGGAGCTCGACACCGGCATCACGTACGTCAATGCGCCAACCATTGGCGCGGAAGCCCACCTCCCCTTCGGTGGAGTGAAACAGACCGGCAACGGGCACCGGGAAGGAGGCTGGGAAGTGTACCACTTCTTCTCGGAAACCAAGGTCTGCTACATCGATCATTCCGGTGTTTTGCAGCGGGCCCAGATCGACACCTACGATGTGTGATCAGTGACCATATTGCGGCGCCATTGCCCGTTGCGCGCCGCACGCGGTGTGGGTAAGGTTCTTACAATGTTCGCAGCAATCCCGTTCTCCGTTCCGTTCCTGCAGCCGCGGCGAGGTATTTGAATCATGCGTCCAATGCAGATCGGTCCCGGCAGACGCGGTCCCGGCTCGGACGAGGGATCACTGGACCAGTATCTCCGAGAGATCAGCAAGTACCCGCTGATTTCTCAGGACGACGAAGTCGACCTGGCCCAGCGGATCCGCATCGCCGATCCGGAAGCCCTGGATAAGCTGGTCCGCAGCAACCTCCGCTTCGTCGTTTCGGTCGCCAAGAAATACCAGAACCAGGGCGTGTCCCTCGCCGATCTCATTAACGAGGGCAACCTCGGCCTGATTCGCGCCGCCCACAAATTCGACGAAACCAAGGGCATCAAGTTCATTTCGTACGCCGTCTGGTGGATCCGGCAGGCCATTCTCCAGGCCCTGGCGGAACAGAGCCGAATCGTCCGGGTCCCGCTCAACCGGGCCGGAACCCTGCACCGGATCGGGAAGCGCTCGTCCGCGCTGCTCCAGGAACTGGGCCGCGAGCCCACGCCCTCGGAGATCGCCGAGGGGATGGATATCTCCATGGAAGAGGTGCAGAAGACCCTCTCCATATCCCAGAACCACCTCTCGCTGGACGCTCCGCTTACGCCCGGCGAAGACAATAAGCTGCTGGACTACCTGCCGGACAACCAGAATCCGGGCCCCGATTCCGAGACCTTTGAACACGCCCTCAGCGAGTCGATCGAAGAGGTCTTGTCCACTCTCAAGGAACGGGAAGCCAAGATTCTCCGGTTGTATTTCGGTCTCGATGGCCCCGAGCCCATGACCCTGGAAGAGATCGGTAGCCGGCTTGGCATTACCCGCGAGCGGGTCCGGCAGATCAAGGAGAAGGCCCTGACCCGGTTGCGCCACGTGAGCCGAGCGAAAGCGCTGGAGAGCTTTCTCACCTAATTGACGATTGCCGATTGAAGATGGCTGCCAATCCTTCCTTCGATGTTTCCACCGGTGCCGATCTCCAGGAAGTCGACAACGCCGTCAACCAGGCGGTGAAGGAGGTCGGCCAGCGCTATGACTTCAAGGGCACTAACTGCAGCATCCTGTTCGACCGTGAAAAAGCCTCCATCAAGCTGGCCGCCGACGACGACTTCCGCCTGAAGGCCCTGGTGGATGTTCTCCAGACCAAGATGATCAAGCGCGGTGTCCCGGTCCGGAACCTCAAGTTCGGAGACCTGGAGCAGGCCACCGGCAGCAGCGTCCGCCAGACCATCGATCTCAAGCAGGGCATTGACCAGGAAACTTCCAAGAAGATCGTCAAGGGCATCAAGGACCGGGGGTTCAAGAAGGTCCAGGCCTCCATCCAGGGTGAGGAAATTCGGGTGTCCAGTCCGTCCAAGGACGAACTCCAGGAAGTCATGGCGTACCTGCGGGCCCAGGATTTCGGGCTGGAGCTCAAGTTCGGGAATTACCGGAGTTGAAGAATCGCCAGCCCCCGCGACCGGGATCTTTCCTGGTCGGCGTCGCAGTTCTGCTGGCGTCCTGCACCACCCCGGAATCGAGAGTCGTCGTCGGTCCCCGCGGGGCGCAGCCCGAGATCCGGGTCGGGCTCGCGGTGGGGGTGCCTCAGGTCGTAATCGGCGGTGGGTCCGCGCTCGCGGTTCTCGGGGCAGATACAACGGTGCGGGCTGAAGTTCCGGCCGGCGCCAGCCTGACGGTCGTGGAGCGCGGCGGAGGACTGGGTGTTTCCGGAGCGCTGAGCTGGTTCCTTGCGGCTGGGGACCCGCTCATCGTCGACGCGATCGGCGCCGACGGCTTTGTCCGGGTCGGTGGCCGGGACTATCGGGGACGGGTAATGGTTTTCAGTGCCCGGGGCGGGCTGACCATCGTCAACCGGCTGGGTCTGGAGAATTACCTGGCGGGAGTAGTACCAGCCGAAATGGGCCGGCGAGACTCCAGCGAGATCCAGGCGCTTTATGCCCAGGCGGTGATTTCCCGGACCTATGCACTCCGCAACCGGGGACGCTGGAACCCATTGGGCTTCGATTTCTACGCAACCGTGGCGGACCAGGTCTATGGGGGCGTCTCGGCCGAGCGGCCGATTGGCTGGCAGGCAGTCAACGGGACCGCCGGGCTGGCGGTCACCTGGCGGGGGGAGCCGATCGACGGGTTTTTCTTTTCGACCTGCGGCGGCAAGACCGCGAAAGGCACCGAGGTATTTGCCAACGCCGACCGCCCCTACCTGGCAGGTATTGACGATGTGGACGAGAACGGGGTCGCCTATTGCCGGATTTCACCCCGGTTCGAATGGCGCGCCGAGTGGTCGGTCGAAGCGCTTCGCGATATTCTCCGGGAGAGTGTGCCGGCATCCCTGGGAGCCAGCATCTCGTCCCACGCCGTGATCCAGTCGGTCGAGATCGCCGAGCGGTCCAGGTCAGACCGGGTCGCGCGGCTCAACCTGACCATTGATGGCAAGGATATCGTCGTCAACGGGCCCGACGTCCGCCAAGTGCTTCGGCCGGCCCGGGGCGAGTTGTTGCGAAGCAGCGTGTTCACCTTGAGTCAGAACCGGAACGCGGGCCGCGTCGTGCGGCTGGTGGCCGAAGGCCGTGGGGCGGGGCATGGCGTAGGGTTTTGCCAGTGGGGGGCGGTGGGACGCGCCCGGGCGGGCCAGAACTACCGCCAGATCCTGGCCGCTTACTTTCCGGACACCGATCTCGAGCGAATATACTGATGCCACGAATTCTCCTGCTGCTTGGAGCGGTCTGCCTGGTTGCCTCGCCGCTGGCGGCCCAGCGCCCCCTGGACCGTTTTACCTATGACAACCTCCGCTTCACCGGGGCGTGGGTCGAAGCCGGTATTGCCACCTCGAACCGGCTCGAGGGCACCGCGACCTACGGGTTGCGGATCGATCTGGGCCAATTCGCCCCCCGGCTCCGGATGCTGGTGGGTGGCTCCTACACCCGAAGCGATTTCAAGCAGGTCGAGATCGACAAGTTCGAGACCAAGTTGCGGAACGTGGTGACCGATCCGACCAACGATTTCACCATCGACCTGGGGAACATCCGCTGGTCCGATATCGCGCTCGACGTGGACCTGCAGTACTTCCTGGTACCGGGCCGGAGCTACCAGCCCTACCTCGGCGCCGGCGCGGGGATGCACATCCGGAATGGTTCGGGCCGGGCCATTGACGGCACCTTCGTCGAAGATGCGCTCGACATGATCGGCGCGGGCGTCAACTTTACGGCCGGCCTGGACCTGATGCTCTCCCGCGGCCTGATGATGAACCTCGGCGGCCGCGCCGTGGTCGGCAGCGACCTGCAGACGTTCACGCTCACCGTTGGCCTTGGGTTTCGCAGATAGGGGGGTGTGTGACGGACGACCTGAGAATCGGGGTCATCGGTGCGGGAGCCATCACCCAGGTTGGGCACTTGCCGGTGCTCAAGCGGCTGAAGGGCGTGGAGGTGGCCGCCATCTGCGACAGCGACCTGCTCAAGGCCCGGGCCCTGGCCGAGCGGTTTCAGATCCCGGATGCGTTCGACGACATCGACGATCTCCTTGGCTTCGAGCATCTCGACGCCGTCGTCATCTGCACCCCGAACCACCTCCACGAAGCCCACATCCTTGCCGCCCTCTCCGCCAATCTGCACGTCCTGGTGGAGAAGCCGCTGGCGACGTCCCTGGCCAGTGTGCAACGGATCATCAAGGCCGCCGAGAAACGCTCCGGCATTCTGATGGTCGGCATGAACCACCGGTACCGGACCGATTCCCAGATCGTGCGCAGCTTCGTGCAGGCCGGCGAGCTGGGAGACATCGAATCCGTCCGGGGCAGCTGGCACGTCTTTCGTCCCAGTCGCGCCCAGCTGGGATGGCGGCAGCGTCGGGAGCTGTCCGGCGGCGGCGCCATGCTGGACCTGGGCCTTTCGATCCTGGATCTCGCTTTCTGGCTGGCCGGCACGCCCAAGCCGGTTCGGGTAAGCGCCAACCTCGACGTATCGGGTCGCGACAAGGGTGTGGAGCAGTCGGGAAGCGCGTTCGTGGTCTGCGAAAACGGGGCGACAGTCTTCGTTGATGTGACCTGGCACCACGTCGGCGCCGGGGAGCGCTTTGGGGTCGGTCTCCGGGGCAGCAAGGGCACGGCCGGAGTCAACCCGATGCACGTGTGGAAGGAGCTGCATGGCGTGCCTACCGACGTCGCTCCCACCGGTGCCGTGGGCCGGGAAAACGTCTTCTTCACCTCGTTTCGCGCCGAGTGGGCGCATTTTCTCGCCGCGATCCGGAAGGAAGCCAAGGCGCCGAGTCTGGATGAGCACCTCGTGCTTCATCGGGTGCTTGATGCGATCTACAAGTCGGCGGCAGATCAAAAAGACGTCACTTTGTGAGTCCCTGGTTCTCCCTCCTCCTCGCATTGCATCCGGGCCCTCATAGCCCGGATACCCTTCCGGCGGGAGCCGCCAAGCCCGGGTCTGATCTGGTGGTCTATGTCATGACCATGGGCCCGGGTGCGGAGATCTGGGAGCGGTTCGGCCACATCGGGATCGGAGTCCGCGACTCCAGCACCGGGGTGGATTCGCTTTACGACTACGGCCGCTTCAGCTTCTCCCAGCCCGGCTTTGTGGTGAACTTTCTCAAGGGGAGAATGCGGTACTGGATGGCTGGGCAGGACGCCGGGTGGTACGCTCAGGCGTACCAGAGGGCCGACCGTTCCGTCTATGTCCAGGAATTGAATCTGACACCGGCGCAACGGCTGGAAGTGTGGGAGTTTCTCCGCTGGAATGAGCGCCCGGAAAACATGTACTACCGGTACGACTACTACCGAGACAACTGCTCCACGCGAATCCGGGACGTTTTGGATCGCGTCCTGGGCGGTGCGATCCGGCGCCAGACCGATACCGTGACGACCGGCACCACTTACCGCTCACATACCCAGCGCCTCACGTCCGCCGATGTCCCGATGTATACCGGTATTACCACCGGAATGGGGCATGCCGTGGACCAGCCGATTTCCGCCTGGGAGGAGATGTTCCTTCCTCTCGCCGTGCGGGATCACCTGCGCAGGGTGACCGTGCCGGGGCCCGACGGGACCCCGGTTCCGCTGGTCGCCGAAGAGCGCACGCTGAATGAGAGTGATGCATTTGTGGTTCGCACCGAACCGCCTGGCTGGGTTCCCCGTTACCTGGCCGTCGGAACGCTGATCGGCGCGATTGGCCTGTTGTTCGGCTGGCTGGGAACCTCACGCGGCTGGGCCCGAACCATTTTTGCGATGCTCGGCACTCTCTGGTACCTGGTCCTGGGTGTGGGCGGGGTGATTCTGCTGGGCCTCTGGGGATTTACCGACCACTGGGTGACCTATCGCAACGAAAACGTGATGCAATTCAACCTGCTCGCGCTTCCGCTGGTCGTGCTGCTGCCCATGGCGCTTCGGCGGGGAGGAAACAGCGCCCGAATGGCGCGGCGTGTCGCGGGAATGGTGGCGGCGGTGTCATTGGGTGGGTTGCTGCTCAAGATCCTGCCGGGTTTCTACCAGGTAAACCTGGAGACTATCGCGCTCATCCTGCCGGCCAATCTCGCCTTTGCCGCGGCCATCGCCCTGACGACGCAGCCACGGCCGGAGCCGGCCGTCATTCTTTGATCTGGTACGTTCCCGTCACATCCTCCGGCTGGAAATCGAACACCTTGGCTTCCACGAACATCGCAAACAGGTCCGGGTCGAGCATTCCGCCGGCCACTTCCGACTTCATGATGTCGAGCGCACGGTCGGTGGGCACCGCGCGCTTGTAGGGCCGATCCTTAGCGGTCAGGGCATCGAAAATGTCGGAGATCGTCATCATCCGGGTCTGCACCGGGATTTCGGGGGCCTTGACCTTCCGGGGATAGCCGCTGCCGTCGAGCTTTTCATGGTGCCCCCGGGCGATGTCCGGCACCCGGCTCAGGTTCCGGGTCCAGGGAATGTCCCTCAAGAAATCGAAGGTATGGTTGACGTGGCGCTCGATCTCGACCCGCTCGGTGTCGTCCAGGGTACCCTTGCGAATGCTCAGGTAGCGGACTTCATCCGGGCTCAGGAAGGGCAGGGGCGTCCCGTCGGCCGCCTCGTACGTCATAGATGAATACTGCTTGAGTGCCTCGAAGTTGCCCTCTGCGAGCACCGTCGGCTTGTTCGATTCCAGCACCAGGTCCATGAAGGTCTTGAGCTGTACCTGCTCCTCTGCGAAGCGGCGGTCCAGTTCCGCCAGGAAGTCCTGGTAACCGGCCTGGCCCTGTCTGGCGAGGTACTCGGCCCGGGCCTTTTCGTAGCGCCATTGCACGGTCCGATGCATGAACTCGTGGCGCTGCCGGATCAGGGTCAGATCGGGGGGATACAGCTTGTTCTCCTTGACCAGCACTTTCTCCCGCACCCCGACTTTGCCGAAGTCGTGCAGCAGCCCGGCATAGCGAAGCTCGCGAATCTGCTCCCCGGTGAAACGCACCATCCGGTAGGGCCCCTGCTCGGCCCGGTCCACCACCTTGGCGAGGCCCACGGTGAGATCCGCCACCCGCTCGGAGTGGCCCGAGGTTGTCGGGTCCCGTTGCTCGATGGCAGTGACCGCGGCGCGCACGAAGCCCTCGAAAAGTCGCTCGATTTCCTGGTAGAGCTGGCTGTTTTCCAGGGCGACGGCGGCCTGCGCGGCGAGTGAGCGCACCAGCTTCAACAGATGGGGACTGTAGGGCTGCACCATGGTGTCGGCATCCCGGGGGGACAGCAGTTTCGCGGTCGCCTCGGTTTTTCGATTGATGAGCTGGACGATGCCGATGACTTCCCCGTGGTGATTCTGCATGGGGATAACCAGCATCGAACGGGTGCGATAGCCGTAGCGCTCATCGAAGGAGCGGTTGAACGAATAGGCGACGTCCGGGGGCAGTTCGTACACGTCATTGAAGACCAGCGCCTCTCCCTCTGCCGCCGCATATCCGGCCAGCGAGGCGTGATCTAAGGCCATCGTGAATTCCACGAACGGAATGTCGGGGCGGCTGTCGTTCTGGGTCAGCTTGAAGCGGAGCCGGCGGCGGCCTTCCTCGTCGTTTTCCACCAGGTAGAGACTTCCGGCGTCGGAATGGGTGATTCGCCGGGCCTGGAAGAGGATCAGGTCGAGCAGGGTATTGTAGTTCTTCTCGGTGCTGAGCTTGATTCCGATTTCGGTGAGCTCGCTGACTTCCTTGGTGCGGGTGGCGATGTCGCGGCGGGTAAGCGCAGCCTCGCGGCGGGCCGCCGCTTCCCGGTAGGCCGAGCGAATGGCCACCAGCAATTGCCGGGGTCGTACCGGCGAGGGAACGAACCCGCTCAGGAGATCCACCGGGATTTCCGCGGGCACATCGTCCTCGCCGGGGCCTCCCAGCGCCACGACGGTGACCCCGGCCTCTCGCATCGCGTCCAGCACCGCACCGGGGATCTCCTGTCGCGAACCGGGATCCAGGACCATCACCGTGGGGATGGTGTTGAGGGCGGTGGTGAAGGGTGGCCGCAGCTCCTCCGTTTCGACCTGGTCGGCAGCCAGCGCCTCAGCGATGGCCGCGGGGCGCCAACGGGAAGTATGCAGCAGCCGGAACTTCACGGCCTGCTTCCGGTGGAATCGAGGGCGCGGGCGGAGTCCTCGGCGCGGGATCGGACTCGCAGCGAATCGCCGGGCATCGCGCTCACCCCGGTGATCATTCGCAGCGGGCGGCGGCTCACCTGGTCGAGAAAGTGATCCAGCTTCGCCGAGATAACGTAGAGATTCTGGGCCGTGGTTCGCACGACTTCCCGGTTCTCCCCAGCAATGGCGGACGCGGTGATGGCCAGGCTGTCCAGGTGGAGCAGCAGGCTCCGGGTCTGGGAGAGGGTCATTGAGATAGAGTCCTGCAGGCCGCCGACGGCTCCATTCACCGAACCCATGAGACTATCGGCCCGGGCCAGTGTGGGGCCGAGCAGGGCCAGGACTTTGCTCATCTGGCTCATGGTCGAACGCACTTCGGGGGCGGTCCGCTCCAGCTCCCGGTGTGCGGTTACCACGGTACTGCTGAGGTGGCTGATCAGAGTCCGGGTGTCCGCTAACACCAGCACGAGCTGCCCGCGCAGGGAGTCTGCGATTTCAGCGATCGCATCCAGCCCGGAACTCTTACGGGAGGAATTGATGGTATCGCCCGGCGTCATCCAGCCGACGCTGCGTTCCGGCAACCGCAGGTAGATCAAAGCAACGCCGCCGACCAGTGAGCCCGGGAGGATTTCGGCCGTGGTCCCCAGCGGCAGGTGAAGCGGGGTTCCGTCCTGGTACTTCTCCGCGATCCTGAGTTGCACTACGAATTGAAGGTGGCCGGTCGCCGAGTCGACCTGCGGTGCGACCGTCTGGACTTCACCGATCGCCAGGCCCTGAAAGAAGACCTTGGTGTCGACATTCAGGTCCTGGGCGCTCTCTGCGCGCATGAACAGGTCGAACTGGTGTTTGCTCCAGCCCTGGGTGAAGAAGAACGCCAGCATGATGACCAGGACGGTGGCGATCACCAGCAGGCCGACCAGGAAGTCGGAGAAGCGCTGGCTGCTCATGGGCGGGTGAGGAGGTGCCGGCTGTCGGCAAGGTGTACCACCCGCTCGACCCTGTTACGAAGCAACATCGGAATACCCTGTCCGGTGACAAACACGGTTCGCCGGCCGCCAGCGCCGATTTCTCCACCGCGGGCGATTTCCAGCAGCTCGGCAGAGGCGCGGTCGGTGAGGCCCACGAAGGGCTGCTCCAGCAGCACCAACTCGGGATCGAAGGCGAGAGCGCGCCCCAGTGCCGCGCGGCGCCGTTGCTCCTCGTTGGCCTGCGCGGGGCGTTCCTGGGCCACTCGATTCAGCCGGAGCATGGCCAGGATCACGTCAACCCGTCCTTCGATTTCATCGGTTTTGAAGTTGCTGCCAAAGCGGAGTGGGAGCCGGACATTATCCCGCAGGCTCAGGTTGTTGAGGAGTCCGTCTCCGGCAGGAAGGTAGCCCAGCCGGCGTCGGAAGGCGAGTTGCTCCCGGCGGGGAAGCGGCTGGAGATTGGTGCCGAAGACGGCAGCTGATCCCGCGGCCGGCGCTTCCAGGCCGAGCGCGAACTCAGCCAGGCTGTCCACTCCGCTGTTCTCGTCGCCCACGACGACCACCGTCTCGTGCCGCATTACCAGGAGCTCAAACGCCCCGGCGGCGCTCCCGGTCATCGGAATGCCGTGAAACTCCAGCAGGGGGCCGTCCGGCTCGTTCACTGGACCGCCACGAAGAGCGCGCTGACCACGAAGATCATTACGATTGCGCCGACAGTGGAGCGGATTACGGCCTGGGGGATCTCGGTGGGTCCGCGCCGGACGGCCAGGCCGTGATAGCTGGACCAGATCCCGATGACCAGGCCGGACAAAGCCCCCTTGCCCAGGGTCACCCAGACGTCGGTCGAGTTGAGCGACGCGAGCACCGAGCCGATGTAGCGACCCCCGCTCATGCCCTCGCTGCCGGCTGCCAGGAAGCCGGCCAGCAATGCCACGGCATCGAAGAGGACCGTCAGGATGGTCACCGAGATGATGCAGCCGAGTACGCGCGGCAGCACCAGATAGTGATTCGGATCGATCCCCATGCCCTCGAGCGCCCGCACCTCGCGCATGACGGTGTTGGTCGCCAGCTCCGCGGTGATCGCGGTGCCGCTCCGGCCCACGACGGCGAGCGCGGTCAGGATGGGGCCCAGCTGGCGCACGATGATGATGACGATCAGCCGGCCGATCAGGTCGTAGGCCCCGACTCGGCCCAGCTCCCGGACCGCCATCGAAATGACGAGGAAGCTAAAAATACCGGAGAGCAGGGCGATGAGCCCGACGGCCTCGACCGCGGTAAACCGGAGTTGGTTCAGCAGCAGGCGCCCGGCGACCTGACGTCCGGCGCCGGGCAGCGAGAAGATCGCGCGAAAGGCCTCAAACGTGAAGCGCGCCAGCCCACCCGTTCGGGTGAGCCGGCGCGCCGCGGAGCGCCCGACGACTGCAATCGGGGCGCTCACGCGCTTACGAGTTCCCGACCTTCTGCAACCCTTCCTTGGCCTCGGTGTAGTCAGGGAAGACCGCGAGGGCGCGGTTGTAGAATTCCGTCGCCTTTTCCTTGTCTCCCCGGTCCTGATACAGCAGGGCGCGGCTGTAATAGGTCAGCGCTTCCGTCGGAATGTGACGCTGCACCGCGGCCTGCTCCGCCGGCAAGGGCGGCAGCTTGGTATTCGCCATGATCGCCAGCGCGACATCATTGATCATGTCGAACAGCTTCTCCCGCTCCTTCTGGGAGGAGACCACTTTCAGGATCTCGCTGGTCTCGACATCCACGATGCGAGCGTCGATCCGCATCTTGCCGTAGTAGTCGGTAAAGCCACCCATGATCATGTAGCGGGCGCCGACGATCTTGCCGACCCGCGCCGCCGTGGCGGCGTCGACCCGGCCCTGGGTCGCGAGATTCTGCTCGTTGAGGATGCGGTTGATATCGCTCCGATCCACGACGCGGGCCGCTTGATTCTTCGCCAGCTCGCTGATCAGCATGGCGGGAATGCCCTGCTGGAGCGCTTCGAAGTCTTCCTTTTCACGGCCGTAGGATCCGCCGTTCTCGAATGGCATCACCGCGATGCCGGGGCGGGTATCCTGGGCCGGAGCCGCCAGCGGCGTCAGTGCCGCGAGCGCCAGAGCGACCAGCATGGTCCTGCGCATTTCCTCTCCTCGTTAGAGACTAAGTTGCATTCCTTCGCTGGCGGCCTCGACTACCAGACCGGGCGCCAGGTTCTTTGCATCGACGCGTGCGCGCGCCAACAGTTGATCAATCGCTTCGTCGTCATGTTCCGGCTCGTGGTGAAACAGCACGAGACGCCGGGCCCTGCATTCAGCCGCGAGCTCCACCGCCTGCTTGGGCGTCGAGTGTCCCCACCCGGCCCGCTGCGCCATCAGTTCGTCGGAATACATCCCATCGTGAATCAGCGTGTCGACCCCATCCAGAAACTGCACCAGCCCGGCCCGCCAGTTTTCGGGAACCGTGTAGTTCCCCCCCGGGCCGAGCTCGTTGTCCGTCAGGTACGCCATGGTGGCGCCGCCGCGCACCGGGACCAGCTTGTAGCCCAGCGTAGTGCCGGGATGGCGCAGCCGAAACGCTTCCACCGTAAAGCCGTCGATCTCAAACCCGCCACCGGCGATTTCCGTAACCGTCAACTCCGCCGCCAGCGCCCGCAGCGGAATCGGAAACACCATCGGGTCCATTTGCCGGTCCAGGATGCTCTCCAGCCCTACTCCCTCCTGGGCCGATCCGTAGATCCGGACCGAGTTGCCTTTTACGTTCAGAGGTTGAAAAAACGGAAGCCCCTGAATGTGGTCCCAATGGGTGTGGGACAGGAGAATGTCTGCGTTTATCCCGCTGTTGCCGCTCCGGAGCAGGTCGCGCCCCAGGGGGCGAATCCCGCTTCCGGCGTCCAGAATCACCAGTTCGTCCTTGCGACCTGCCACGGCGACGCAAGCCGTATTGCCCCCATACCGGGCTGTCTGGGGGCCAGGCGTGGGGATCGACCCGCGCGTGCCCCAAAACGTAATGGTATAGGTCACGGTCGTAACTCAGGTGCCAGTTTCATGCCGTCTGGGGTCTCGGCCGGGCGCAGGTGAGGGGGCTCACGCGGCAGGCGTGAGGGGTCTCACGAGCGTCCCGCGGCAGCCAGCAGGGCCTGACGATCTTTGATGGTGATATCTTTTCGGGTCACTTGAATGAGGCCGCGTTCCACGAAGTCACGCATGGTTCGAGACACCGTTTCCCGGCTGGAACCGATCATCTGGGCGATGGTGTGGTGGGTCATCTTCCGGCGAATCATGTCGCCGTCCTCCTCTGAAGCGGCCCGGAGCAGCAGGTCCGCAACCCGGCCGTTTACGTCGAGCAATACCAGACTGCCGATTTTCTCGTCAGCGCGGCGGAGTCGCCGGGAGAGCTCGCGAAGCAGGCTGATCGCCACTTCGGGAGAAGAGCGGAGCCGGGCCTGGAAGTCTTCCCGCCGAAGCACCAGCAGGGTCGAATCCTCCATCGCGATCACGTGGGCCGAGCGGGGCGCATCGTCGATCAGGGCCATCTCCCCGAAAAAGCTGCCGGGTCCCAGCACGGAAAGAATGACCTCGCGGCCATCCTCTCCGATCAGCACGACCTTGACCTGTCCCGACGCGACCAGGTAGAGCGAGTCGCCCCGATCGTTTTCGAACAGGATGACACTACCCTTGGGATAAGTCTTTTCTCGAGTCAGCTCAGCAAAGTGAGCCAACTCCACCTCGGGAAGGCTCTCAAATAGCGGAACCCTCTTTAGGACTTCGAGCGGAGATAGTGCCACCTTCGGCCTCGCAATCGGAAGTTTGTGTCCGTACGTTACTTGCGCCCCCGGGGGCTGTCAATTCAACCGGGGTTGCCCTGGACCGGGTGGGGCGGGTACATTTCCCGGCTGTCATTTCGTCCCAAGTCGAACCCGATCAACCGCTTAGCGGACTCGGGGTAAGGAGCGCCAAGTGAAACCAGATCTGCATCCCAAGTACTTCAAAGTGACCGTGAAATGTGCGTGCGGCAGTGAATTCGAGACTCGCTCGACGAATCCCGCCATCCACGTCGAGGTGTGCTCGAAGTGCCATCCGTACTTTACTGGCCGGCAGCGGCTGATGGATACGGCAGGCCGGGTAGACCGGTTCCGCCGGAAGTACGCGACCGACAGCACCACCAAGGCGCCCTCGGCCTAAGCGATGGAAGCCAGACTCCGCCAGGCGCTCGCCCGGGCGGAGGAGGTTGCCCGGGAGCTGGCGAGCCCCGAAGCCGCTCGCGACGCCGCCCGGTTCCGCTCACTGGGCCGCGAGCATGCCAGGCTGGCGCCGATCGTTCGGCTGGCAGAGCGGCTGACCCGGCTGGAATCCGACCTGGAACAAGCGCGGCAGCTCGAGGACGAAGCCGATCCCGAGATGGCCGCGCTTGTTCGTGCCGACCTGGACCGGCTCCCCGTGGAGATCGAACCGCTCCGGGCCGAGCTGCACGAGTTGCTGCTTCCGCGGGATCCCCACGATGATCGCGATGCCATCATGGAAATCCGGGCCGGAACCGGAGGGGACGAGGCCGCGCTGTTCGCGGCCGACCTCGTCCGCATGTACACCCGGTTTGCCGAACGGAGCGGGCTGATCGTGGAGCCGATTTCCATCAGCCCCGGAAACATGGGCGGCATCCGGGAAGCGATCGTCGCCGTCAGAGGGGAACAGGCCTACGGCCTGCTCCGTCGCGAATCAGGGGTTCACCGGGTCCAGAGGGTACCCACCACCGAGACCCAGGGCCGGATCCACACCTCGGCCGCGACGGTGGCGGTGCTGCCGGAGGCGGAGGAGGTCGAGGTCAAGATCGAGCCCCAGGATATCAAGATCGACGTCTTTCGCTCTTCGGGACCCGGCGGCCAGAGCGTGAATACCACCGACAGCGCCGTCCGCATCACCCACCTTCCCACCGGACTGGTGGTCAGCCAGCAGGACCAGAAATCCCAGCTGCAGAACAAGCTCAAGGCCATGGAGGTCCTGCGGGCACGTTTGCTGGACCGAATGATTTCGGAGCAGGAATCGGCGCGCTCCCGGGACCGAAAAGCCATGGTCGGTACCGGGGACCGTTCCGCCAAGATCCGGACCTACAATTTTCCCCAGAGCCGGGTGACCGATCACCGGATCAACCTGTCGGTCCACAACCTTGACGACGTAATGAACGGGAAAATCGACGAGCTGGTCGAGGCGCTACGGATGGCAAGCCGCCAGGAGATGCTGAGTGACTGAGTCGCCGGCTTCCCGCTGGGCACTGCTGCAAAGCGTAAGAGCCCGGCTGGGTGAGGCGGAGGTGCCTGACCCGGTCCAGGAAGCGAGGTGGATGTGGGAACGGGTGAGCGGCGAATCCGGGGCCCGGGCTCTCTCCAGTCGGGACGAAGCCGTGAGTCCCGAGGTGTGGACCCGACTTGAATCCCTGGTGGAGCGTAGAGCCTCGGGTGAACCACTGGCCTACGTGCTGGGCGAGACGTCCTTTCGCTGGCTCACGATTCAATGCGACCGGCGGGCGTTGATCCCTCGCCCGGAAACCGAGGGCCTGGTAGACCTGGTTCTTGCCCGGCAGCGAACCGGCTGCGCGCTCGACGTGGGAACCGGCACCGGGTGTCTGGGGTTGAGCCTGGCTCGCGAAGCGGGGTTCGACCGGGTAGTCGCCGTGGATCATTCCGCCCAGGCGCTGGCGCTGGCAGCAAGCAATACTGTCCGGTTGGGCCTGCCGCTTCACCTGGTCCGGGGTGACCTGACCGAGGCAGTGGCACCCGACAGCGTGAATGTCCTGGTGTCGAACCCGCCATACCTGAGTCGCTCGGAGTTCGAAGCGCTGGAAAGCGGGGTACGGAACTGGGAACCAGCCCAGGCATTGCTCGCGGGCGAGGACGGCATGGATGCCATTCGCCGATTATTTTACGATGGAAGGCGTGTCGTCCGGCCCGGCGGGTTGCTCGCGATGGAGATCGACTCCACGCGGGCGTCACAGGCAGGACAGGCGGCCGCGGAGTCCGGGTGGGTGGATGTCATGGTGCTGGATGACCTTTTTGGCCGGGCGCGCTACCTGATGGCCCGCCGGCGTGAGGAGTACTGATGTGGGATAAGGCCCAGGAGCTGGGTCGGCTTATCGGCCAGACCCCGGAGCACAAAGCCTTGCGACGGGCGGAGGCGAGCTTGCGGGAAGACCCGGACAGCATGAAGCGGTTGGAGAGCATCCAGACTCTCGCCAAGACGATGGAGCAGCAGCTGGCGAGCGGCCAGGAGCCCGACGAAGCCACCGCGACCGCCTACGAGGGCGCGGTCAGGGACCTGGAAACCAGCCCGGTGGGCCAGGCCTACGTCGTGGCCCGCGCCAATTTCGAGAAGGTCATGATGCGGGTCAACCAACAGATCAGCGAGGGCATAGAAAAGGGCGCGACGAGCAGCATCATTACCCTGGGATGAGCAGCCGAGCCGGCCGGTTCATCGTCATCGAAGGTCCTGACGGAGCCGGCAAGTCGGTGCTGACCGCTGCTCTGGCAGACCGGATGCGAGCCCAGGGCCTGGATCCCGTCGTGGTGCGAGAACCGGGTGGCACCCCGGCGGCGGAGGCGCTCCGTCACGAGGTGCTGGACCGGACCCGGCAGTTCGAGCCGCTCGGTGAGTTGCTTTACATTCTTACCGCCCGCGCCGACCTGATTCATCACGTGATCCGGCCCGGACTGGAAGCGGGCAGGATCGTCGTTTCAGACCGCTACCAGCTCTCGACCTTTGCCTATCAGGTCGCGGGACGCGGGGTAGATCCGGCGACTGCAACCCAGTTGAACCGCGCGGCGACCGGAGGCCTGGAGCCCGACCTGACCATGATTCTCGACATCCCCGCCCAGCGGGGTATGGACCGCCAGGTGGCCGCTGGGAAGCGTCAGGATCGTCTGGACCTTCAGGATGCCGGGTTCCAGCAGAGAGTTATCGATTATTATTTGGCGGTGGCGGGCGCTTCGGTGCGACATTTGGATGGGACCCGGAATCCGGAGCAGGTGCAGGCTGATGCCTGGAAGCTGCTCGGAGAACGGTGGCCTGATATTTTCAAGTAAAGCGGTTCCTCCGCCGTTCCGGCGGGGGCCATAGGAGGGTATATGCGGCAACGGTGGGCGGTCATTGGACTGGTGGCCATAGTGTCATTCTTCACGGGGGGCTGGCTGTTGCAACGTGGGGCCGCGGCGGACGGTAACGTCTACCAGCAGGCCCGGCTGTTCGACGACGTGCTGTCTCACGTGAGCGAGTATTACGTCGATTCGCTCAGCGAAAGCACCCTGTATCGCAAGGCCACCGACGGCATGCTGGCCGAGCTTCACGATCCCTACTCCGTGCTTCTGGTCGATGATGACTACCAGCAGCTGACCGAGACGACCACGGGGAACTACGGCGGCCTGGGGATCCAGATCGACGTCCGGGATGGCTGGATCACGGTGGTGGCGCCGCTGCCCGATACCCCGGCCGAGCAGGCGGGAATCGAAACCGGCGACCGGATCATCGAGGTGGACGGCAAGTCCACTCAGGGATGGAACAATGACCGGGCGGTGAACGCACTGCGCGGTGAGCCGGGGAGCCAGGTGCAGATCAAGATTGAGCGGGCCGGAATTCACGACCCCCTCAAGTTCGATCTTGCCCGGGCCCGGATTCACCTGCGGTCGGTTCCCGCGGGCACCCTGTTCACCGGCGGGATCGGCTATATCTCGCTGAACCCGGTGAGCGAGTCGTCAGCCGCGGAACTGCAGGCCGAGATCACGGCGATGATCCAGAAGGGGATGAAGGCGATGATCTTCGACCTGCGCGGGAATCCGGGCGGGCTGCTCGACCAGGGAGTCAAGGTCGCGGATCTGTTCCTGAACCCGCGCCAGGAGATCGTGTCCACCAAGGGCAGGGCCCGCAACTCCAGCAAGGAATTCTTCGACGACGCCCGGCAGCAGTGGCCTGACCTGCCGATCATCGTCCTGGTGAACGAAGGCAGCGCCAGCGCGGCGGAGATCATCGCCGGCGCTCTGCAGGATCACGACCGGGCCGTGGTGGTTGGCACGCCGACGTTCGGCAAGGGCCTGGTGCAGACCCTGTTCACCCTGGGCGATAACGTCGCGCTCAAGCTTACCACGGCCCGGTGGTATACCCCGAGCGGCCGCACCATTCAGCGGGTGGCCAAGGACGAGGAGGACCAGTACGAGATGGCGGCGCGGGACAGCGGCACCGGCGCACCGGCCGATTCCGCGACTCCGCTTTTCCACACCGACGCCGGCCGCGTGGTGCGGGGCGGCGGCGGCATCGTGCCCGACATCGTCCTGCGTCAGGACACCACTACCGCCGGGGAAAAGGCGTTCATCACGGCCATCGGGTCCAAGGCCCAGGAGTATCGCGATGTGCTGACCACCTATGCCCTGGATCTGAAACGGGATCACGCGGTCGCCGCAGAAGATTTCAGCGTGACGCCGGCCATGAAGGCCGAGGCGGTCCGCCGGCTCCGCAGCAAGGGCATCAGCCTTACCGAGGACGTCGTCGCCCAGGCGGGGCGATTCCTGGACCAGAACCTGGCCTACGAGATCTCCCGATATGTGTTCGGCCGGCCGGCCGAATTCCGCCGCCGGGCGCACGATGACAAGCAGGTCCAGGAGGCGCTCGAGTTGCTGGGGCGGGCTCGTACCCCGCAGGCGCTACTGGGACTGGCGGGATCCACCCACTCTCCCGCGAACTGACGAAACACCGGGGCAAGACGAAACACCGGGGCAAAACGAACGGGAGCATCCCTGGATGCTCCCGTTTGTTTTTCAGGCGTCCCGGTACCATTATTTCCGGCCGAAAACCCGGATGGTTGCCCGGCCATCGCCGCCGCCCTTCACGCTGCGGTAGTAGAAATCCACGCGACGAATGTCCCGGAGAGTGCCGGGCAGATCGAAATTGCGGCTTCGCGAATTGGCGTCGAAGTGAAACCGGGTATCCGGCGAGAAGGATTCCCCGTTTGCGAAAGTCACCTTGACGTTGAACATCTCCAGGTCGCCACCGTCGACCTCGAACATCAGGGACCGGTAGGCCCGGTTCCCCGCCGCCGCGACCACGTCATGGTCGGCCCGGAAGCTTACCTGCCGGGCACCAATGACCTCCCAGCCTTCTGATCCGGGCGATCCCCCGGCCGACCCGCCGGTTTCCCGCCCGTAGACGCTCACGACCGCCTGACCCCGAGGCTCACGATTCCGGTAGGCAAATTCGATGCGTCGAATGCCCCGGGCATTTCCCGGCAGATCGATTACCCGGCTTCGCTCACCCTCCTGGAAGATCAGCCTGGTATCGGGTGAAAATGCTTCACCATCGGTGAACACGACCCGGACGTTGTACATCTCGACCGTTCCCTCGTTCACGTCGATCCGGATGGCGGTGAACCTGCCATCGCGCAGACCGACGTCGATCCCGTCCTTTTCCGCGGCGCGACCAACTCCCCGGGTCCCCAGCAGTTTCCACTCATCGGTGGCGTGAAGGGTTACCGGGGAGAGAAGTGAAAAAAGCAAGCCAGCGCCGGTCAGTAATGAGCTAGCGCAATTCATCGACGACCTCCGATTCAAGCCGGGCGGATCTGGCGAAAACCTGCTTGCCAATTTGCCCGTGGTGATACACACTCAATAAGTCCCGCAGTACCATCGTTTAAGGTCCCAGTTTTTCCACGGGCCGTCCGTGTCATGGGTCACCTTGGCGATGTGGTTTCACCACAAAGGAGGGTCAGTGGGGAGTCCGGCGCTGCGTATCGCTGTGGTCGGCGCGGGTCGAATGGGTCAGGGCTTGGGCGGGGCGCTCGCCGCCAGAGGGCAGACCGTCACTATCCTGGGTCGTCGAGCCCAGGATGTGACCCCGCCGTTTTCACTCCAGGCAGATGCCTGGGGACCCGCGGTTCGCTCGGCCGACCTGCTTATACTCGCCACTCCGGACGCGGCCGTTGCCGAGATAGCGGCGGAACTGGCCGCGCTTGGCTTGATCGACAAGCGCCAGGTCGTGTTACACCTGGCCGGACCGCTCGACAAGACCATCCTGGCTCCCCTGGAACCGAGCGGGGCCGCACTGGGGTCCTTTCACCCGCTTCAGACGGTCGCGGACCCGAAGCGGGCGGCCGAGCGGCTGCGGGGGGCCTACGCCGGGCTGGAGGGCGATCCGCGGGCCCAGGCAATGGGTGCTCGCCTGGCCAAACTGCTCGATATGACCAGCTTTGTCATACCGGCCGGCGCAAAGGCGAAGTATCATGCCGCGGCGGTCCTGGTCGCGAACTACACCGTGGGGTTATTGGGCGTGGCTCAGCGAATCGCAGGGGAGGCCGGGATCCCGCCGGACATCGCGAGCCGGATGTACCAGCCGTTGCTTGAGGGTGCCATGGCGAACCTGGCAGCGATGGGTCCGCTCCAGGCATTGACCGGCCCGATCCGGCGAGGCGATCTCGCGACGCTGCGAATTCACCTGGCCGCGCTCAGCGCGAAGGATCGGGAGCTTTATCGGACGGTGGGATTGGCGGTCCTGGGAGTCGCCCGAGCCGCGGGCCTGGCCGAGGAACGGGCGCAACAGGTGGAAGCACTACTCGAAGGACGGTCTTGAACGCCAGGTTGGTTCCTGCTTCACATCTGGTCGACCACCCGCACTCCGGCTGGCACCACGAAGGTAAAGGCTGCGGCCGATACCCGTTCATTGCCCCGCACACCCGAGAACGTCAGGGTACGCACGCCGCCGGTGCGCTCCTGGAAGCGTAAGCGCCGGGGAAGGCCATCCTGGCGATCCACCCAGATCGTCGCCTCGGTAAAGGGAAGGTTGGGATCTTTCGGAGTCAGGCTTACCACGTCGGTGAGGCGCCCGTCGACCCGCTCCTGCCGCAGGCCCTTCGCTTCGAACCGGCGGGACGGGTCGGTGAGCAGCCGGCTCAGGTTGAAGAACTCGGGCAAGCTGGAGATCGAGATCTTCATCACCTGGCCGGGCGTAGTGCTGGGGGTGTACACCCAGGCGTCATGCCCGTCGAGCACGATCGCCTCGCCGGCGGGATCGGTAAACCGCATCGCAAGCTTGTCGTCACCGGCCTGGATCAGGTGTCCCCGACTCCGGAATGTCCCCAGCATGGCGTCGTCGATCACTTGCCAGAAATCCGCGCTGAACGACGTGAGCCCGCGATAGGCGCGCGCGGTCCGTTCCATCACCTGGTCGGCGTCCTGCGCGAACAGCGCGCCCGGGAATCCCGCCAGGGCACCCAGCAGCAGCAGTCTTCGCATTGCTATGCTCCCAATTCAGCGGGCTCCGCGATCCGGCGACCGATTGCGTCGGCGATGTGCCGGATCTCCCGCATCATTTTCTCGAACTGTTCCGGATAGAGGCTCTGGGCTCCGTCAGACAAGGCGCGATCCGGCGTGGGGTGAACCTCGACCAGCAGGCCGTCCGCGCCGGCCGCAACCGCGGCCCGGGCCATGGGAATCACCATGTCGCGGTGCCCGGTCCCATGACTGGGATCCGCGATGATGGGGAGATGGGACGTGGCATGGACCACGGGGATTGCCGTCACGTCGAAAAGGTTCCGGGTCGCGCTGTCGAACCCGCGGATGCCGCGCTCACACAGGATGACGTCGGGGTTGCCTTCGGCCAGGATGTATTCGGCCGAGAGCAACAGCTCCTGGATCGTGGCGGCCATCCCGCGCTTCAACAGCACCGGCTTGCCAACCCGTCCCGCTTTCTTGAGCAACGAATAATTCTGCATGTTGCGGGCACCGATCTGGATGATGTCGGCGACCTCGGCGACTTCATTGACCGACTCGGGATCCATGGCCTCCGTCACAATCAAAAGCCCGCTCTCTTCCCGGGCCCGGGCCAGCAGCTTCAACCCGGCCTTGCCCAGCCCCTGGAATGAATAAGGGGAGCTTCGAGGCTTGAATGCGCCAGCCCGCAGGATCGTCGCACCGGCTTCGCGCACCGCCTGGGCGGCCGCGATGATCTGGCTTTCGGACTCTACCGAGCAGGGCCCCGCCATCACCACGACTTCGTCCCCGCCGACGGCGAGACCGCCGGCGAGACGGACTACGGTGGACTCCGACTTCCATTCCCGGGAGACCTGCTTGTACGGCTGGGTGACCGGGATCACTTCGCGCACCCCGGGAAGGCCCAGCAGACGAGAGGCATCCACCGGCCCCTCGTTGCCGACCACGCCTATGGTTGTGCGCTGGCGCCCCGGCATGGGACGGGCCTGAAATCCCATCTCCTCAATAACGGCCACCACCCGCTGAACATCGGCGGGTGGAGCGTCATTTTTCATGACGATGAGCATATCCGAAGGCTAACGGTGCCTGACCCGAAAGCCAACTTGGCGGGTTAGACCGGCTCGCGTTCCCCCAGCCGGACGCCGACGATGGTGGAGACCCCGGGTTCCTGCATCGTCACGCCGTACACCGCGTCCGCCGCCTGCATGGTGCGCGGGTTGTGGGTAATGACGATGAACTGGGTGGTCTTCTTGAACTCGTCCAGCAAGCGGGTAAAGCGCCCCACGTTGGCGTCATCCAGCGGCGCATCCACTTCGTCCATGAGGCAAAAGGGGCTGGGCTTGGTGAGATAGATGCTGAACAGGAGCGACACCGCCACCAGGGTGCGCTCACCGGAGGAGAGCAGGTGGATCCGCTGGGTGCGCTTGCCGCGAGGGGCGGCGTGGATGTCAATCTCGCTATCGAGCGGCTCGTCCGGATTGGCCAGCCGGAGATCGCACTCGCCGCCACCGAACAGAGTCTGAAATACGTGCAGGAAGTTGGCCTGGACGGCGGCAAAGGTTTCCATGAACATGGTGCGTGCCGTGCCGTCGATTTCCCGGATCGCCTGCTGGAGTGACTGGCGCCCCGCGACCAGATCGTCGCGCTGGGTGGTGAGAAAGTCGAGCCGCTTGCTTTCTTCCGCATGTTCCTCGACGGCGAGCGGATTGATCGGCCCGATCTGCTCGAGGCCGGTGACAATACGAGCCGCCTCATTCTCCAGCGACTCCCGGTCGAGGTCGAGCACCGGGGCCTCTTCCAGAAGCGCGTCGATCGGTTTCTTCCACTCGGCTTCGACCCGCTCGATGATCGAACGCTTGCGAGCGCCTTCCTCTGTCACCTGCAATTCCAACCGATGATACTCCTCGCCCATGTTCTCCAGCCGGTTGCGATAGGAGGCGAGGTCGGCTTCCGCGGTGAGCAAAGTATCTTCCGCCGCCGCCAGCTCGAGCTCTACATCGGCCGACGCAGCTTCCAGCTCCAGCAGGGCAATGCGCCGCTCGGCCCGCTGCTCCTGCCACTGGAGTTGTTGGGCGGTGACCGTCGCGGTGTCGGCATCCAGCTGGTCCAGCTCGCTGCCCAACTGGAGCGCCAGTTGCTCGGCCTCGCGGCCCACGCTGGACGCGCGTTCCAGCCGCTCGGTCGCGGCCTGCACCCGCGCGGCGACATGGGCCTCCTGGACCTGCCAGCGAACCCGGGTTTCCCGCGCGCTCTCCTGCTCGACTTCGAACTCCGCCAGGTGGGCGCGGATGGTGCCCAGGCTCTCCTCCAGCCGGGCGCGTCCCAGGTCGCCTTCGGTGAGCGCGGCGTTGATTTCTGACATTCGTTGTTCGGAGCGCCCGATCCGATCGACCAGGCTGAGGTGCTGACTTTCCGATTCGCCGTGCTCCCGGCCGAGGTTCGCGACCAGGCGCGCCGCATCGTCGCGGGCGGCCAATCCCAGGCGGTCCGCCTCGCGGGCGAGATCGGCGGCGACGGTCGCCTGTTCCAATCCGGTTTCGGCATCTCCCAATTGCTGCATGGTGCGCTGCAACGTGCCTTCGGCCTCGGCCAGGCGACCCCGTGCCCGGGTCAGTTCCGTGGCCAATTCCTGGATGTCGGCGCGGCGCCGCAGCGGGCCGGACGGGGCCGGCGCGCCGGCGAGGAGGATCGCGCCGTTAGCGCGGCGCAACATCCGGCCGCCCGACTCGAGCACCTCGGAGCCACTCAGCAGTGCCCGTACCCAGCGTTCGGCCGGTCCCCGAGCCTTGAGCCGGTCCTGGAGTGGATCGTCCTGGCTGGATCCGGTGGGTCCGGGAAGCACCGGGAGCAGCGCGACCGCTCCGGGTTGCTGGGCACCGTGCCATCGCTGAATCGCCGGAATGGCGTCCGTATCCCGAACCAGCACGGCGTGCACCCACTCGCCCAGCAGGCGTTCGGCCAGCTCGGCGTCGGCCCGGCCGGTGTCGATGAAATCGCTCAGGGGGCCCAGGATGGCTCCGTCGAACAGATCCCGCGCCGCGAGAAGAGCGGCGGCGCCGGGCGCCAGGCCCACCCGATCCCGTTCCAGATCCTCAAGTGCCTGGCGGCGGGCCGCGAGCTGGGCAACCAGCTCTTCCGCTTCTCTCAATGTGGCCCGGTTAAGTGCCTCTTGCCGGCGGAACTCAGCGACTTGGTGCCGGTTGCGGTCGGCCTCCTGGCTGGCTCGGCGGGCCTCGGCTGTCCGTTGTTCCGCGGCCGATTCGGCTTCCTGGTGCCGGGCCTGGGATGATTCGAGCTCGTTCTGCAGCGCGGTGCGCCGAGCGCCGAGCTGAGATTCCCGCTCCCGCAACGAGGCGAGGTCGCTTTCCAGGGCGCCCCGTTCGCCCTCCAGCGAACGAAGGGTCTGGGCGTGGCGTTGCAGCTCTTCTTCGTGTCCCCGCAAGGCAGTGCGCTTTTCAGTGAGCCGCTGGCGGACGAAGTCCTCCGCGGCGGAGCGCCCGGTCAATTCAGATTGAATCCGGGATTGTTCGGCCAGCGCCTTGCCGCGTTCTTCCTCCGCGACTTCCCGTTCCCGCGCGGCCTGGAGCGAGCGGGTCGCCATCTGGGCCCGTTCGTCCGCGGCCCGGACCCGCCGGGTCGAAGCGTTACCCAGGCGCTCGGATGCCAGCGCCAGGTCACCATCCAGCTTCCCGAGGTCCAACCGGACCGCGCCGAGCCGGCGGGCAATGTCGGTGCGCTGGGCTTCCAGTCCGGCCCGGGTCCGGGAAGCTGTCTCCCGATCCTGCTCGGACTGTCCCAGAGTCTCCCGCATCTGGGGGAGGTCGTGCGCCAGGGTTTCCCGCCGAGTTCTGATGGTGACCATCTCGGTGTCGATCTCTTCCAGCAGCCGGCGCGCCAGGGTAAGCTGCACCGCGAATTTTTCTTCGTTGAGCTTGTAGTACCGTTCCGCCTTGCCGCGCTGCCGGGCCAGGCTGCGAATCTGCGACTGCACCTCGGCGATCAGGTCCTCCACCCGCTGGAGGTCCTGCGCAGTCTCTTCCAGCCGACGCTCGGTATTCTCCTTGCGATCGCGGTAGAGGCCAATGCCGGCGGCCTCCTCGAACAGCGATCGCCGCTCCTCCGCGCGGTCCGAAAGCAGGAGGTCGATCATCTTCGCTTCAATCACTACGCCGGCGTCACTGCCGAGGCCGGTTCCGCGGAGCAGGTCCTGGATGTCACGCAGCCGGGTCGGGGCGCGGTTCAGGAGGTAGTCGCTCTGGCCGGAACGAGAGAGCCGGCGGGTGATGACCACCTCCTGGTATGCGATAGGGAGATCACCATCGCTGTTGTCCAGGTAGAGCGATACCTCGGTCAGGTTCACCGGCCGGCGGGTCGCGGCGCCCTGGAAGATCACGTCTTCCATCTTGCTGCCCCGCAGCAGGCGAGCCGACTGTTCACCCAGTACCCAGCGCACCGCGTCGGACACGTTCGACTTCCCGCACCCGTTGGGGCCGACGATCGCGGTGACGCCTTCTTCGAAGTGGAGGGTGACGGAATCGGCAAACGACTTGAAACCGGTAAGCTCGATCCTGGTAAGGTTCATTGCTGGTCCGGTTGATAGATGAAAAAGGGTCGGCCGAGTTTGCGGCCAGCGGCTTCAGCCGTTTCGCGCGATTCGTAGGGACCCAGGACGACCCGGTATGGGTCTCCCTCGCGGTGCGGATTCAGGACCGAGGCCGGCAGACCGGCCTCCTTGAGCTTGGAGGCCAGGTCGCCGGCCCAATCCGGGTTCTGCGAGCTGCTGACCTGGAGGTAGACCCGGGACTGGGTGCTCGTCGAGTCGTTTGAGACAGCGACGGCGGTGTCGGTCTGGACCGGCAGGCGGGTACCCCGCTCGGGAGTCCACGCAATCGGGAGCCAGAGGTCGCCACCGCCGCCCGCGACCCGGCCGGTTTCCGGCATGCCGTCGGCGGCGAGGTCGTGCGCGACGACATCGTCGCCCTGCCTGAGCAGCAGAAGAGAACCGGCAGCCGCCACCGGCAAATTGTTGCTCCATCCGGTGGCGAACGCGCCTCGATAGGTACCGCTGCTGAGGTCGACTACCCAGACAGAGTCCACACCGGCCGGGTGGACCAGCAGCCAGCGGCCATACGGATCGGGGCGCAAGGCGCCGGCGGGGCCGGGAAGGTCAATGGTCCGTAGCACTTTGTCCGAGAATCGATCGATTTCCAACAGGCCACCTTCCCGCCGGGCCACGTAGAGGCGGTGCCCCGAGGCCGAAAAGACCACTGACTGGGCGTGCCCGTCGACTCGAATGGAGCGAAGCGGCGGCTCTACATGGGGGGCGAACAGTACCACCGCGGTGTCCGCCGCGATCGCCACCAGGTCACCCCACATGGTGGCGGCAGCCTGGCCGGGCGGAAGGCTGAACCGTTCCACCGGCTGGTCGGGACTCAGGATGAGGAGCTGGCTGTTGTTGTCCGTATTACCCGAGATGATCGCGAGCAGTTCATCGTTCAGGGTCCCGAAGAGATCACGGGGTCGAGCCGACAACCGATCCGGGAAGCGGGTCGGAGTTCGGCGGACGATCTGCGTGACCTGATTACTGTCGTCCACCGTGTACAGCACGCCGTCGGGACCGATGATGGTGCTGCGTACCGCCGCGAGGTAGGACCGGACCTTCCCGTTCTCGAGGTCCAGCGCGACGATCTGGTTGTCGGCGCCCGCGGCGAAGACCAGCCGCTGGTCCAGGTCGGCGCCCAGGGCGCGCTGCAGGGGCGGGAACGCGCCGGTACTGGGCCACTCGGCGTTCTGAAGCCGGGGCAGCCGGTACACCTCCGCGGCTCCGCCGGCGCGGGGAAGCCGCAAGAGGCTCGCCGGCGGGGACGCATTCGACAATGCGAGCCCACCGGGGCCTGGAGAGTCGGTGCAGGAGAAGAAGACCAGCGCCAGTAAGGCGCTGCGATGGAGGCGGGGATGCTGCACAGCCAAAGATAGCAAAAAAAGTGGCGGGTAGCGAGTAGCGAGTGCCGATTTCTGGTGTAGTCCCTATGACCCCAGTCCTCAGTATCGCTACCCGCTACCCGCCACCGCTGTTCGCTACACGCTCTCGCTACGGTTTGTCCTAGAACGTCGGTCCCAGGCTGATAGTCCAGAGTCCGCCCACCCCCGGCCGACGGATCGGCTGCGCGTAATCGAGGCGCAGGATCACGAAGTTGAACAGGTTGGTCCGGAGCGACGCCCCGAACGACTGCAAGGGAATCCGGTTCTTGAGCGGGTTGCCGTGAGTGTTGCCGTCCAGCCGGACCCGGCTGTTCTGGTTCCAGGCTATCCCGGCGTCATAGAACAGGGCGCCTTCCACCGGGGGGACCCCCAGCGGCAGCCAGTGGAACAGTTGGGAGTTGAGGACCGGGAACCGCACCTCCGCGTTGAATACGGCGATCTGGGTTCCGATCAGCCGATCCAGCGCGCTGCAACCCGTGAGGGTGCCAAGGTCGTTGGAGCTCTTACACTCGTTCCGGAAGTAAGATCCCGAGGTGTTGCCGCGAATCAGGTCGGTGCTGCCGAGGTAGACCTGGAACTGGTCGGCATCCCGGCCGATTCTTCCGAAATAGAGGCCTCGGGTGGCCAGCACGATGGGTCCAATCAGCTTGTCGTACCGGCGATAATCGACCGTCGCGGTGGTAAACGTCCAGGTGCCTACGCTCTGGGCGAGGGAGAGCCGGTAGCGCTTGCCGAAGAAGGGACCGACATACCCATTCAGAGAATTGTCGAAGACCAGCGCCAGCGAGGGCTGGACGTAGTTGGAACTGCCCAGGTCCTGGGTGCGAATCTTGGGATCGGCGGTGCGAAGTCCGGTGAGACCATCGAACGGCTCGATCAGGCTCAGGCGGTCATCGCTGACATTGGCCACCCGGAGCCCGGCCTCCACCCGCCGGAAACGATTGAGCGGGTAGTAGCCTTCGGCGAACGCGCTGCGGAGAACCAGGCGACGGACGTTGGTGACGAGGGTGTCCTCGGTGCCGGTCGTCGCCTGCCGGATCTCGGTCGCTTCGCGGTAGAAATACGGTTCCTGGCCGGCACCCACTGCCCAGTTGATGCGATGCGCCAGGTTGATATAGGCGGCCAGGATCTGGGACTCGGCCAGTGACCCGTTGACGTAGCCGGAAAAGACCAGCGTGTGGTCCCCCAGCATATCGCTCAGCGAAATCGCGGTGCCGCCGAAGAATCCCCGGCCGAAGGTATCCCGGGAATAACCCACCGTCGGCCGAGCTACGTAGTCCGGCGTAAACGTGGTGCGAGCTTTCTTGATGGTGAATTCCGACGTGTCCGGCAGCGCCATGTGCACCGAGTCCAGCAGCTGGGCGATGGAGACCGGCGGGGGCACCGTGGAGTCGGCCCGGGCCTGGCCCGATTCGCGGAATCCGTTCTCGGTGCGGTAGATCGACCCGCCTTCCCGGACCGCCCCGGCCGGCTGGGCCGCGCGCTGCGAATCCGGGTGGACCGGGGCCGGTTGGTTCTGGATCAGGGCGATCTGCTGGTTTCCCTGCTGGGGCTGCTCGTTGTATGGCTTGCGCAGCGCCCTCGGATTGTCGACCGAGTACACGTCGTACATCTCGTTTTCGTAGTACACGAACGCGAGGCGATCGGCGTTCCGCGCCCAGGAAATCGCGGGGGAAAGCGGGGTGATGCCCTGGACCCCGGTGAACAGGTTGGTCAGCTGACTGAT
>Ga0070699_100000789_pt1 | contig 29230 bp, 9 predicted proteins | sample KBSK1503metaG_FD_65473 | JGI IMG/M metagenome (GOLD analysis project Ga0070699, IMG submission 65473) | Corn, switchgrass and miscanthus rhizosphere microbial communities from Kellogg Biological Station, Michigan, USA - KBS K1-50-3 metaG | ecosystem: Host-associated > Plants > Roots >...
AATCCCAAGAACTCTTAAAACGGTGGTTGAGTGGCGGCATCCGGTCGCTTCGCTCGCGGTACTGTATTGAGTTGCGATCATGTTGGTGTCTTTCCTCACTCGACTGACTTTTCACACGGTCGCTACCGCTCCTCGGTTCTGACGTTGAGTGGGTATGCTGTTAGTTTTCTTGGACCCGGTCACGTATTCACCGCGAATATGACCCTAGTGGATAACTGAAGGGGAAGGGAAATAAAGGGTTCGAATCCTCTTAGGCACCAAACCCAGCGGGCACGCTCAATCGGCGTTCTTTACGACAGTCTTGTCATCGTCCCTTTCCATGCGCTTCATCCTCCATGTGTGCGGTGAGTGGAAGGCGCCATGCACCGCCTTGCCTTTGGTAATGTTGACGATGGCAGCGTGTTTGTAATCCAGGTGTTCACTAAGGGATGATCCGCGGCGCCGTATACTTGCTTCTACGTTAAAAGTAGCCGCTTCAAACGGGAGGTCGGGGCAGAGGAACTCGATAAGGCCTCGGCCGGGAGCAAGATCGAGTCTCTTACCGTCTACGTCAGTCGAAAAGTGAGTGTGAAGGTTACCAAAGATAGAATAAAAGTAGATTTCGATCACCGCATCATCGACCGACTCGTGCGCAATGTACTCGACGTCGACCCTGGCCTCATCCCCAGTGGCGAACGTCGTCGTCTTGCGACCCTCAGAATTAAGGAAAGCAACAGAGACTACTGCAGCGGCGGACGATGCGGCCGTACTGATAAGACGGGCTGGGGTTGAGGCCGGCATGTTTGTGAGCATGTGTTCGTATTCAGAGATCACATTGCGCGGCAGGCCGCTGCGGAATATCTGACCTTGCCGCAAAAGAAAAACACGATCGCAAATACCTTCGACGGCGCCCAGATTGTGAGACACGAAAACGATCGTCGTCCCGGCTTTCCTGAGTTGCTTAATTCGTTCGATGCACTTTGATTGAAACTCCGCGTCGCCGACTGCCAACACTTCGTCAAGCAGCAGGATGTCTGGATCGAGATACGCCGCGATCGAAAAGCCGAGTCGCAAATACATGCCCGACGAATAGCGCTTGACTGGAGTATCAATGAAAGCAGACACACCAGCAAAGTCGACAATGCTGTCTAACTTCTTGCCGATTTCGCGCCGTCTCATGCCCAGCAGCGCACCGTTCAGATATATGTTTTCGCGTCCCGTTAGATCGGGATGAAAGCCCGAAGCGACTTCAATCAGGGCAGCTAAGCGGCCATTGATGGAGATCCGACCCTTTGTTGGCGCGGTGATGTTGTAGAGAAGTTTCAGAACTGTGCTTTTCCCCGCTCCATTTTGGCCGATGATGCCGAGCGCTTCGCCTCGCTCGACTTCAAAGCTCACATCGCGCAGCGCCCAGAAGTCGTTTCGGTTTCCCCACAGCCGCCGAGTTACACGACGCAGCTTGTTCTCGGACGCTTTGCCTTCAGGCTCCTGGTAGATGCGGTACTTCTTTGAGACGCAATCGAATTTCAGGTCAATCATATCGAGCTAAACGAAGTCAGCCATCGTCGCCTCAACCCTTTTGAAATAGAGATACGAGGCGACCAACAGGATGACCGAGATAACAGCCGAGATCAGCAATGAACGGGTTTCGGGCGCAGCACCCCTGAGGATTACCTGACGAAAACCTTCAATCACTCCGACCATGGGATTTAATACGTAGAACGGTCGCCAGCGCAAGGGTACCGCACTAAGCGGATAGATTACTGGTGTCGCAAACAGCCAAACTTGCAAAAGCAAGGGCACAGCCACGCCGATGTCGCGGAAACGCACCTGCGTCGCCGAGAAGAAGAAAGACATTGCGAGCGCGAAACAGCTCACTACGAGGATGATCGGTACCGCATAGAAAACATTGACCGTCAGCGAGACGTGATAATAGATCATCAAACCGGCGAGCAAGGTAGAGGCCACCACAAAATCGAACAGTGCGGCTACAACATAAGTGATCGGCAAAATCTCGCGCGGGAAATAGACCTTCGTTACAAACTGCGCATGGCTTACCAGGCTGTTAGTTGCGTTCGAGACGCCGCTCGAGAAGTAGTTCCAGGGCAGCAGCGCTGTATAAGCGAAGATTGCGTAGGGCGCGCCTTCGCTCGGCATTTTAGCGATTAGCGAGAAAATGAAAGTAAAGATCAGCATCATCGAAAGCGGCTGTAGAATTGCCCAGAAGATACCGAGCACCGACTGCTTGTATCTGACCTTGATGCGGTGGATACTGAGTGTTAAAAGCAGATCACTGTATTGCCTGAGCTTTGCTAGATCGTTAATCAGATTCGATCCCGAAAGCGAGGGCGGACTGAGTACAGATATACGTCGAGGTTCGCTTCGATGCTGCAATGTTGTCCGAGTTGAACTCGAGGATCCTTTAGCAGAGATCACGCGGATTTACCTGAACTTGATTTTTCGAGCAGACATTTCTTCAATTCTTCCGCCAAGCCCTGAACATTCGGCTCGCGCAGCAGATTGCCATGTTTGCCGGGAATGATGTGAACGTCAACAACACCTCCCGCGAGCCTGCCCCAACCCAATTGCGAGTCGCGAATGCGATTAAGTGGCTGTCGCTTTGCGCGAAAGACCGTAACGTTGCCCGGGTATGTTTTTGGCGCAAAATCTGGCCCCGGAAAATAAACTTCGTACATTGGATTCTTCTGGTGCGCGGATCCGTTTTGCGGGCGCGTCGGCGCGGCGTCGCTTACGGTCCCCTTTGTTCTTGTTTTTCCCTTGCTGAATCCTAATTGCGAGCTTTGAACCAGCAGGGAAGTAAGACGGCGAAAATAATACTCAGCGAGAAACAGGAGACGATTATAAGTGTTTTCCATGACCCATGTGTCGAAGATGCCGACTAGCGCGACGCTCTCGCCCTGGTTATGTAATCGTCTCGCTATCTCGAAGGCGATGTGTGCCCCGCGACACATTCCCGCAAGTTGGTACGGACCGTGCGGCTGCATTTCTCGTATCGCTTCGAGATACTCCGTGGCGAGTTCATCCACAGCCTTGTTGCTGTGTTCACCTCGTAAATCTTCGGGATATTGCGCCTGCAGCCCGTACACCGTTTGCTCTGGATCCAAATAGCGGGTGAGGGAGCGGTATCCCAGCGCATTCACGCCGGGGTGCGAAACACAAAAAAGCGGAGGCTTTGATCCACCCCGCTGAAGCTTGACGGCGATTGGCCAGGAGATGGAGCCTACGCCTTGCTGAAGAATGCCGGCGAGACCTTCGATTGTGGCACTCTGGAACAAACTGACTAGTGGCACCCTCTGCTGGAACTCTTCCTCGATTTCCGCCATCAATCGGACAGCCAACAACGAGTGGCCGCCGAGTTCGAAGAAGTTGTCCGCCAAACCGATAGGACGAACATTTAATATTCTCTCCCAGATCACCGTCAGCGCAAACTCAATGTCGGTCGGGGGTCTCGAGATGATTGATGAACCGGTTGGCTGTGGGCCAGGTGCTGGCAGTGCTTTGCGATCGATTTTTCCGTTGGGCGTCAGCGGCAACTGGTCCAATTCAACAAAATACGCCGGCACCATGTAGTCGGGTAGTTTCTTTTTCAAGAAGCTCTTGAGTTCGGCCACTAGGTTGTCGTCCCGTGACGCAGAGTCGTTTGAGTCTACGACAACGTAGCCAACCAGGGCCTTGTTCCCCTCCGAGTCCCTCACCGTCACTACCGCATCCTGCACCGCGCGGTGCTCTTTCAAGATGGCCTCAATCTCACCGAGTTCGATGCGATAGCCGCGCAACTTGACCTGATGGTCCATGCGCCCCAGAAACTGGATGGTTCCATCCGGCTGATACCGCGCCAGGTCACCGGTCTTATACAAGCGCGCGCCCAGCTCGCGGCTAAACGGATTGGGAACAAACTTCTCAGCGGTCAACGAAGCCCGATTCAGATAACCACGGGCCAACCCCGCTCCGCCTAGATGTAATTCCCCAGGAATACCCACAGGAACCATCTGGGAGAAACGGTCGAGTAGGTAGACTTGGGTGTTTGCGATTGGGCGCCCGATCGACGGTTCTGCCGTCGCTCCTTTGGGCACCCGGACGAACGTCGAATAGGTTGTGTCTTCGGATGGTCCATAAAGGTTGAGGACCTGTCGCACGCTATCTTGCTGGTAAATCTCCTGAACCAGACTGTTAGACAGAGGCTCGCCTGCCAGATTGATCGTCCTCACTGAAGGCGGAATGCCGCGGACTCTCACCAACTCAGCCATCGCGGAAGGCACAGTGTTAACCAAGGTCACGTCAGCCGCGGCCAAGTCCGGCAACTGCAAAGCGTTTTCCACGATCATTACTTTGCCGCCTGAACAGAGTGGCGCAAAAATTTCAAAGACCGATAGATCGAAGCAGATTGACGTAGAGGCTAACACCGTAGCCAAATCCTGCTTCGCGAAAGTCGATATCGCCCAGTGCAGGAACGTGACCGTGCTGCTGTGTTGGATGGACACGCCTTTTGGCACGCCAGTCGAACCTGACGTATAGAGCACGCAACCGAGGTTTTGTGGCGCAACTGTGCTAACCGGATTTGATTGATCCTCTCGAGCGATGACCTGCCACTCGGAGTCCACACACACAACTCGGGAGTCCGCTTGCGGGATCGATTGCACCAGTTCGTTCTGGGTTAGCAGAACAGCAGCCCCCGCATCTTGCACGATAAACTCTAATCGCCCCCGAGGATAAGCGGGATCGAGCGGCATATAAGCGCCCCCAGCTTTTAGCGTCCCCAGAATCGCGATCAGGAGCGCAGGCGTGCGACGCAGACAAACTCCCACACGGTCCTCCGGGCCGACTCCTAATCCTTGCAAGTAATGCGCGAGTTGATTGGCGCGCGCGTTCAGCTCGTGATATGTAAGTTGCTCGTTTCCGCACAATAGGGCAATCGCGTTCGGAGTCTTTTCGACCTGTGCCTCAAACAATTGATGAATACACTGCCGAGTCGGAAACTTAACCCGCGTATCGTTGGACGCGACGAGCAACTCCCTCTGTTCACTTTCGGTCAACAGCGGCAACTCGGAGAGCCGTTGATCTGGATCCACCCCAATGCTCTCCAGTAAAACTTCGTAGTGCCCGAGCAGACGCTCGATCGTACTCGCTGCAAAAAGATCGCTGTTGTATTCAAGCCAGCACGACAGGCCATTTACGTTCTCGCTCATGTAAAGCGTTAGATCGAACTTGGAGAAATCCGTCTCTCGCTCCAGGAGAGAGATGTTGACAGCCGGCAAATTGAACCCAGCTTTTGGCTGATTCTGCAGCGCAAACATCACTTGAAACAGTGGCGCATGACTCAGACTGCGTTCGGGCTGCAACTCTTCTACCATTCTCTCGAACGGCAAGTCCTGATGCGCGTACGCGCCGAGTGCTGTTTCTCGCACCCGACCCAACAACTCGCGAAACGTCGGGTTACCAGCAAGGCTCGTGCGCAACGGCAAGGTGTTGACGAAAAAGCCGATCAGATCTTCGGTCTCAGCTCGATTGCGCCCGGCTATCGGTGTGCCCACTACCAGATCTTCTTGCCCGCTGTAGCGGTAGAGCAGAGTTTGAAATGCCGCCAACAGCGTCATGAAAAGAGTCGCGCCTTCGTGGTGACTCAAGGCGACAAGCGGTGCACTCTGCTCAGGTGAGAGTCTCTTGAAGCAATGACCGCCGTTAAACGTTTGCATTGAGCGCCGCGGTTTGGCGATCGGCAGGTTAAGCACAACTGGCGCGCCCGCGAGTTGCTGTCGCCAGTAACTTAACTGCTCTTCTAGCACCTCGCCCTGCAGCCAATCGCGTTGCCAGCGAGCAAAGTCCGCGTATTGAATTGGTGGCTGTGGCAAATCGACTTGCCGGTGTTCGACGATCGCCTCATAAATGGCGGCCATCTCTTTGACGAGTACACCGAGCGACCAGCCATCGCTCACGATGTGATGCATAGTCAGCAGCAACACGTGATCCTGGCTGCTCAATTTCAGCAGGTTGGCGCGTAACAATGGACCGCGAGCTAGATCAAAAGGTCGCTGGGCCTCGGCGGTAATGAGGCGAGTAACTGCTCTTTGACGCTCGTTCTGAGGAAGTCGCTCAAGATCAATAACCGGAATAGCGAGCTCTATATGAGCCGCAATCCGTTGCACTGGTTCGCCATCAACCAGATTAAAACTACCGCGCAACACTTCGTGGCGGGCGACGATCGTATTGAAGGTTTGTCTCAGTGCCGCCACGTTCAATTCGCCCTGCATATGCAGCGCGCGTGATATGTTATAAGCAGCGCTGCCTGGCTCTAGTTGGGCCAAGAGCCACAGCCGTTGCTGCGCGAAAGACAGTGGCGCCGTCCGCTGGCGCGCCACTTTCTGACGCAGCAAGTCCGCAAGCAGAGCGCGCCTTTCAGAGGCAGAAAGCCCAACTCCGTTTTGCAAGGTGCGGCTCATCTAATTCCACTTGCTTTCGGTCAGCGTTTCCTTCAGCAAAGACTCGACCTGCTCGTCCGTAAGCTGATCGATCCTGGCGAGCAGCTCCTGAGCATCGCCTTGGGTGTCTCTTGTGATTGCTTTCGGCAACTGACCTTCGGCTTTTTGCTGAAACTCAAGAATGGATGCAGCCAACTCTTCGATCGTGGGACACTCAAACAAATAACGCAGCGGCAATTCTATATCAAACGTACTACGTACCCGAGAAATCAACTGCGTCGCCAGAAGAGAGTGCCCTCCCAGCTCGAAGAAATTGTCATTAATGCCAACCTTCTCGCGCCGCAGCACGGTTGCCCAAATTTCCGCCAGGCTTTCCTCCAGCGGCGTGCGCGGCGGCGCTGCGTATTGTTGGGTGGGCACACCCTCATTTTGATCAAGCGCCGCCAGCGCGCGCCGGTTGACCTTTCCCGAAGGTGTTAACGGGAACGCCGGCACCGTTACGAACGCCTCCGGAATCATATAATCCGGTAATCGCTCTTTGAGATAATTGCTCAGTTCGCGCGCAAAACCATCATTGGCATTGCTCGCAGTAACCACGTAACCGACAAGCTTTCGATTACCCTTCACATCCTCGCGCGCCACGACCACTGCTTCTCGCACAGACGGGTGTGCAGCGAGCATCGTTTCGATCTCGCCCAGCTCGACGCGAAAGCCGCGAATCTTCACCTGGTTGTCGATGCGGCCCAAGAATTCGATGTTACCGTCATCCCGATAACGGGCGAGATCGCCGGTCAAGTACAACCGCGCGCCGGGCTTATTCCCAAAAGGATCGGGGAGAAACTTCTCAGCCGTTAGTTCCGGCCGGTTGAGATAACCGCGCGACAGGCTGGCACCGCCGATGCAGAGCTGGCCAGGAACTCCTATAGGCGCCGGTTCCAGATTCCTGTCGAGAATGTAGATTTGCGTGTTCGCGATCGGCCGGCCAATTGGCGGCAACGCGGGCCAGTCGCTGACCGAACTGGATAGCGAATAAGAGGTTACGACGTGAGTCTCTGATGGTCCGTAATGATTGTGCAGCGCGCAATCTTTCAACCGGTCACAAAACTTCTTAATCTGCGGCGTAATCTCCAACTGCTCACCGGCGGTGATGAGTTCACTCAAATGCGCTGGCAGTGTCCCACCCTGCTCGACCGCTTCCGCCAGGTGCTGCAGATAAACGAACGGCAGAAAGATCCTTTCCACTTTTTGCTCAACCAGAAAGTGCAACAGTAAAAGCGCGTCACGCCTCAGCTCATCCGAAACCAGCACCAGCATTCCGCCCGAACACCACGTCGAAAACATCTCTTGAAACGAGACGTCAAAGCTGAGTGAGGCAAACTGTAGTGTTCGCGCTGCCGGAAAGTGACCAGCGTGTTCTAGCTGCCATGCAAGCAGATTCCGAAGTGCGCGCCGGGTCATCGCCACGCCTTTCGGTTGGCCTGTCGACCCGGAGGTGTAGATCACGTATGCGAGGTTCTCGCCATCGATCTCGTTTCGCGGATTGTCGTCACTTTCGTGTTTGACTTTGTCCCAATCTCTGTCGAGGCACAGGACCGCCCGTTCAGTTTCCGGCAAAATCCTCAACACGCGCTCGTTCGTCAACAAAACCGCACACTGCGCATCGCCCAGCATGAAGCGCATTCTCTCCCGCGGATACTCAGGATCGAGCGGCACATAGGCCCCTCCCGCTTTCAAAGTTGCGATCACACCAATCGCCATTTCGATACTGCGATCGATGCAGATGGCAACTTTCACATCGGCGCCGACACCCAGCCGACGCAGATGATGGGCCAGTTGATTGGCTCGGCGGTTTAGCTCCCGATAACTTAGTTCGCGCCCATCAAAGATCACCGCTGCTGCTTCTGGCGTTCGTTCAACTTGAGCTTCAAAGCGTTGCTGAATTGATAATGGCGACGACGGAACACCCGTATCGTTCCATTGGACCAGAATCTGGTCGCGTTCAACGTCAGTGAGCAATGGGAGCTGCGAAACCAACGCCTCGGCGTCCAACGGCAAATTTTCAAGCAAAGTCTGAAGGTGGACCAGCAGGCTGCGAATCGGTTCGGCGTCATAGCGCGAGCAATCGTAAATAACCTGAATGCTGAGTCTTTGACCAGGGTGTACTAATACGGTCAACGGATAACCGGTTGCTGACCCAATGCCGCGATCGTCGCGGAACTCGACTGCGCTGCTTTCCGCTTGATAAGTACTGCCGACAGGCAAATTCTCGAAAACGAAGATGCTCTCAAAAAGCGGCACACCGCGCGGCACGTCGCTCCACCCTTGAATATCGAGCAACGAACTGTACTCATATTGCTGCAGCTCGCTCTGTTGAGCCTGCAGGCCCTTAAGCCAGGAAAGCACGGAAGAGTGCATTGGCATGCGCACCCTCAGCGGCAGTGTGTTGATAAATAGGCCCACCATCGATTCCACACCCGGCAAGATTGCTGGCCGGCCCGCAACCGTAACCCCGAAGACAACGTCATCTTCGCCGGTGTAACGATTCAGCAACAACGCCCATGCTCCCTGGACCAGAATGTTCAGGGTCAGTTTGTAATTACGCGCAAAAACGCGTAGCTGCTCGGTGCTTGCTTCGGAAAGTAGAATTCGTTCGTCACCGTATTCAGTCTCCGGCGTGCCTCGGCCGGAAGATTTCCGGTCAAGCGACAGAGTGGTCGGAGCAACAAAGCCCTCAAGCGAGGCTCTCCAGTAGCGTTCCGCCGCTCGTTGATCCTGTTCGCCCAGCCAGGCGATGTAATCGCCGTAAGGCCGCAACGGCGGCAGGGCCGGCTCTTCGCCTTTGCGAAACGCTTCGTACAAAGCGAAGACCTCTTTTAAGACTATCGAGCGCGACCACCGATCCAGCAATAAGTGATGACGGCTGAAGAGCAAGCGGTGAAGGTTGCGGTCAAGTCGAAAGACAGCGATGCGCATCAATGGCGGAGTTGCTAGATCAAAACCGCGATCCCGATCAGCAACTATGTATGCCGCGAGTTGAGCCTCTTGATCCTGGCTCGACAGATGACCCCAGTCTTGCTTTTCAACCTGGAGGCTGACCCGGCGATGGACCACTTGCTGCGGTTTCTCGAGATCTTCCCACAAAAACGAGCTGCGCAAAATCGAATGCCGGTCAACGGTGTGCTGCCACGCACGCTCGAACGCGACGACCTCAAGCTCGCCTTTGATCGTGAAAACAGACTGCTCGAAGTACACACCTGACCCTGGCGCATAAATCGTGTGAAACAGCATGCCCTGCTGCATTGGTGAAAGCTGGTAGAGATCTTCGAGATTCTCCAGCTTGGTTCTTCCGTTGGTAGTTTCGCTGACAGACATTTCTTTATAAAGTTTTATCGCTTGGAAGAACGCGGTTGGCATTCGCGCTCCGGGCTCTTTTCAAGGCAGGGCCTCAACTCGGCAACCAACATCGCGACATTGGGCTCTTCTCTCATCGATCCGTGAGTGCCAGGCACCTCGTGAACCTCCAACCCGCCGGCAGCCAGTCGGCGCCACCCCAACCGGTTATCTTCAAAGTTTGTTGCGTCGTCTTTGGCCCAGAAGAAAGTGATCTTGCCGGGGTAGATCTTACCTCTTGGCACATAGTCTTTCTCAGCATCCAGAATCGCGAGCACTGTACGGACCAAAGCTTCGTCACCATGGCGACGATCCGCCACCAGTTTGGCCAACTCGGGGTCGGGAGGACCGTTGATTTCAACTGACACTGTAGGTTTTCCGATTTTCCGCCGCAAAGTTTTCCAGATTTCTCTGGTATAGAACCGAGCTCCATGTTGCCTAAAGTGCGCCAAGTGGAATTGTATTTTTTTGCTAACCGGGTAAACCGGGCAATTCGTATTCAGCATCGCCATCAAGGCCACTTCCTGACCCTGCTCCAGTAGCTGCTGGGCCATTTCGAAGATCACCAGTCCACCAAATGAGGCGCCAAGGAGCTGATACGGCCCTTCGGGTTGAAACGCGCGCATTTCCCGAATGTAGTGCGCGGCCATGTCTTCGATGTGCAGGAGTGGCTGCCGCTGTCCGTCCAAACCTTGTGCCTGGAGTGCGTAAACCGGTTGCTCGTTGCCCAGATGCCGAGACAGCGGCCGGTAAATCAATACGTTGGCGCCAGCCGCATGAACGCAGTAGAGCGGCGGTTTGGAACCGAGCGGCTGAATTGGGACCAGCGAGGACCAGCCTTTGCACGATGCCGTTTCCCGCAGTACGTTTGCCAACTGCTCGATAGTGGGCGCTTGAAAAAGAGCAGCGAGGGGCAGCCGCCTGCCGAAGCGATTTTCAATCTGAGCAAACAAACGCACTGCCAACAGGGAATGACCGCCTAACTCAAAGAAACTGTCCTGCACTCCTACCGTTTTCACATCGAGGATCTTTTCCCAAATATTTGCCAGTTGTCTTTCTAGATTGTCGCGCGGCGCAAGAAAAGTCTGATCGAGATTGCGTCTTCCTTCCTCGGGTTTTGGCAAAGCGCGCCGATCGACTTTTCGGTTCGGTGTCAGCGGCAAAGCCTCGAGCATTACAAATGTCGCCGGCACCATGTACTCGGGCAACTTTTCGGCGAGCAGGCGCCGCAAACTCGGCACCAGTTGTTGCACAGCTTTGGCTCGCAGGGGGAAGCCGGACACTACATAGCCAACCAGCCGTTTGTCTCCCGGCTGATCTTCGCGGATTATCACCACCGCCTGTTCCACTTGTGGGTGCTGGCCCAATACGGTCTCGATCTCACCCAACTCAATGCGAAAACCTCGGAGTTTCACCTGATTATCAAGTCGTCCCAGGAACTCAATCTTGCCGTTGCGAAGGTGTCGGCCGAGATCTCCCGTTCGATAAATCCGCTCACCTGCTGTGCGACTAAACGGATTGGGCACAAACCTCTCGGCGCTTAACTCTGGACGATGCAGATAGCCACGGGCCAACCCCGCACCGCCGATGCAGATTTCTCCAGGCACTCCCACCGGCACCGCTTGCATACTCTCATCCACGACATAGATCTCGATATCGGAAATCTGTCGGCCGATGGAGGTCAACTCGTTACCTGAGGCGCCGGGCTCGATCTTCGTGTACGTGGCCCAGACCGTGCTTTCCGTGGGACCGTAGAAGTTCCATACCGGGATTCCAATTTCCGACACCGTCTCTGCCAGTTCGCGATCGAGCGCATCGCCGCCGCAGATAATCATCCGTAAACTTAAGTCCCGGATATCTGGTTTATGGTCGAGCAGTTGGTGCAGGGCAGAAGGAGTCTGATTCAGAATCGTCACATGTTCCCTGCTTAGTAATTCAGAGAGCGCAGCGGGCGACCGCGTCAACTCCAGCGGCACGATCACCAGTCGACCACCCTGGAGCAGGCTGCCCCAAATTTCCCAAACGGAAAAATCAAACGCGCTGGAGTGAACTGTGGTCCAAACATCACCTTCGCGAAAGCCAAGCTGCTCGCGAGTAGCGGCAAACAGATGCGTTACGGTTTTGTGAGTAACCGTGACGCCCTTGGGCCGGCCAGTTGATCCTGAGGTGTAGATCACATATGCAAGATTCTCTGGTGTTATCAGTCGAGGAGGGTTTCCCTCACTCTCGCCGGCGACAAGCGGCCAGTCTTCATCGATCTGAACTATTTCTGCCTGCTGCGTCGGCAAATTCGCCGCGAGGCTTTTCTGAGTAATCAGCACAGGCACAAGCGAATCTTCCAACATGAACCGGGCGCGGTCGCGCGGGTAAGCCGGATCAATGGGAACATAGGCGCCCCCAGCCTTCAGGATTGCCAGCAATCCCACAATCGTATTTACTGACCGCTCGAGGTAGACGCCCACTCTGTTTTCCGGTCGGATTCCTAACCGCAACAGATAATGCGCCAGTTGGTTTGCCCGGCGATTCAACTCCGCGTAACTGAGCCGGTCTGCGCCACACACCAAGGCCGTCGCCTCTGGCATCTTTTCCGCGGCCGCCTCGAACAACTCCTGGATACATTGTCCGGGATGTTCCCCTGCCTGCGAGGCATTCCACTCATAGAGGACCTGACTCAGTTCGGTGCCAGTTAAAAGCGGCAATGATGAGATGCGCTGGTCAGGATTGTTAACGATTCCTCCCAACAAGACGTCAAAATGCCGGCCCATTCGCTCAATAGTCTGGCGGTCGAAAAGATCTGAGTCATATTCAAAGCGACACTCAAGCTGGTCTGCTACCCGTTGAATATCGACGGTCAAATCAAGTCTCGCCACTCCAGTATCAAACTCAAAGTCTGCGATCGTTAGCCCGGCTATTTTGGTGTTGAGCGCCAGCGTTTCTCTCAAATTGAGGGCCACCTGAAAAACCGGAGCGTAGCTCATGCTGGGCTCCAACTGGAGTTCTTCGATGAGCTTCGCGAACGGCATCGCCTGATGCGCCTCTGACTGCCGCGCGTTCTCACTTACCTGCGCGAGGAGTGCTCTGAACGACGAGTGGCCTGAAAGATCTGTACGAAGCGCAAACGTGTCGGCGAGCGGGCCAATCATATTTCTGGTCTCGGCCAATTCCCGGTTCGCGAACTCAGAACCGGTAACGACTGTCTGTTGTCGGCTGTAACGGGCCAGCATGATCTGAAACGCCGTCATCAAGGTCACAAACAGCGTTGTGTGCTCGTCTTTGCTCAGCGCCAACAGGGCCCGCGTCAGGTCCTCGGCGACGACTATTGATACAGAGCCCCCGAGCCAATTCTGCACGGCCGGCCGCGGGCGATCCGTAGGCAGCTCAAGCACGGCCGGCGCATCTTGTAACCTGGCTTGCCAAAAACAGTTATCCTTTCTGAGTGTTTCCACGTTGAGCGTCTTGCGCTGCCAGTAGGCATAGTCGGCGAATTGGACTGGTGGCAGTTCAGGGTTCCCGGCGTTTTGGCCTTTCAAACACGCGCTGTACGCCCGCCACAATTCCTCGAACAGCAGCGCGAGCGAACGATCGTCGCTGATGATGCGGTGGACGGTCAGCAACAGGACGTGTTCTTTCTGATCAAGCGTCAGCAGAGTGGCCCGGATGAGTGGCCCAATGGTGAGGTCGAAAGCACGTTGCGCTTCGGCTTGCGCTAACCTTCGCGCTTGCCGCAGTCTCTCATGGAAAGGCGCAGCGGAGAGATCCGTGAACGACAGCTCAATCGAGCTGCTCTCCGCTACCAACTGTTCCGGCGTGCTATCAACCCCCGCATAGAGTTGCGTCGTCGCAAAAGTTGTCCGTAATGATTCGTGCCGGTCGACGATTGCTTGCAAGGATCGCTGCAGCAGATCCGGATTTAGGTCACCCTCGATCCGGAGCCCGCGAGAAATGTATAACGACGCATCGCCGGGGTTGATCTGATCGAGAAACCAGAGGCGTTCCTGGGCAAACGAGAGCGGCGCCGGGCCTGACTCCGTACGACGACGAAGAGGCGGAGCACCTGGCAGTTCCGGCAAACGCAAGCCGGGCGCTGGCCCAATGCTGCCGGTCACAGCTGCGCCTGAATTGTCGATTTCAATAGCGCTCGACATGTTTGTAAACTTTACGTCTGATCAAAATAAGTGCTTTCGCGGACGGCAGGCACTACGATCCAGGAATCCAACCGAAGTGTCTGCCCTTTTAAAAACGCTACTCCTTCGCTCCGCCCAGTCGCGCCAAGACCTTGTTCAGATCCTCCTGGCTAAGCTTGGCCTGCGGAAAATCGGATGGCGAATAAGTCGCTTTGTCGCCCGTTCGAGATTGCGCGATCAACTCGCGCAGTTCGTCAATGTAACCGCGCGCCAGTCTTAATATCGTTTCCTCATGGTGAATGTTCTGGCTGTAGGTCCATTCCAAACGCAATTCGCCTCCAGTGACAGTGCCGATGATGTTCAGCAGATACGTGCGCTCGGCCTTTAAACTCTGCGCTGGCCCGGTTGGCTGCGCGGCAACCGTAAACATCGAAGAGTCAAGCAACGCGCGGTCGACTTGCCCCAGATAGTTGAACCTCAATTCAGCTCGAGGTAGGGCCGCAAGCTTCTTGGCGCCCGCCGCATCGTCGCCCAAGTACCGGAGTAATCCATAACCGATGCCTCGGTTGGGAATCGCGCGCAACTGTTCTTTCACAGATCGTAGCGACTCAACTGCTGATTGGGCATCGCCGCACTCGAGCACCACCGGAAAGATCGTTGTAAACCAACCAACCGTGCGCGAAAGATTTACTCCTGGCAGAATCTCCTCTCTGCCGTGTCCTTCCAGATCTAATAACAGTGATCGTGAACCTGTCCACGGGGCAAGCGCTCGAACCAGCGCAGTCAGCAATACCTCATTAATCTGCGTGCGGAAAGCAACCGGCACCTCCTGTAACAAAGCGCGCGTCTCATCGGCGTTAAGTGAAACGGAAAGTGTCCGCGCATCCGCCGCCTTGTTCGTTCCCACGACTTCATCTAAAGGAAGGCGCGTAGGAGAGTTATCACCAAGCGCAAGCCAGTAAGACAACTCCTGCCGCAAATCGTCCGACTGTGCATACTCTGTTAGACCCTCGGCCCAGTTCTTAAACGAAGTCGTTTTCAAAGGCAGCGACGGCTGTTCACCACTACTAAGTTGCCGATAGAGCGTCTGCAAGTCTTCCAGCAGAATGCGCCACGACACACCATCCACGGCCAGGTGATGAATTACAATGAGCAGGTAGCTATTGCGTTGCGCGCCGCGATCAAATAGCGCGAGCCGCATCAGCGGACCGTTATGCAGATTCAAGCTCGCATGCAGCCTTGCTGCGTGATCGGCGATCAATGCTCCCTCTTCGTCCTCAGCCGCCAGCAGATCCACTGTCTCGAAAGGTACGACGCCATCCGGAGCGACCAGAGTCTGTTGCCAGACATCATGATCACTCGCATAACGTAATCGCAGCGCGTCATGTTGGAGCAAGAGTCGTTCAACCGCCTTGGCAAACAAGGACGCATCCGCCAGACCTTGAACCTCAAGCAACATCGCCTGGTTGTAGTGATGTAACTCGGACTGATCGAGTTCAAAAAAGCGTGCCTGAACGGGTGTTAGGGGAACGTGGCCAGTCACTGCTCCCTGCTCGGCCCGCGTTTGGATGGCTATTTTCGCCACCGTCGCCAGTTCGGCCACGGTTTGATGTTGAAACAGCTGCCGCGGAGTTAGACCTAACTCCGCCTGGTTTGCTCTCGCGATAATTTGAATACTGAGTATCGAATCTCCTCCCAGATCGAAAAAATTGTCGTGCACGCCAACACGTTCGATCCCCAGAACACCCGCCCAGATCCGGGCAAGGGTCTCTTCGACCTGATTGCGTGGTGCTGTAAAAACCTTATTGCCGTCGGCTCGAGAAGCGTCAGGCGGCGGGAGCGCCTGTCGATCAACTTTACCGTTCAGCGTCAGCGGCAAACGATCGAGAAAGACGAAAGTCGACGGCGTCATGTATTCCGGTAGTCTAAGGTTCAGAAAAGCTCTCAAATCACCGGCGCTCGGTTTTTCACTTTCATGTGCTACCACATATGCAACCAGTCGTCTATCACCGTGGTTATCCTCTCTAGCAATAACTACGCTTTCGGTAACTTGCGCGTGATTGCGCAACGCGATTTCGATCTCGGCGAGCTCGATTCGGTAACCATGAATCTTCACCTGATTATCGCTGCGCCCGAGAAACTCGATCCGGCCATCGGCAAGATAACGTGCGAGATCACCGGTCTTGTATAACCGCTCGCCATCATTGCTGAATGGGCTGGGAATGAACCTCTCCGCGGTGGCGTCGGCGCGATTGATGTAACCACGCGCCAGGCCAGCGCCACCGATGTGCAGTTCGCCGGGCGCGCCTATTGGTGTCGGGCGCAACTGCTGGTCGAGAACGTAGGCCCGTACGTTTGGGAGCGGGCGCCCGAGCGGAACCGTATCCGATATTGGCGTAGCGCATTCTCCACTCAAACTATTAGTGATGGCGCCGACTGTTGCTTCCGTCGGCCCGTAGTGATTCAGTACCACGCAGGCTGGCGACAGCTTTTGGATCATCTCTACCAAAGTCCAGGAACATGTTTCTCCGCCGAGGACAAGTCGGCGGCGGGGCAGAACGCCAGCTGGATTGGCGGCCGAAAGCAGGGCAGACATGTGCGTCGGCACGATCTTCAGGCAGTCGATTTGATTGCGACTGAAGTATGCCGCTAGCGCGTCGGGGTCAGTTGCTCGATCTTCGACCATCAAATGCAAAGTTCCCCCCTTACATAAAGACGGAAAGATCGCCGTATTCCCTAAATCGGCAGCGATGGTCGAGACGGTTGCAAAGCTACTGCCGGGTGGTAAATCGAGTTTTTCCCAAATCGCATCCAGATAATTGATTAGTTGCCGATGCTCAACGGCGACGCCCTTGGGCCGTCCAGTTGAGCCGGAAGTGAAGATCACGTAAGCAAGATTCTGCTCGGATACGGCATTGAGACAACTGCCGAGACTCTCGTTTGCTATTAAATCGGCATCCGCGTCAAGACACACGACGCCGTCCACTTGGGCGCGCGAAACTTCTGTCAGCTCGGTCCTTGTCACGAGCGCTCGTGCTCCGGCCTCTTCGAGGATCATGTTGAGGCGCTCTTTCGGTAAACCCGGATCGAGTGGTAGATAAGCGCCTCCGGCTTTTAATATCCCGAGCAATCCCACGATCAGATCGACTGAGCGATCGAGACACAATCCGACAATCACATCCGGCCCCACACCACGCTTTAACAGATAGCGAGCCAGCTGATTTGCCCGCGCGTCGAGTTCACGGTAGGTCAGCCGCTCAGCTTCACAAACGACAGCAATTTCGTCGGGTCTCTGCCCAACCTGTTGCTCGAACAACTCGTGTACCAACTGACCACTCGAATATGGACGTCGCGTGTCGTTGAATTCAACGAGTAGTGTCTGTCGTTCCAAAGCGCTCAATAATTCTATTTCGTCGAGAGAAATGTCCGGCCTGTTGCTGGCATCCTCGATTAGCGTTTTCAGTTGCTCGGCCAAACGCCGGGCATCACTAATTGAGAATAAGGTTGCGTCGAATTGCAGCGAGACGGAGAGCCGGTCATCGCAATCATCAAAGATAAACTTGATTTTGAAGCGATCAGCGCACGCTTCATGTTTGTACAGCGAAAACTCCAGACCTGGAGCGCAATACGTCGCCGCTTGTTTCCGAAATTGAAAGCAGAAGGGAAAGAAGCGATCGGTTATTTTGTCACTCGAGGCGACATCGTCCCACGCGAAGTATTCCTGCCACCTTTGCGACTCCTGTTCCTGCTCATTTGTTTGCTGCAACAGCTTCTCGAAAGGAAGATGCGCGGGTAAATCGCCCGTCGTCGGGAGGAATCTTGAAAATAATCCAATCGCATCTTCAAGTTCTGCAAACTTTCTTCCGTCAAACGCAGCGCCCAATACAATGTTCGACCGTCCGGTCAAACGTGACATCAGTAATTTGCAGCAAGCAAGCGCGAATGAGGACACTGACACGTCAACCCTATTCGCTACGGCTTTGATTCTCGCGCTTGTGTCGGCAGAGAGTTCCACTGGGAGCTGGGCTGGTTGAAAACTCTTCTCCGACCTGCGACTCTTTTCAAAAGAGAGCTTTTGAGCGGTGAGCTCGGATAGATCTTGCTGTCTCCAATACTGCCTTGCTACCGATCCTTCTTTCGCTTCGAGCAATTCGTTCTGCCATTCGGCGAAGTCGGCATACTGCATCGTCTCTGTGTTCGGAGGCTGTTCACCTTTCGAACACGCCGTGTAAGCGGTGGCAACCTGGCGCACTAGACATTGGAGCGACTGCATATCGGCACAGAGAGCAGGTGCGCTCAGAATCAGTTGGTGCGTGACTGCTGCTTGCTGGACGAGACTGGCACGAAGCAGTGGCAAACGCGCGTAATCGAACTCGCCACGCGTGACTGCAAGAATCAGGTTATCGAGCTGCGCGATCTGATCGGCGCTCGCGAACGCGGTCAAGTCATGCATCTCGATTGAAATGACACTTTCCGTTGCGATCACTTGTATCGGAATGGTCATACCCGGTAACAATTGGAATGTGGTTCGCAGGATTTCATGCTGAGCCACGACATGCTCGAGCGCTTGCTTCAACAGGCCCTTATCCAAATCTCCATTGATCGTTACCACGCAGAAAGAGCTGTAGACCCCAGTTGCGGCATCCTGTTGTTGCAGGAGCCACAGATGTGTCTGTTGCGGCGAGAGACGATATCCCTGGATGATTTCCTGCTGCACTTTTATCTCTTGATTGAAGCTGATTAGTGGGCTAGTCCGCTCGATGTGTGGCGGCGGCTATTGCCGGCACTAATAGCACCTTCTGTTTATCGTTGGGTTACGTGCCGAGTCGGGGCGAACCCCTAACAATACTCAATATAGCGGGAAGAGGCGGAGGACCGGTCGGTCGACACAGCCGTTATGAAACCTTTGACCGAGATTACTTTCTCAATTTAGTAGACTACCATACTGTCAACCCATGCCGACAACGATTGTTCGCGCGCCTCGATACGGTCTGCGTCCATGTGCAGTAAGCATGTTGTCGAGCACCAAAATATCTCTCTTTTGCCAAGGAAAAACGACTGCTTCTTTTGCATAAGCTGCGCGAATCTCTTCCAGAGCCTCGTCTTGAATTGGCGAGCCGTCGCCGTAGTAGGCATTTCTTGGCGGTTCGCCGTTAGCCGACGCCAGCAACGAATCGCGTATTTCTGCCGCCAAACTGGAAACGTGAAACAGATGCGCTTGATTAAACCAAACCTTCTCGCCAGTTTGGGGATGCGTCGCTACAGCCTGGCAAACCTGGCGAGTCCGCAAATCCTTTTCACCCTTCCATTCAAACTCGATCCCTGCTTTGCGGCAGAAAGTCTCTACCTCCGCGCGATCGGCCGTCTGAAAGACGTCTTGCCACGAAAGATCCAGCGCGTCACTATAGTTTCGCACGTACATCACGCTTTTCTCAATGAATAGATCCCTGATCGCCGGGTCGATGGATTTGAAAACATTACGGCTGTCGGCGATAGGAGTCTCACCGCCTTCGGATGACGCTTCAAGACAGAAAAAGCCAATCACCATCGGCCAACTGCGCGAATACGACATTTCGTTGTGGAGCGGAATCGTCTGATGCTCCGGATATTCGGTGGACGTGTAGATGCGGCCGCTGACCTGAGTGCGCGGCGTCGAGCGATACGAATAGTGGAAGAGATCGCCAACCAACAACTGCAAAAAGAGCTCAAACTCGTCAACCGTGCTAACGCTAAATCCGCGAAAGAGAATCGCGCCATTGCTCCGCAGTTTCTGCGCGATGAAATCAGTTTTGCCGGTGGCCCACTGCGGCAGGCTCAGGCCCGCGACCGCCGGCTCGAGCAACAACGGCAGCCTTGTATCCGCTCCCAGTAAGCTCTCTTTGATAAGAGCGTCTTCGGTAAGCGCAATTGCCTTGCGCTTGATCGCGCCTGGTTTAATGACGTCCGGTTTCATCGACGTGTGTTTGTCCACAACTCCTCTTTGGAACTCGCCTGCGTTCCGGTGACAAGCTTCCGTCTGGTCGATTTCAGTTTCTGCCGGCCTGCCTCCTCCAAGCGTTCACTGCTTCTGTCTCGAAAAGCTCGGCCCGTCTCGCTCACTGCGGCGCGCAAGTCGCTTAACACAATATTCGGTTGTTCAGCAACGAGAGCAAGCAGCGCCTGAAACTGCTCCGTCATACATGCGATTGTCTCCGTCTCAAATAGATCGGTGCCATAGGTAAACGCACCCTCGAGCCCATTAACAGTTTCCCACAAGGTAAGTTGCAGGTCATGCCGCGTCGTCGTGCTCTCGATAGCAACAGATTCCATGGTCAAGTCATGTAACTCCTGGCGTTCAACCAGCGTATTCTGAAAAACAAACCACACTTGAAAAAGCGGGTTATGTTGAAGAGCCCGCGCTGGTTTCAATTCTTCAACGAGTTTTTCAAAGGGTACATCCTGATTGGCGAAGGCGCCGAGCGCGACGTTGCGAGCGCGCTGCAGGTTTTCGATAAAATCCGGATCGCCGGAAAAGTCCGCCCGTAAAACGAGCGTATTCACGAAGTAACCGATCAGCGCTTCCCACTCAGGCCGGTCCCGCCCGGCTGTCGGAGAACCGATCACGATATCGTCCTGATTGGTTAGACAGGCAAGCAATGACTGGAACGTCGCCAGGAGTGTCATGAAAAGTGTTACGCGTTCATGACGAGCCAACGTTTTCAGTTTGTCTGTGATCTCTTTTGAGATGGTGAGCGACTGTCGCGCCCCGCGAAAAGTACGCAGCGGCGGACGAGGGCGGTCAAACGGCAAATCGATTACAGCCGGAGCCCCGGCGAGTTGCTTGTGCCAATAGTCGAGTTGTTTCTGGAGTGCAGCGCCGCTCAACCGCTGGCGCTGCCAGGCCGCAAAGTCGACATACTGCATCATCAGCTTCGGAAGCTCCGGACTCGCGTCGGTGGTCATTGCGTTGTAGCAGATCACCAACTCGCGCATGAAAACTCCTATGGACCACCCGTCGCTGACAATGTGATGCATGGTCAGCAATAAAATGTGGTCTTCAGCGCCGAGTTTCACGAGCCCCAGACGAAACAATGGCGCGTGAGTCAGATCGAATGAACGATCAGTCTCCCGTCGTGCCAATTCTTTCGCTTTTTCTTCCCGAGCTTCTGTTGCCAGGTGGCTGACGTCGAATACCGGAATCTTCAGCGTCGCACTCGAGGCGATCGACAACGCAGGCTTGCCCTGGTCGACCAGGAAACTTGTGCGCAAGATTTCGTGGCGCGCGACGATTGTGTCAATACTTTGTTGCAGCGCACGTGTATCAAGCGACCCGGTCAGTCGCAGAACGCGTGGGATGTTATAGGCAGCGCTGTTTGGCTCTAACTGATCGAAGAACCACAGACGCTCCTGAGCAAAAGAAAGTGGCAAGTTGCCGGCGCGGGAAACGGAAATCAGTGGCTCATCCTTGAACCCTTCGGCAGCACGTCGCGCGGCTTCAATCCTCTCAGAGATCCGCGCTACAGTCGGCGCTTCAAACAGATCGCGCAACGGCAGATCAACCTGAAACGAGTTGCTAATGCGCGCGGCCAGCCGCGCCAGTAACAACGAATGACCGCCCAGCGCGAAGAAGTCGTCATTGACGCCAACATCTTCGGTCTTCAAAACGTCGGCCCAGATGCCGGCGAGAATCTCTTCCGTAGGAGTGCGGGGTGCAACGAATTCTTCTTTTGCCTCAAGTCGGACGTGGCCCGGCGGCGGCAGAGCCAGGCGATTCACTTTGCCGCTTGCAGTTAAAGGCAGCTTGTCGAGCAAAACGAATACGGCTGGAATCATGTGGTCGGGCAGCTTGTGACGCAGATGTGCACGCAGTTCATTATTAGTTGGTGCTTTACCTGCGGGAATTACATAAGCCAGCAGTTCTTTTTCACCTCGTTCGTCGTCACGCGCGATGACGACGGCCTGATGCACTTGCGGTTGGCTCGCCAACTGAGCTTCAATCTCTCCGAGTTCAATACGAAACCCGCGCACCTTCACCTGGGTATCGCGCCGCCCGCGATACTCGATGTTCCCGTCGTTTAGATAACGGCCGATGTCCCCAGTTCTGAACAACCTTGCACCGCTTTCGCGGCTAAATGGATCCGCAACAAACTTTTCCGCGGTCAGTTCCGTCCGGTTTAGATAACCGCGTGCGAGCCCTTCACCACCGACATAAATCTCCCCGGGCACGCCCACGGGCGTCGGGTTCAAATGCGAATCGAGAATGTACACTCTAGTGTTGGCGATGGGACGCCCGATGGGAATGGTAGCAAGACCGTTAGTGTTGCCTACTTCGTAGCAAGTGACGTCTGCTGCTACCTCAGACGAACCATACAGATTGATCAGGTTGGCCTGCGGGAACTGCTCGCGAAAGGTCGTCGCCAACTCAACCGAGAGTGTCTCGCCACTACAAACGCAATATCGCAAGTCAGAAAGTTGTCTCGCCAGGTCTTCTCCAATCTCGAGAATGACGCGCAGCAGCGATGGCACCAGAACCAGTCGCGTGACCCTGTTGATTGATAACGCGGCGACGAACCGTTGAGGATCTTTCACCGTATCTTCCGGGACTATCACCAACGGCACGCCCTGGAGTAAAGGACCAAATATTTCCCAGATGGAGTCGACGAAACTTAGTGCGGTCTTTTGACAACAAACTTCAGCAGGTGCAAACGGATACTGCCTCCACATCCAGGAGAATCGATTGACCGAAGCAAGATGCGAGCTGAGCACCCCTTTTGGCTGCCCTGTCGACCCCGAAGTGTAGATTAGATGAGCAGAGTCGGCTGGCGCGGCGCCGTTCGTTGGATTTTCGCTGCTCTCGTGTGCGATCTCTCGCCAGTCGCCATCAAGACAAATCACTTTAAGGTTCGCAACGGGCAGCGAATGGGTCAAGTGCTCCTGTGTGAGCAACAGGCGAGCCTGCGAATCTCCAAGTATGAAAGATATGCGCTCAGAAGGATATTTCGGTTCCAACGGTACATATGCGCCGCCCGCTTTCAAGATGGCGAGCAAGCCAACGATCATCTCCGGCGAACGCTCGACACAGATTGCTACGCGCACTTCCGGTTCAACGCCAAGACGGAGCAGATGGTGGGCCAGTTGGTTGGCGCGACCATTAAGCTCTTCGTAAGTCAATTGCTGCTCACCAAACTTCAAGACAACGGCATTTGGAGTTCGCACGACCTGGGCTTCAAAGAGATCGCTAATGGTACCGCTTGGCACCTCAGCGCCTGTCTCGTTCCACTCTACTACCAACTGTTCTCGTTGGTTTTCGGTCAACAGTTGAAGTTCGGAAACTCGCTGTTCCGGATGCGCCATCGCTGTCTTCAGAATCCGATGGTAGTGTCCAAGCAGTCGCTCGATTGTCGCTTCGTCAAATAGGTCGGTGTTGTATTCCGCGGTGCATACCAAGCCCTTTGTTTTGACATTGGGTTCCTCTGATACAAACAGGGACAGATCAAACTTTGAGGTGTTGCTCTCGGTGCGCAAGTGTTCCAGCGTCAGCCCACGCAAACTAAAATTCGCTCGCGCATGACGATGCGACGAAAACATCACTTGAAAGATGGGCGAATGCCTCAAACTCCGCTCCGGCTCCAGTTCTTCAACGAGCTTCTCAAACGGCAACTCCTGATGGGCATAAGCTTCCAGTGCTACCTCTCGCACTCGTGATAACAACCCGCTGAAGCTGGGATTGCCACTTAGATCCGTCCGCAGCACAAGTGTGTTCAAAAAGAATCCGATCAGTCCTTCAATCTCCTGTCTGTTGCGTCCTGCAATCGGCGACCCCACCACGATGTCTTCCTGTCCCGTGTAGCGCGCCAGTAACACTGCAAACGCCGCCAGCAGTGTCATGAACTGTGTGACGCCGTGCTGGCGGCTAATTTCGGCGACTTGCTCGCTAAGTATTCGAGGAAGAGTGAGAGACTTGTACGCACCCCGAAAGGTTTGCACGGCTGGTCGGGGATGATCCGTTGGCAGCGCCAACACATCGCCAATGCCGGCGAGCTGTTTTTTCCAATAAGTGAGTTGCTCGTCAAGCACCGAGCCCTGCAGCCATTCTCTTTGCCACTGGGCAAAGTCGGCATACTGAATTGGCAGCGGAGCTAGCGGTGAAGGCTTGCCGCTCACGAAGGCATCGTAAAGCTCACCTAATTCACTAAAGAGTATTTGCGCAGACCAGGCATCGCTGACGATGTGATGGGAAGTCAGCAAAAGCACGTGCTCCTGCTCGCCAAGCCGCAGCAACGTCGTTCGCAGTACTGGACCATGTAAAAGGTCGAATGGGCGCGTGGCTTCTGCCGCCACCAGTTGTTCTGTTTGAAACTCTCGTTCAGAGCGCGGAAGACTGCTGAGATCGATCACAGCAAAGGGGATGTCGTCTGAGGTGACTATCTGCTGCAGCAGGCCGTCAACGTTAGCAAAGTGAGTGCGAAAAACATCGTGGCGCTGCACGATCTCTGCTAACGCTCGACGTAGCGCCGCAATATCAAGCGAGCCCAGGAGTCGAATCGCCCGCGGTACGTTATAGGAAGCCTCGCTTAACTCAAGCTGGTGGAGAAACCACAGACGTTGCTGAGAAAACGAGGCCGGCGCTGAACCGCGTTCGGCGCGCCGTGTAATCGTCTCCGTAGTCGTTAGCCCGGCGCCATGCTTGCTTAGCCGCAGCTCCAGTAGCGCCCGCTTAGCTGGTGAGAGACTCAGGATTCGCTTATTTAGTTCATCCATGGTGGGTCGCTCATTCAACCGGAGGTCGTGCCTTCTTGTCCTAGCAGTTGCCTTGCATCTTCCTCCGATAACGCTTCGATTTCATTTAGGAAACGCTCAGCCTCGTTGCTGTTCGCTGCTTCGATTTTCTCGGCGAGCTCGGCTACAGTTGGCGACTCAAACAAACTCCGCAATGGGATGTCGAGCTGAAATTCCTTGCGCATGCGAGACACCACCTGCGTCGCGAGTAGGGAATGGCCTCCTAAATCGAAGAAGTTGTCATGCACACCAACGGCGCTCACTTTTAGAAAACCGGCCCAGATGTCCGCCAACTCTTTTTCAACCAAATTTCGTGGCGCTACGAAATTTCTTTGCAAGCCAGGTCGGGTTTCGTTGGGTGCGGGTAATGCGTTTCGATCAACTTTGCCGTTCGCAGTGAGCGGCAACGACTTGAGGAAGACAAAAGCCGAAGGGACCATGTAGTCTGGGAGCTTCTGTTTCAACGAAGCGCGTAGCTCGTCCGGAGAGCAGGGAGAAGAGACCATATAAGCCACGAGCCGTTCATCGGCAGATTTATCCCGAAAAACCGTCACAACAACCTGGCGCACGCCAACGCGCCTGGATAGCACGGCTTCGATCTCGCCCAACTCGACACGGTAGCCGCGCACCTTTACCTGTGTATCGGCCCGTCCGAGAAACTCGATGTTGCCGTCGGGCAGATAGCGCACCAGATCACCAGTGCGGTATAAACGCGACTTGGGATCGCTGGAAAAAGGATTAGGAACAAACCTCGCTGCCGTTTCTACGGATTGATTGAGATAACCGGCGGTTACTCCCGCGCCGCCGATGTATAGTTCGCCGCTGACACCAAGCGGAACTAGTCGCAGACGCCGATCGAGAATGTAACACTGCGTATTTGCGATTGGGCGGCCGATTGGTACGGTAGACGAATAACGCGAGAGCTCCTCTGTGTCCACGCTAAACGTCAGCGACCCGACGGTCGTCTCGGTTGGACCGTAATGATTGATGATCTGACAAGAGTGGTCCATCAGTCGGATGCGCTCGGCTAGATCCCATGAGAACGCTTCGCCGCCAAGAATCAAATACTTGGCGGGCAGAATTTGACCATCAGTCTGCGAAGCCAGTAATGCACTGAAATGCGACGGCACGATCTTCAACACATCAATCGGCCGCCTGGTAAAGTAGTCTCGAAGGAGTTCACCTTCCATCGCAACGTCGTAGCCAAGTATATGCAGACACCCACCCGAAACCAGCGCCGGAAAGATGCAGGTATTACCCAGGTCGGCGCTAATGGTAGAGACAGTCGCGAAATTGAGTGGGCCATTAATCCGCAGACGCTGCAAAATGAATTGCGTGTAGTTGATTAGATTCTGATGACGAACTGCCACACCCTTCGGCGTCCCGGTTGAGCCAGACGTGTAAATTACGTAAACAAGATTATTCGGCCGGGCGATTGATGCCGGATTCGTGTTTGGCTGAGCTTGCAAGAGGGAACGATCGCTGCAGAGATCGACCGTCTCAGTTGATTCAAAAGGTTGAACGGCGGGAGCGCCCTTGTTGGTAATCAGTATCGACGCACTGCTCTCAGCTAATTGAAGGGCCAATCGGTCTCGCGGATGATCGGGATTGAGCGGCACATATGCGCCGCCAGCTTTTAGAATTCCCATTAAGCCCACGATCGTTTCGACCGAGCGCTCGACACAGAGGCCCACCCTTGCGTCTGGTCCAATACCCCGGCGGCGCAGCAGGTGGGCCACCTGGTTGGAACGCGCGTTTAGCTCGCCATACGTCAGTTCTTGATCCCCGGAAACGACTGCGATTGCCTGCGGCGTTCTCGCAACCTGGTCTTCAAACAGCTGGTGAATGCATTTTCCGCCGGGCAAATCGGCAGCGGTTTGGTTGAACTCAACCAGTAACCGGCGGCGTTCGTCGTCGTCGAGCATCTCAATCGCCCCAAGGTTGACTTCAGCATTCTCGATGACACCGGAGAGAAAGCGCTGAAAGTAACCGGCAATCTGTTTTACGGCTGCGCTATCAAAGACCTGCCTGTTGTATTGCAGCTCGGCAGAAATCGTCTCGCCAGAACGCAGGCAGGAGAGTTTGAGTTTGAAATGACTGAAGCAAACGTACTGCCGTATTACCCTAAACGAGACCGGGCCCTCACCGTAGCGTGATTGAACCTCTTCAAAGTCGAAGGCGACCGAATCGCTAATCGTATTCGCTGACGTGCAGGGGTCGAAGTATTCTTGCCATTCGTCAGCTTCGTTGAGAGCGTCACTGACTTGTCGCAGGTGTTCGCTAAAAGACTTGTCTTCGCAATGAAGGCGAATCGGCAGATACTTCGCGTAAAGACCCAGAGCGTTCTGTAGGTCTGCGAATTTACGACCCGCACTGAGGTTGTACAGAACAAACTCGGATTCGATCTGTCCGGCAAGCCGCCATAATACCGCTTGCCAACAGGTGAAGAGGAGCGCCGAGACTGACGTCTCGCATTTACGTGCCATTGCTTCGATCTTTGAAAGCGGTGAATTGAGATTAATCGCAATCGAATCAGGTTCAAATGCGCCTGACCTCTCGGCTCGCCTCTCGAGTGGTATCGCCAGCTTGGGAACACCCGCAGCCTCGCGCTTCTGCCAGTAAGTTTTACCGGTTAAGGCATGTACGTCGTTTGCTTCGAGCTGTTCATTTTGCCATTCGGCAAAGTCCGCGTACTGCATCGGTTCGTCAACAAGCTCGTGCTGATCAAGGCACGATGGATAAGCGCGGCTGAGCTCATCCGTGAAATTCACAAGTGAGACTGAGTCGCCGCAAAGCGCCGGCTGCGAGACCAGCAGGACATGGCTATGGCTTGATTGTTTGATTAGTACAGCGCGCAGGAGTGGTCCCCGACCAAAGTCGAAAGGTCTCTGGCTCTCGCCAGTAAAGTATTCCGCAATTCTAAGTCGTTGCCCCGTCACGTCGAGACTGCTCACATCAAAGGTCTCCCAGGAAAACTGCGACGTCTCCCCAACGACTTGAAATAGCATTTTTATTCCGGGTGGGCGACTAAATGTTGTGCGTAGGATTTCGTGGCGACCGACAATATGCCGCACTGCCTGCTGGACAACGTGCGGTTTGAGATCTCCACCGAGCAGGACCGCGACCAACGCGCGAAAAGGTTGCCCCTCAACCGTCTGCTGAAGCGACCAAAGACTTCTTTGCTGCGGTGAAGGTCGAAAACCTTCGACTGCTGAATTCTGCATTGATTCCGTCACTCGCTTGAGCGCTCTCCTCGCTCGATCTGCTCTTTGGTGACAAGGTTGCCTAACGCGACCACGATCTTGCGCTCTCCCACAAAAGAATTCCGCGAATGCGCCACCAGCATATTGTTGAGCATTAGAACGTCGTGCTCGCGCCAGGGAAAACTCACGGCGAGTTTGTTGTAGAGATTGCTGAGATACTCCATCACTGAATCTTCAATCGGTGAGCCGTCTCCGTAATAAACGTTACGCGGCAAGTCCTCTTCTTTCATCATCGAGAGCAGCGACTCGCGCACCGCCGGCCCGAGACACGAAATGTGATGCAACTGCACCTGATTGAAAAACACTTTCTCACCGGTCTGCGGGTGTCTGACGATGGCCGGACAGATCTGACGCGTACGCAGACCGTTGCCTCTTGTCCATTCGAAATCGATTTCCGCTCGGCGGCAATAGTCTTCGACTGCGGACCGATCGTTGGTGTGAAAGAAGTGCTGCCAGCTCACATCCAAACCATCGGTAAAGTTGCGCACGTACCTCAATCCTCTTTGCTCGAAGCGTTCTCTTATTGCCGGCTCCATTAACTGGTAAATCTTCCGGCTATCAATGATGGGAGACTCGCCTCCGACTGCGGCCGCCTTGACGCAGTAAAACCAGATCAGCATCGGCCAGCAATGCATGTGGGAACTTTCGTTGTGAAAGAGGATCGTCTCGTCGGCCGGATAAGGAGTCGAGCCATAAACCTTGCCGCCCAGTTCTTCGCGCGGCAGATCACCATACTCGCCAAACAACTCAGGACAGATCGCGGAAGCAAACTTCTCAAACTCCGGCACTGAATCCACGCTGAATCCACGAAGCAGAATCGCGCCATGTTGTAGCAGATTCCTTTCAATGAACTGGCGATTGTTCGCGGCCCATTCTCCGAGATCTATATCGTCCGCGTCAGGCTTGAGCACCAGGGGAAGCGTGTTTTCAGATTGCAAATATTCCATCTTCACGCCGCTCACCTGAGACAAGTCAACCCTCCTGCGGCGCGTCGAGCGCAGCCGGCTTATCTGCGATTCCTGTCTTTCTTTCTTCTCCATCTGCTGCTGTTCTGCTTCCGCCTCAGTCAGAAATTCATCGGAGTCAACTTTCGCCGAAGGGGTCTTAACGATCGCCGCAAGAAGGTGTTCAAAGTGAACGGACATCTTTGCGATCGTGGCAGGCTCGAAGAGATCCGGGCTGTACAACCACAAGCCCTCCAGACCATTTTCGGTCTCAGACAAGAATAGCACCAGGTCGAAGCGGGAACTCTCGAGCGGCAACTCAAACCGCGACACCT
>Ga0070699_100000791_pt1 | contig 29216 bp, 22 predicted proteins | sample KBSK1503metaG_FD_65473 | JGI IMG/M metagenome (GOLD analysis project Ga0070699, IMG submission 65473) | Corn, switchgrass and miscanthus rhizosphere microbial communities from Kellogg Biological Station, Michigan, USA - KBS K1-50-3 metaG | ecosystem: Host-associated > Plants > Roots >...
GGCGTCTGATCCAATGTCGCGCGCCAATGTGAAGTCACAGGATCGGGGGGAAACTCACTGTCGATCGACTGAGAGCGACTGCCGGGAATCCAATAGCCCGCCTTCGCCGCGGCCGCTTGCAATGAGATGATCTGCGCCGGTGGCTTGGCGGGAAGCGCAGCCGGCTGCGCCTGCGTCGAGAGAAAGGGCTCGACGGGAAGAGGCGGCGCAGCCGGCGCGGTGGTGGTGGGCTTGCGGGTGGTGGGCTTGCGGGTGGTGGGCTTGCGGGTGGTGGTGGCTTTCATTGCATAATGCATGGCCAGGATCCGCGAGAGCAAAATTTCACGAACGCTCATAGTTGCGGCTCCTCTGGGGTGGGCGGCTCGTCGTTTTTGGGCGGCTCGTCGTCGCTCCCGAGCGCAGCGATCAGCTTGGCCATGCTGTCGGCGCCGCGGGCGGCACGCGCCGCCTCTGCCTGCCTGTGCTCCGGCCAGATGTGGCTGAATTGGGCGTCGAGCGCCGTCTGCGTCGTGCCGTCGATGATCTTAGGGTCGCGCTGCAGGCCGCCGAGCGCCTGCAAGGCTCGGCGCTGGCAATTGACGAGCGCGACGTAGCCGTGGATATCGATCGGCTGATTGCCCATAATCTTGATCTCGCAGTCGCCGGCTAGGATGCTGAGCATGGTGCAGCGCGCGATCAACTCGTTCTGGGCTGTCGTCGGAGCGTTACCAGCGCCGATCTCGGCGCGCAGGCGAGCGGACAGGTCGCGCGCGCGGCGGGCGGGCGCGGTTCTGCCGTCAAGATCGTCGATGGTGCGCACGTCGCCACGATAACGGCGACGACGGCGTGGTGGAGGCGAGCTGGCCACAGTCGCATCCGCAGCATAATCCGCGGACATCTCAATCCTAATTTCGTGGCGTGGCCTGAGCCTCAGATGATGCGCGAGAACGACCAGAAAAGCAAGCCTCTCGAGGTCGACTAGGGAACTTACGATGGGTGGCGCGGCGGCGCCGAGGGCCTGGAAAAGCCTGGAAACACAGGGTTAACTTGGTCGACTGGCGAACAATGAAGCATTTACTGAACAGTCGGCGAGGCTGCGACAGCGCCACGCGAGGCTCGAGAGCGGCGCCGAATGCCCCAGCTCGAGGGCGCGCTTCAAGCCGCGCAGCTTTTTAGTCGCGCCAGGTGAGGGTGAGACGGCCGCCGCCCAGAGACGTGAAAGACGTGAAAGACGTGAAATCCTACTGTCCTTAAACTGGTTCACTTCAAAAGGAGAAAAGGAAAGATAGAGAAGATAAGTAAGGGATCACGTCTTTCACGTCTTTCACGTCCCAGCCCCGCCCTCACCGGGGTGGCCCGCGGGTGCTCGTAGTTTGGGCGTCGCCCATGTCATAGATGGGTACGACAGGCCGGCGCAAGTTTGTTGGTTCGCATTGCGGTTTATTGTCTTTATGATTTGGCCCCGACCAGCAGATACAGGACATTCGGCTGGAAATGTTCTCCTATTCTCCCAATATTGTTGGGCTGTATCGGAATTATTTCGTGCTCGATACTTGCTGATTTTAACGCCGCGCTTAGCGGCGAAATCAGCGATAATTGTATCGGGTTTGGATCAACCATCGCGATAAATACGCCCTTATCTGATTGCGTCCAGCTTCCGTCGCGCGAGACTGGCCAATGCAATGACTCGAATAGCGATGCCAAATCTTCCGCGAAGTCGCGCCCTTCAGCATCCATCAACCGAGAAACGACCGCAATCGGAAGCGGAACCGCGCCAGATAGGGCGGACAATATTTTGCTTTTTTGGTCTCCAGATAAGCGGCGAGGGGCAACTTTTGCCTCTAACGCGAGATTGGCAGCCTTCAATTCCGCTGCCTGTTTCTCAAGGGTCGCCGCGCGCTCATTCGCTTTGGCGGCATCAGCAGTTACATTATCGGATTCTGCTTTTGCGCTGATCTTGTATCGCTCAAATTCATCTTTGGAGGCGGCAATCTCTTCTCTTTGTAATTTTACAACAAAAAAAGTTGCTAGTCCGACGATTACCCCTGCGACGCCCACAATGGCGAGTGAAGCCCTCATTACATCTTCCCAACCGTGGAGTGAAAGACCCCAAATCATTCTTTCTCTCTTTGATTGGGTCGCCGCAGTCATTGTTGTAGCGTCATGTGTTGGACTTCTTGTAATTGCTGGATTTTCCTTAGCAAGCCTGTTGAGGGGTCTCAATCCGTCAAGTAGTGCATAACCGCCCTAGTTTGCTCGGCAGAGCTTGGTAGCCGCGGCCAGCCGCTCCCTCATTGCGAGCGAGCTCCTCGTGTAGACCTGTTGGTGGCCGCCATCGATGCGCCAAAGCCCATCTTTGGCGTTCGCGTTGCGAACCGCGACGTACCCGCACCGTTCCAAACGGTGCGGCAGCGCCCGCCGGCTCCTGCGGTACTTTGGCGCCGTTGCTGGCCCGCTTGGCCGTCGGTCCGCGCCAGCCCGCAAGGAATTGGATCGCCTGGTCGCGGCTCTTTCCATCGACTTTCATCAACCAATCGATCGCGTCACCGTGCGCGCCGCAGCCGCCGGCATAGCAGTGAAAATGGTCGGCATAGATGTGACACGACGGCGTGTTGTCGTCATGGAACGGACAGCAGACCTTACCGTCGACCAGTGTCTCGCCGACCACGTCGGGCAGCGGCACGCGCTTCCATGACGGCTCCGACATGATGGGCGTGACGATCACCGGTGACTTGACTGGCTCGGCGAGCGACGGTGCCTCGGTACGGACCGGTTCCGGTTCTGGAATAGCGGCGGCGTCGAGCGGTTCTCCCGCCCAGCTGACGCCGATCTTACAGTCGGCGTCGAGCGGCACCTTGAAGCCGTAAAATTCACCCGGTTCCTTGGCGTTCCGGACCAGGATTTCGCCGACCTGTTTGGCGATCTCGGTCTTGCAGCACACCGCGATCTCGTCATGAACCCATAGCGTGATGACGACATCGCCATCCCAGCCGTAGCGGAAGCGTGTGCAGAGCTCGTCACAGACGAGCACGAGCCAGCGCTTGCAGATAATCGCTTCCGCACTCGTCACTGCATAGTTGAGCGCGGTATATTTGGCTCGCGTCGGGACGCGGCGTCCGTCGAGACCGAGAAGCCACTCGCACCCGGACGCTTGTGCTTCAAGGCGCGCACGCAGCTGTCGCAAGCCCGGCCTGGCGTCCATGAACTTAGCGCGCGCCTGTTTTCCGACGCGAATCAATGCCGTTTCACTGGGGTGCGAAGTGTTACCGAAGAATTTCGATTGCAACTCGAGCGTAGTATCGATCTGGTCCGCGGCGCGAACGGTGTCGTAGATGATGCGTCCGGCCTTCTCGTTGCCCGCGCCGAACAGAAACGCGTAGCCGAACCTTTTCGCACCTTCGCGGAGCGCCGTGTGGATTTTGTTTTCCTTATCGCGCTGCGTTCCCGCCGGAACCAGTCCGAGTGCGATTACACTTCCCCAGTGCTGATCGACACCGCTCAGAAATGCACGGCCGTAGGTGCCGTTATCGAATGCTGCGAGGTAGTGCGCGAAAGCGCGGTCCTGCAGGTTCGCCTGGTCGCACGTTACGAATGCCCATCCCGCGGGCGCTCGAAATAATGCGCGGCATTCGGCAGCGTAGGCTCCGCCCTTCTTCGCATTGGGCACCTGCGCCAGGTTCGGACGCAGGTGCTTCGCGCGCGAGTGCGGCGTGCCGATCGACACGAGCCCGCCATGGATGCGTCCGTCGCCGGAGATGTTCTTACACCATGCCTGTTTACCGCCCGTCAGTTGCGCGAGACGGCGCCTGAGCAGGTCGTGCTCGGCCAGGCCGGCGAAGTCGGGATAGATCGACGGCAGTGACTCGAGCAACTCATCATCGATGGCGGGCTGTCCCGTCTTCTCTGTTCGCCGCTCAGGAACCCATCCGCGCGTTTCGAGCAAACGTCCGATCTGCAATCGCGAGTTCGGGTTTTTTAGACCCGGCAACTGCTCGCGCAACTGCGCCTCGAGCTCAACCCGGCGTGCTTCCCATTTCTGCCGCAACAGCTCGGCCGCCTCGCCGTCGAACGGAACGCCGTCCTGCGTGATACGGTCACAGATCATCGCTACGGCGTGCTCGAGCTCCAGGGCTTGCGGACTGTATCCATCAGGCTGCAAAAACTGCCACAGCGTCTTACAGAGCCTGACATCACCGACGCAGCGCTCTTGCAGCGCCGGAGTCCATGCGGACCAGTCCACGATGTCGGTGCCGATCTTAGGAACGTCGAGCCGCAGTCCCCAGGCCTCAAGGCTGTGCCTGCCGCGCAGTTTTCCGAGAGATGGATCGCCCATCGCTGCGGCCTGGTCGTCGAGGTCCTCGAGATGCGGCAGGATCAGCCGGCTGACGACGAGCGTGTCTACGACCACGCAGCCGGGTGACGGGGTCCAGCTGTATAACCGCTGCAGCAGCGGGAGATCGTATCCTGCGATGTTATGGCCGGTGAGATAGGTAGCGCGCGCGAGATGCTCGAGCGCGGCGGTGATCTGCGTCGGTCCGTATTCATCGATCCGGTCGCTGTCGAGATCGGCGACGACGATGCAGTGAACCTTCGTCGCGGCGTCGAGCAGATTGTCCGCTTCGACGTCAAAAACCAGTCTGCAATTAGTCATTTTGAGCCTACGGGTACAATGAATCGGCGTGCCAAGCGGCGAAAGTGCACCGCGGGCCGCGGTGGCAGTGCCGGAGCGAGCGGTTTGATTTCGTCGGGGACCGTGACGATCGATTTCGGTGCGCGCCTCGGTGCGCGCATGGGCGTCTCGCCGTAGGGCGTGTATTTACGCGCACCGCCGAAATCGCCGCTGCGATATTTGAGCAGCTTAAAGGTTTCGCACATACAGTTTTGCCACGACGCAGCGTCGTCGATCTCGATGCCGTGTTCCTTAATTCGCAGTGCTGCGAGATGGATGATCTCCTGAAATTGAGAGCGCCACCCGAGTTCGTCGTGATCATCCCAATCGCCGCGCGCATCTTCGCGCCTAATAGCCTCTTCGACCGCGTATTCGTACAGACAATCGGCGCATTGTCGTGAACCCGGTCCTGACCAAACGAATTCTCTCCAATCGACCGCGTCACGCAGCGGTGCGATCTGTTTTAGGTCGCGGACAATCTGCGCTGTGATGAAACCCTTTCCGAGAAACTGAAAACCGCGCAAGCGCTGGAAAACTGCGTTCACCGTGTCGCCGGGCTTCGGGCGGATTTGTTCGACCGCGCGCGCCAACGGAATGAACAATTCGCGGGTGTGACAGGCGGCCTTGAGCTCGCCTTTTATTTTACCGGCGGGAATGCGATACGCGCGACGTTCGAGCGGTAGCCCTTGCGCCTGGCGCTCCGCCATGCGCGCGACGTATTTCTCCGGATCGAACGATGGAAAAAAGCATTCCGCGATAACCTCGAATACCTCCGGCTCGTTCGAAAAACGGCAAGCCGTCAGCGCCACGATCAGATTAGGCTGCTCGGCAAACGGGAGAGTAATCGTCTCATAGATCGCGCGAGAGACGCGGTCATCCTGCACGTTAGGGTTCGTAAAGCGGTAGGTCGCGAGTAATTCGTCGTTCGTCCACAACGACTGCGGCTCTCCTGCCGCCCGCCGCCTGTTAACGTTCGAACGTTCGACGGTCCAAAAAACGAGCGGATCAATATTCAGGGTCATGGTGCCAATCCCGTACAGATAAAAAAGCGCAGGGCCTTGCGGGCCCTGCGCAGTCAGTCAGTCAGTCAGTGGGTAGTTCGTTAGGCCGCGGCTTTCACCGCGTCTTTCGGCGACCAGCCGACCATGCCGAAGGTCGGGAACTTGATCCGCCCGTAGGCCCGGTTCGAGTGCTGGTAGCTCCCGCAACCGAGTTCGATGATGGGCCACTCATCCGGATGGAGGTGCCGCGTCTCGCCGTAGGTCTTGGACAGCACACCGATCGCGTTGAGCCCACCACGACTTGACGTCGTGAACGTGTAGAGCTCGCCGGTCTCGGCGTTCGCCATCACGATGTTATTCGTGAATTTCCAAGGGTCGATCGGCTCGTCATTTTCCTCGTCGATCGGCCAAGCTTCCTTGTCCATGTCGCCCAAGTCGGGGCGACGCGGCGGCTTGAAACCCTCGGCGATCAATCCAAGCCTCTGTTCGGTGAGCTTGTTATCAACCCACCTGCTCCAGCCGACCGCCAAGCTCTCCATGTTGGCGACCATGCGGGTGCCGAGCGCCACCTCGTCGTTTTCCTTGCCGGCAGTGTAGTCGCCCTTGCTGAACTTCAGCAACTTGCCGGTGAAGGTGGTGGTGACCACGCTCGCGCCGTATTCCACCCACGGGTTAGAGCCCGTGGTGGCGACGTCGGTGGACGCCTTCTTGGCCGGGGGAAATCCCGGCCGACGCCAACCTGGCGCCACTTCGTTGATCTTAGTGTCGACCTTATCATTGCCGTTTTTAACGCTAGTAGATTTTACCATTGTCTTAATCCTAGTTTACAATTCCCCGGAGAAATGAACCGGGACGGTCGCCGGGGGATCAACCGTCTCGAACTCGCAGCATGCTGCGAATTTCCAAAAATGCGTCGGTGCCGTCGATCGGATCATCGATCGGCGGGAGCTCTACTTTCTCGCGCAGAGCAATGATCGCTGCGTCGACCAAGCTCAAAATCTCGAACCGTGTATCGTCATCGGCCTCACGCCAGGGGCCGCGCTGGATGAAGTTAACCAGCTCATTGGTCGAGGCGAGCGTCATCTGCTCGAGGAAATCAACGAGCGCGCGGGCGTCGTCGCCATGGGGGCCGGCGAGCAGCGCCTCGACGCGCTCGCGCCGCCATAGACGCCACAGATGGTGCGCGTCGTCGCGCTCCTTGAGCGCTTTGGTCATGGCGCGCTTTTGCGCGGCGCGCATCCGCGCCTTGACCGGCGAGGCGATCTGGCGCGCGGCAAGATCGAGGAAGGGATCGACGGTCATACAGCCTCCTATTTTGAGTACATCCGGCATCGGGATGCCGATCACGATGGCGACCACCGCCGGCACCGCGGTGCCGGCGTGAAAAATGGGAATGGTTTCGTGTGGGAGGGCGGTGTATAATGAGTGCCGCTCATCTCTCCCCTTAAGACAGCGGGCCGTGGCTTCCACCACGGCCCGTCTATTTCATTCCGGCGGCTTGATCCTCATGCCGTCGGTCGTACTTTCCCGGCCGCGAGCCTTTGCCTGGTCTCCGGTTATCGGGCACCCCTATTCACTCCCCAGGCGCTCGAGCTGGGGTCAAACAGCGAGTTCTCGAAATTTCCGGGCGAACGCTCATTCTCCCCGGATCGCCGCTGCCATCGGTCCTGCCCAGCGCCAGCGGCGAGCGTGGGCGGGGAAGTTCCTTATTCGGCCGCCGGGATCATGAGCGCGTCGCCCTGGCGCATGCCGATGCGGCGCGGGCCGAGCTTGATGAATTTCTCGGAGAAATGCCGCCGCAGATGATCCTCGCTCACGCCAGCGAGCCGAGCGGCTTCGCTCAACGAAACGATACGCAAGCGCTCGACCAGCGGCAGGTCGTAGAGTGCGGGTTTGGATTGCATGACGCGTCTCCTAAAAATTCTGCGAAGCATGCGGCTGCAGGGAGACGCGAGCAACAACGCATTTGAAATGCGTCGACGCATTTCAAATGCGTCGACGCATCACGATGCGTCGGTCAGATACGGATCAGGTTTTTGGATTTTTCGGGTACTGGTCGCCGCGGTGAGCCTTCTTGAACCAGCCGAACCAGTCGAGATCGCGCAGCACGTTCATAAGGCTGCCCGCCGTCAGCGCCTTATCAACCTGGTGCCGCACGAACGCGTTGCGCATCGGAACCACGAGCCTGCGCGCGGTCTCCGTGGGCGACTGCGGAGGATCGGGAGCGTCCTTCATCTGCGCAACCGCATCCTTGAGCCATTGCTCCGCCGGCGGCGGGGTGCGATCGATGTTGACCATCACATACCTATCGGCATCGACGGCGCCGCCGACCTTGCCGGCGAGGTTCACCTCGCCGGACTGGCACATGGGGATGTGCTCGACGGTAGGCTTGCTCCAAGGGAGCAGTGTAGACTTCTCGTTATCCTCGGCCATGGCTCCGTTCCTTGGCTTAGGCTAGACCGGCTCGAGCGCTGTCACCCGCTCGGGCCGGCCGCTTATTACACTATGCGCGCATCGGCACGATGTTACTGGCGCGCCCCTCGACTAGGGCGATGACGTGCTCCGACCAGCGTGCGAGCGCGGTCTTGATCTGCGGCTCGTAAGTGCTGCGGTTGTAGACGCCGGCGACGCCGCGCCGGTGGCCGGAGAAGTGGTTGAGCGCGGCTTCGATCACATGCGGTTCGATACCGATATCAGCCATGCGCGTTGCGACCGTCCGGCGGATGTCGTGCACCCGCCACGCGCCGACCTTACCGGCGAGACGCTGATCGAGGACGACCTTGCAACGCGACCAGCTCGTAAAGCCGTCGCCAGCGCGGTCGCCGAATAGATGATCGCGCTCGCCTCGAGACATCGACTTGATGATCTCGAGCGCCGGCACCGGCAGTGTGATGGTGTGTGGGCGGTCGTTCTTGCTGCGCTCCTTGGGAAGGGTCCAGGTGCCGGCATCAAGATCGAACTCGGACCAGCGCATGCCCCCGATTTCCTGCCGCCGGCTGCCGAGCAGGATTAACAGGCGCACGATCCGACCATGATCATCGTTCCCGCACGCGTTCCAGATCGCGACCAGCTCGGGGTTGGAGAGCACATGATCGCGCGGCGTCGGATCGGCGGGCTTGCGGGTGCCGATTACCGGATTAACCGACACCCAGCCCTCTTCCATCGCCCATCGGAATAATGCCGAGACGGCACGGCGCGCGGCCGCGGCGGTGTGAGCGCTATGGGCGCGCGTGATAGCGGAGAGCCGAGCTGCGATGTCGGGGTGAGCGATGTCGCCCACACCGATCGAGTGTAGCGGCCGAAAGTAGGGTCCGGTCAGATATAGCTTGGTGACGCGAAACGACGCCGGGCGAAGCGATGGCTGCGAGGCTGCGAGATAGGCATCGACCACCAAGCTAAACGTGCGTGCAGCCTGCTGGCGCTTCGCCGCCTTTTCGGCTTGCGGGTCGTGACCAAGTTCAACGCGGGCAAGCAGCTTGCGCGCGGCCTCGCGGGCCTGCACCAGTGTCAGCTTGTCGGCGCTGCCGATGGTGACGCGGCGGGTGCGTCCGTTGGCGCGATATTGGACGGCATAAGTGCGGAGTAGGCCACCATCGCTCCGACGCCGCAGGCGCAGGCCGTAGCCAGCGAGTTCGGCGTCCCAGCAAAATTCCTCGTGCCTACCCTTTGGCAAAGTAAGGCCGGCGACGGTCTTGGTGTCCAATTTCAGCTTCATGGCTTGATCCTTCAATCTTGGATCAGCGGTGGAATCGAAATCCGGGGCAGCTGGCCCGTTGCTGCCAGTCGCCGTAATTCGCGCTGCGCCTCGCGTCGGACCCTGCTGATCCGCCGCCGCCTCTGAAGCTCTGGGGGGCTCGTCACTTGCCGCAGCAGCCGATCCACATTCCTGCCCGAGATCGTCTGGCGCTCGAGAAGCGCCTTGGCGAGATGCTCGATCTTGCGGCGGTGGCGTCGAATCAAGGCGCGCGTCTTGGCCCGCAGGCGCCGCTCGTAGCGTTCCCAATCGCCGTTCGGGATGGCAACCTCTTCCATCGTGAGCCCGATCTCGCGGCGGTCATCGGTGTCCCCTCCCCCACAACGCCCCGTGCACACGATCTCCGCTTCGGCGCCGGCCATAAGCATGATGATTCGACCTCGATACACGGACGAGAGGTCGCGGTCCTTGCCGCGCTCTTCCCACGCTGCCCAAGTCTTCCACTGACCATCCGTTATGGCGAAACCGGCGGTCATTTCGCGAAAGTCGGGAACGATGGTTAGCTTGCCGCATTCCAGGCCCAGCACTCGGCCGATGACCGCATGCCCTGCCTCATGGACAGCAGTTCGCCATTGCTGCGATGTCCTCACTATCATCTCCTGGGGAAGCACTCGGGAAGCAACTCCTGCTTTCTCGTGCGGTGATGGTTAACAGAAACATAACCATAAACGCCCGAAAATCAAAGGCTCTGCAGCCTCCTGCTATTTCCTGCATTCCTACAAACGTTAGCGAGCCGTTAACAGCCCTCGCCTAAGGTAACGGGTCCATCCCGCGCAACGGCTCGTCGTCATGGCGTTATTGGGTCCCATGGTGGTGGTCGCCGAGAGTTCGGCGGCCGATTTGCTCGATGTGCTCGGCAAGGCTGGGGCCTTTCCGATCGTCGAAACGCGCTGGGCCGATGCGCCCGCGGCCATTGGCGAAATCCAGCCGGTGGCGCTCGCCATCGCCGACGCGCGCGGCGCGCCGTCGCCGCAACACGTGGGCGCGGTGATCCAGTGCGTCGAGACCCGCGGCGGGCCGGTCACGCCGGTAATCGCGCTAGTGGAGAACAACAGCAGCCCCGTCATGCCGAGCGCGCTGCCGATCGCGCTGGACGACTCCACCGACCGGCTGATTGCACGCCTGCGCTCCGCGCTGCGGATCCGTACCCTGCATGCCACCGTGTTGCGTCGCTCGCGCACCGCGGGCGCAAAGAAGCGAGCACCGGCGTTCATCCCGCCCGACCTGCTCGATGACGCGACCGTGCTCTGCGTCGGACGCGGCGGCTCCTATCCCGCGCTTTCGGTCGCGATCGGCGAACGCGTCGGCCTCATTGGGGCGCTGACCATCGAGACCGCCGCCCGCTATCTCAACGCTCGCGACGTGGACGGGATCGTCATCGGCGAGGGCTTAGGTCCACGCGTCGTCTCGGCGCTACTGACCATGCTCGCCGAGAACGCGCGCTTTCGCGACTTGCCGGTCGGCGTGCTGGACAACAGCGCGGTGGACGACGAACGGCTGCCCAACCTGGTGCGCGTCGAAGCCGATCCAACGCATCTCGTCGAGCGTGTCCTTCCATTCGTGCGCCTGCAGGCGTTCGAGGGACAGCTCACACGCGTTTTGAAATCGCTCGAGAGCGAGGGCGTCATCGATCCGCACACGGGCCTGCTCGCCGCGCAAGCCTTCTGGCGCGACCTAGGGCGCGCCGTGCAAGAGAGCGAGGAGACCGGCGGCGCGCTTTCGGTCGCACGCTTTACCTTCGACGGCGTCGCCGATCGTCGCGCCTACGTCGATGCCGCGCGACTTTTCAGCCGCCTCGTGCGCAACGTCGATTTCGCCTGCCGGGAGCAGGACGGGTCGATTCTCGCGGCTTTTACCAAGACCGATCTGCGCAGCGCCCATCTGGTTGCACGCCGGATCGCAAGCGTGTTGAGGCGCACCATGCTCTCTCCTGGCCGTGACCGCCGCGCGATCAGGCCGACGATCACGCTTGCCGCGCGCAAGCCCACCGACGACGTCAGCACATTGGTGGCGCGGCTCGGCGCCCATCCCAAGGTTGCCGCCGAGTGACGGCGGGCCTAGTCTGGGGGGCCCGCATGAGGAGCCCACCATGAGCGCAGCCCTGCCAATCGAGATGGTGTCCGACGTCGTCTGCCCCTGGTGCTTCATCGGCAAGCGCCGGTTGGAAAAGGCGATCGCGCTGCGGCCCGACATTGCAGTCGAGATGCGCTTTTGGCCCTATTTCCTCAATCCATGGGTGCCGCGCGAAGGCATTAGCCGAAAAGACTATCTCGCCACCAAGTTCGGCTCGCCCGAGCGCTATCGCTCGATTGCGCAGCGGGTGTCGCAAGCGGCCGCGGCAGAGGGGCTGACCTATAACCTCGACAGCATCAAGCGCCAGCCCAATACGCTCGATTGCCATCGCCTGATCCTGTGGGCCGGCGAAACAGGAAATGCAGCGCGCATGAAGCAGCGGCTGATGGATCTCTATTTCACCGAAGGCGGTGATCTAACCGACCGCGAGGTGTTGGTCGCGGCGGCGGCCGCATGCGGCCTCGATGCCGAGCGCATACGCGCGCGCCTCGCGAGCGAGGACGACGTGGAGCGCGTGACGCGGGAGGCCAATTCGGCCAAGGACGCGGGGATCGACGGCGTGCCGTGCTTCATTCTCGGCGGCCGCATTGCCGTACAGGGCGCGCAGGCGCCCGAATATCTCGCGCAGGCGATCGAACGCGCGGCGAACGAATACGCCAACCGCCCGGCGGCGGAATAGGCGCCCCTCCGCGAGAGCTTGCTGCCTTGCCGCAGGACCAACTTCATCACGCCGCCTTGGCTGGCTGCGCCAACGCCACTAGGCTGCGCAGGATGGCCGAGGTTCCGCGCAAGCGCGCCTCGGGATCTTCCCAATCGTCGAAGAAGACGACCTTCATATCGGGCCGCACCCGCGCCGCCGGGCCCTGATCGCGGATAAAGGCGACCAGCCGGTCGGGATTGGCGAAGGTATTGTCGCGGAACGACACCACCGCACCCTTGGGCCCGGTCTCGATCTTCTCCACATTGGCCTGCCGGCAGAGCGATTTGATCGCGACGATCTGGAGGAGATGCTCGACCTCCTCCGGCAACGGCCCGAAACGATCGACCAGCTCGGCTGCGAACGCCTCGATGTCGCGCTCGTCCTCGATCTCGGCCAGGCGTCGATAGAGCGCAAGGCGCACCGGTAGGTCGGCGACATAGTCCTCGGGAATCATCACCGGCGTTCCGATGGTGATCTGCGGCGACCATTTGTCGGCGACCGGCGAGGTGATGCCCGCCTTGAGACTCGTGACCGCTTCTTCGAGCATCTGCTGGTAAAGTTCGAACCCGACCTCCTTGATGTGGCCGGACTGCTCCTCGCCCAAGAGATTGCCGGCCCCGCGGATATCGAGGTCGTGGGAGGCAAGCTGGAATCCGGCGCCGAGAGTATCGAGCGATTGCAGCACTTTCAGCCGCCGTTCCGCCTGGAGCGTGATCTTGCCCACGGCCGGTAACGTGAACAGTGAATAGGCGCGCAGCTTGGAACGCCCCACTCGCCCTCGCAGCTGATAGAGCTGGGACAGCCCGAAGCGATCGGCCCGGTGCGCGATCAGCGTGTTGGCGGTCGGAATGTCGAGGCCGGATTCGATGATCGTGGTTGACAACAGCACGTCGTACTTGCCGTCGTAGAAGGCGGACATCATGTCTTCGAGCACGGTCGCGGGCATCTGCCCATGGGCGACCGCAACCCGCACTTCCGGCACGTGCTTGTCGAGGAAGTCCTTGGCGCCGGCGAGGTCTTCGATGCGCGGACAGACATAGAAGGCCTGGCCGCCGCGGTAACGCTCGCGCAGCAGCGCCTCGCGCACGATCACGGGATCGAACGGCGCGACGAAGGTGCGCACCGCAAGCCGATCGACCGGCGGTGAGGCGATGATTGAAAGATCGCGCACACCCGACAGCGCGAGCTGCAACGTGCGCGGGATCGGCGTCGCGGTGAGCGTGATCACGTGGATCTCGGCGCGCAGTTGCTTTAGCCTTTCCTTGTGAGCGACGCCGAAATGCTGCTCCTCGTCGACGATAAGGAGGGCCAAGTCGCGGAACTTGATGGTCTTGCTGAGCAGCGCATGCGTGCCGATCACGATGTCGACGCCGCCCTCGGCCAGCTTTTTCTTTACCCGCGCCAGCTCCGACGATGAGATCAATCGCGAGGCCTGCGCGACGTGCACGGGAAAACCGCGAAACCGCTCCGCGAAGGTCTTGGTATGCTGGCGGGCCAGCAGCGTGGTGGGCACCACCACCGCGACCTGTCTGCCGTTCATCGCGGCGACGAAGGCTGCGCGCAGCGCTACTTCGGTCTTGCCGAAGCCCACGTCGCCGCAGATCAGACGATCCATGGGCCGTCCAGAGGCGAGTTCACCCAGCACCGTGTCAATGGCCGCCTGCTGATCGTCGGTCTCCTCGTAGGGAAATCCCGCGCAGAACTCGTCATAGAGGCCGTGCCCGACCGCGAGTTGCGGCGCCTCGCGCAACTGCCGCTCTGCTGCGATCTTGATCAACTCGTTGGCAATGTCGCGGATGCGGCTTTTCATGCGCGCCTTGCGCGCCTGCCAGGCGCTGCCGCCGAGCCGGTCGAGATCGACCTGGGTTTCTTCCGCGCCGTAGCGGGACAGGAGCTCGATGTTTTCGACCGGCAGGAACAGTTTGTCGCCGCCGGCGTAGTGGATTTCGAGACAATCGTGCGGTGCACCGGCAGCCTCGATCGCGCGCAGCCCGATGAAGCGCCCGATGCCATGGTCGACATGAACGACGAGATCGCCGGCGGCGAGGCTCGTCACTTCGGCGATGAAATTCTCCGCCCGGCGTGCGGCGCGTCGCGGCCGCACCAGGCGATCGCCCAGAATGTCCTGCTCGCCGATCACCGCCGCCGCGGCGGTTTCGAACCCGCTTTCGATCCCGAGCACCGCGAGCGCGACCTGTTGCGGCGCCAGCGCGAGCGCCTGCGGCCACGACTCAACCGGCGCGAGGTCGGCAAGCGCGTGGTCGGCGAGCACATGGCGCATGCGCTCGCGCGCGCCTTCGCTCCACAGCGCGATGACGACGCGCCTGCCCTGCGCCTTGAGCGCCGCCACGTGCCGGGTCACTGCCTCGAAAACGTTGCGGCCCGGCTCGGCCCGCTCGGCAGCAAAATTGCGCCCCTGCTTGGTGCCGACATCGATGAGCGGCCCCTGCCCCTGCGGTACCGCGAACGGAGTGAGCCGCGCCAACGCGGCGGTTTCGAGCTGCGCGCGCCATTCGGCTTCGCCGAGATAGAGCCGCTCGGGCGGCAGCGGCTTGTAGGGCGGGCCCGATCCGCGCTGGGCGAGCGCTTGCTGACGCGCCTCGTAATAGTCCGCGATCTGACCGAGCCGCTCGCGCGCGGCGTCCTCGGCCAACGGTTCGAGTATCACCGAAGAACCCGTTACGTAATCGAACAACGTATCGAGCCGGTCATGGAACAGCGGCAGCCAATGCTCCATCCCGCCATGGTGCCGGCCTTCGCTCACCGCGTGGTAGAGGAGATCGTCGGGCGTGGGAGCGCCGAAGGCCGCGACGTAACCGAGGCGGAAGCGGCGGATCGTTTCCGTGGTGAGCTGGAATTCGGCCACCGGCACGAGATCGAGCGCGCGCAACTGGTCGGTCGTGCGCTGGCTTTCGGGGTCGAAGCTGCGGATCGTCTCCAGCGTGTTGCCGAAAAAATCGAGCCGCACCGGCTCTGCCATGCCCGGTGCGTAGAGGTCGATGATGCCGCCGCGCACCGCATAGTCGCCGGGCTCGCGCACAGTGGAAGCACGCACGAAGCCGTTGAGCTCGAGCCATTGGGTGATGCCGTCCATGGCGAGCACATTGCCGGGCGTGACCGAAAGCGACTGCCGCACAACGAAGTCGCGGGTCGGCACGCGCTGAAGGGCGGCATTGATGGTCGTGAGCAGGACCGACGGGCGGTCGCGGCCTTGCACGCGCGCGAGCTGAGACAGCGTTGTCATGCGCTGCGCGACGAAGCCCGCGTGCGGCGAGACCCGGTCATAGGGCAGGCAGTCCCAGGCCGGAAACTCCTGCACGGCAAGATCCGGTGCAAAAAAATCAAGCGCGCGGGCGAGCGCGGCCATGCGCGGGCCGTCGCGGCAGACGACCACTGCGGTCGTCGCCGGCGCATCCGCGCGCGCCGCCAGCGCGCGGGCGAGATCGGCAATAACGAGGCCTTCGGCGCCGTCGGCGACGCCTGCCAGCGTCAGCGGGCGGCCAGGGACGAGGAGCTCGGCGGGATTGCGCGCCACGCTCATCTTGCACCCTCGCCCTGTCGGTTGAACTCGCGCAGCCGACGGAACAGCGCGGTGTCGTAATCCGGCGGCACGTCGGCTTCGCCGGTGATCCAGGCCAACAGCTCGCGGTCAGGCACCTCCATCAGCTGCTCGAATTCGGCGAGCTCGTCTTGCGTCAATTGCGTGACGGTGGCGTCGGCGAAGCGGCCCATGATCAAGTCCATTTCCCGCATGCCGCGATGCCAGGAGCGGAACAAGAGTTTGCGCCGGCGCATATCCAGTCCTTCGCTCGAACGTGCCGTGCCGGTCATCGGTTTCCTCGCCGCTCGCGACGCAACGCCAAAAGCCCGGACGGGCCGGGCGCAGGTCATATAGCGACGCTGACGGGATATGTCAGCGCCCAACTGCATTGCCTATCCGGCCCGGCCGCGCGAGCATCGGCGGCGACGAAAGGCGGGATGTCCCGAATGCGGCCGAGTCTGCTCAATCCGCTGTTCGCCGCGGTCACGACGCTGACCGGCGTCGGGCCACAACTGGAGAAGCTGTACCGTCGGCTGTTCGGCCGCGAACAGCCGGCGCGGGTGATCGATCTCCTGTTTCACCTGCCCACCGGCGCGATCGACCGGCGAGCGCGGCCGAAGCTGCGCGACGTGGTGCCCGATACCGTCGTCACCGTCGCGGTCACCGTGGATCGTCACCGGCCGCCGCCGCCGCACCGGCCGCGCGTGCCCTATCAGGTTTACACCCGCGATGAGACCGGTGATCTCACGCTAACTTATTTCAATGCGCGCAAGGATTACTTGCAAAAGCTGCTGCCAGTCGGCGAGCGGCGCTACGTATCGGGCACGGTCGCACTCTACGACCATATGCGGCAGATGGTGCATCCCGACCGCGTCGCCGCGGAGGCGGATCTCGCGAAGCTGCCGCTGGTCGAGCCGGTCTATCCGCTGACCGAAGGGCTGAGCCTCAACCAGGTGCGCAAAGCCGCCGATGCCGCGCTCGCGCGCTTGCCGGACTTGCCGGAATGGCAGGAGGCCAGTTGGGTTGCACGTGAGCGCTTCCCGTCCTTCGCTGAGGCGCTGCGCGTCCTGCACCGGCCGGCGGAGCCGGCCGACCTGCTGCCGGAAGGATTGGCCTGGTCGCGGCTTGCCTACGACGAGTTTCTGGCGGGTCAGCTGGCGCTCGCGCTGGTGCGCGCACATCTGCGGCGGCCCGCCGGCCGGGCGACGCCGGGCACCGGGCATATCAGGAAAAAGCTGATCGAGGCGCTGCCCTATTCGCTCACGCCCTCGCAGGGGCGCGCCGTCGCCGACATTGTCTCCGATCTCGGCAAGCCCGAGCGCATGCTGCGGCTGCTGCAGGGCGATGTAGGATCGGGCAAGACCGTGGTGGCCTTGCTCGCGGCAGCGGCCGTGATCGAAGGCGGCCGGCAGGCCGCGCTGATGGCACCGACCGAAATTTTGGCACGCCAGCACTTCAACACCGTGGCGCCGCTCGCCGCCGCGGCGGGCATCAACGTCGCCATCCTCACTGGTCGCGAGCGTGGACGCGAGCGCAACGATATTCTCGAGAAGCTCGCGTTCGGCGCCATCCATGTGCTGATCGGCACTCATGCCCTGTTCCAGGAGGAGGTCGAATTTCGCGACCTCGCGCTCGCCGTGGTCGACGAACAGCATCGCTTCGGCGTGCACCAGCGGCTCGCACTCGCTAAGAAGGGCGAGGCGGTGGATGTGCTGGTGATGACCGCGACGCCGATTCCGCGCACGCTCGTGCTCACCTATTTTGGCGACATGGACGTGTCGGAACTGCGTGAAAAACCCGCCGGCCGCCAGCCGATCGATACCCGAGTGGCTCCTCACACCCGGCTCGACGAGGTGGTCGGCGGGATCGGCCGCGCGCTCGTGGACGGTCGGCGCGTCTATTGGGTCTGTCCGCTGGTCGAGGTCACCGAGAATACCGATCTCGCCGCCGCGGAAGAACGCTTCGCCGCGCTCAAGGAGCATTTCGGCGCCATGGTCGATCTCGTGCATGGGCGCATGAAGGGCGGCGAGAAAGACCGCGCCATGGAGCGCTTTGCAGCAGGCGAGACGCGGCTCCTCGTCGCCACCACCGTGATCGAGGTCGGCGTCGACGTGCCGGAGGCGACCGTCATCGTGATCGAGCACGCCGAGCGCTTCGGGCTGGCGCAGCTCCATCAGCTGCGCGGGCGGATCGGGCGCGGCAGCGAGCATTCGTCCTGCCTCCTCCTCTACAAGGGACCGCTGGGGGAAACCGCCAAGGCCAGGCTCAACATCATGCGCGAGACCGAGGACGGCTTTCGCATCGCCGAGGAAGATCTCAGGCTGCGCGGGGAAGGCGACGTTCTCGGCACGCGGCAATCCGGTATGCCGGGCTTCCGCGTCGCCCGCATCGAGACGCACGGCAAGCTCATCGGCGCCGCGCGCGACGACGCCGCGCTGATGCTGGCGCGCGATCCGACGCTTGCGTCCGCGCGCGGACAAGCGCTGCGCCATCTGCTCTATCTATTCGAGCGCGACGAGGCGATCCGGCTGATCCGAGCAGGCTGACAACTCGGAACGTCGCACGCGCCACGACGGAGGAGGATTCACTTCGCCGGCGCAGCGGTCCGCTTCGCCTGCGTCGCGCGTGCGACCCGCGCAGCCTCAGCCAACGCCGCGAGCTTCTTCTGCTGATCGCCGGGCTGCACCATTCCGGCCGACATCAGCAGCGTCATCGCCGCTTCGACCGTGATGTCGAGATCAATGATGTCGCGGCGGGCCACGTAAAAGAAGAAGCCGGTCGTTGGATTGGGCGTGCAGGGCATGAAAGCCGCGATGTGTTCGGTGTCCGGCAGCCGCGCCGCGATCTCGGCGCTCGCCGAATTCGACAGGAACACCAGCGACCACATGCCGGGCGAGGGAAACTCGACCAGACCGACACGGCGGAAGCTCGAGCCACCTTTTGCAAACAGCGTCTGGAAGATTTGTTTCAGGCTGTTGTAGATCGGCCGCACGACCGGCATGCGATTGAGAATGTTCTCGCCGACCTCGACGAGCTTGCGGCCGACGAAATTGGCGGTCAGAAAACCGAGCAGCGTGAGCGTGATGAACACGATGATGAGGCCGAGGCCGGGAATCTTCACCGGCAAATAGGTCTCAGGCCGGTACGCGATCGGAATGAACGGTCGCACCAGATCATCGACCCAGTTGATGAACCACCAAGTGAGGCTGATGGTGATGTAGGCTGGAGCGACCAGAATCAGCCCGGTCAGAAAATAATTGCGCAGCCGGCCGACGAGGCCGTGATGGAATGGCCCCGGCTTGGCAGGTTCGGGCGGTGCCTCGGGGGGCGATGCCGCCAGCACGATCCCGGGATCGCGGTCAAACTCGTTCATGCGGTAACGATCTTCTCCACATCAAGTCCAGCCGAATGACATTATCTCCCCGCTCACCCCACCGCGATATGCGCAAGAGTCGCGGCTCAATCACTCCACCGTGACCGACTTGGCGAGGTTGCGCGGCTGATCGACGTCGGTGCCCATCACGACCGCCGTATGGTAGGCGATCAGCTGCACCGGAATGGCATATACGAGGGGCGTCACCGTCGCGGGCATGGCCGGGAGCGTGAGCGTGGACAGCGCGTCCATGTGCACGTCATGGGCGCCCTGGGGATCGGTGATCAGAATGATCCTCCCCTGACGCGCCACAACCTCTTGCATGTTGGAGACGGTCTTCTCGAACACTCGGTCACGGGGCGCGATGATGATCACCGGCATGCTTTCGTCGATGAGCGCAATAGGCCCATGCTTGAGCTCGCCCGCGGCATAGCCTTCGGCGTGGATATAGGAGATTTCCTTGAGCTTGAGCGCGCCCTCCAGCGCGAGCGGAAAACTGGTGCCACGACCGAGATAGAGGACATTCCGGCTCTTGGCGAGATCGCGCGCGAATTGCTCGACCTGCGGCTCGAGCGCAAGCGCCTCCGCCATCAGGCGCGGCGTCTCGATCAGCGCGCGCACCATCTCTCGCTCCTCCTCCTCGGACAGCACCCCGCGGGCGCGGCCGGCCGCCAGCGCAAGACAGGCGAGCACCGCAAGTTGGCAGGTGAAGGCCTTTGTCGAGGCGACTCCGATCTCCGGACCAGCAAGCGTCGGCATCACCGCGTGGCTTTCGCGCGCGATCGTCGAGGTGGGGACATTCACCACCGCGAGCGCATGCTGTCTGTGCTCCTTGGCGTAGCGCAGCGTCGCGAGCGTGTCGGCGGTTTCACCCGACTGCGACACGAAAATCGACAGTCCACCCGGCGACAGCGGCACCTCGCGGTAGCGGAGCTCGGAAGCGACGTCGATCTCGGCCGGCAGGCGCGCAAAGCGCTCAAACCAGTATTTTGCCACCAGTCCGGCGTAATAGGCGGTGCCGCAAGCGGACATCGTGATACGCTCGAGGGTGCGAAAGTCGAAGGGCAGGTCAACCGGCAGCCGCACGCGCTCGGCGGCCATGTCGATATAATGCGCGAGCGTGTGGCCGACCACCTCCGGCTGCTCGTGAATCTCCTTCGCCATGAAGTGGCGATAATTGCCCTTGTCGACGAGGAAGGCGGAGGCCGACGATTTGAGCACGGCGCGTTCGACTTTGCTGCCTTTGGCGTCGTGGACTTCGACGCTCTTGCGCGTAAGCACGGCCGAGTCGCCATCCTCGAGATACGAAATCGCGTCGGTGAAGGGAGCGAGCGCGATGGCGTCGGAGCCGAGATACATTTCACCGTCGCCATAGCCGATCGCGAGCGGCGAGCCCTTGCGCGCGCCGATGAGGAGATCGTTCTCGCCCGCGAACAAGAAGGCGAGCGCGAATGCGCCCCGCAGCCGCGGCAGCGCAGCCGCCACCGCATCGGCCGGCGAGCGGCCGTTCTTCATCTCCCGCGTCACGAGGTGGGCGACCACCTCGGTGTCGGTCTCGGAGCCGAACGTCGCGCCCGTTTTTTCCAGTTCCTCGCGCAGCTCGCGAAAATTCTCGATGATGCCGTTGTGAACAACGGCAAGGTGCTCGGTGGCGTGGGGGTGCGCGTTGCCTTCGGTCGGCCGGCCGTGGGTCGCCCAGCGGGTGTGGCCGATGCCGATGGTGCCGGTGAGCGGCTCACGCGCGAGCCGGGCCTCAAGATTGCGCAGCTTACCCTCGGCCCGCCGACGGACGAGCTGACCGCTTTCCAGCGTGGCCACGCCGGCGGAGTCGTAGCCCCGGTATTCGAGCCGCTTGAGCGCATCGACCAGCAAGCCCGCGACCGGCTCGCGCCCGAGAATGCCTACAATTCCGCACATGCGAGCGGCGGCCTCCTAAGCTGATGACACGGCACTATACCCCGACGAGTATGTCTTGGCCGCGAACGTCAAAAGGGAAATCAAGATACCTTTCAACTTGTGACAATTAAGGCTAACGCGCTTGTCGACATATTACTTTGCGGGCGTGCGTTTCTTGCTTGGCAACATGCGTTCGCGCAGGCGCCGCGCCCAGCCCTCCTTGATCGCCTGCCGTCCGCGCCCGAGCGCGAGCGCATCCGCGGGCACGTCGTGGGTGATGACCGAGCCCGAGCCGACATAAGCGCCGTCTCCGATCTTCACCGGTGCGACCAGCGCCGAGTTCGAACCGATGAACGCGTTCTTGCCGATCTCGGTGCGATGCTTGGCCACGCCGTCGTAGTTGCAGGTGATGGTGCCGGCGCCGACATTGGCGCCCGCGCCGACGGTTGCGTCGCCGATATAGCTCAAGTGATTGGCCTTGGCGCCGGTCTCGATCAGCGCCTCCTTGACCTCGACGAAATTACCGACGTGAACGTCGTCCTGCAGGCGCGCGCCGGGGCGCAGCCGCGCATACGGACCGACCAGTGCCCCCTTGCCCACGTATGCGCGATCGAGATGCGAGAAGGAGCGGATCACGGCGTTGTCCTCGACCGTGACGCCCGGTCCGAACACCACGAAAGGCTCCACCACAACCTCGCGACCGAACTTGGTGTCCGACGACAGAAACACCGTTTCGGGCGCGATCAGCGTCACGCCCCCCTCCATTGCCGCCTTGCGTAGGCGCTGCTGCAGCACCGCTGCGGTCTCCGCGAGCTGCGCGTTGGTGTTGATACCGCGCACGTCGTCCTCCTCGGTCTCGATCACCACAGCCCTCCCTCCCATCGCTCGAGCGATGGCGATGGCATCGCTGAGATAATACTCGCCTTTGCGATTGTCGTTGCCGATTCGCTCGAGGATCGCCAGCGCCGTCGGACCGGCAAACGCCATCAAGCCGCCGTTGCACAGTTCGATCGCGCGCTCGGCCGGGCTCGCATCGAGCTCTTCACGGATGGCCACGAGCTCGCCGCCTTTGAGGACAAGCCGCCCGTAACCCGCGGGATCCTTGGGGCTAAAGCCAAGCACCACGACCGCCGCCCCTTCGGCGAGGGCTTCACGTATTCGAGTCAAGGTCTGCGGCCGAATGAGCGGCGTATCGCCGAAAATCACGAGCACGTCGTCCGGGGCGCGCGCGATCGCGGCTTTCGCGGCCAGCACCGCATGAGCGGTTCCGCGCCGCTCCGCTTGCACGAAAATCTCGGCATCCGGCAGGACCCGTTTGGCTTCAGCCGCCACCGCATCGGCGCCGAGCCCGACCACGACCGCCGTCATCGTGCCGCCCGCTTTGCGCACGGCATCGAGCACGTGGGCAAGGAGCGACTGGCCGGCGATCGTGTGCAGCACTTTCGGCCGCGTCGAACGCATGCGGGTGCCTTCGCCGGCCGCAAGCACAATGGCAAGACAGGAACGCTCGACCGCCAATGGACCACCCTCCGCGCGGCGCGCTTCGGCCGCCGGCGCCGTCATATCCGAGTGCGCCGCGGCGGAAAAGGTGGAATGCGCGAGGAGGCCCAGTCAAGAAAAAGACCGATTGGCGGGGATCGGCGGTCTCTCGTTTACGCCGTTTCATCCGGGGGCAAGGTGCTGGCGGCGGTTCCGGACGCGGCCCCGTGAGCTGTGGGTTGTACGGCAAGGGTGCGCGCCGCATAGTACGATGATCATGCAATCCCAGCTGTTTCTGCCCACCGCCCGCCAGACCAATTGGCTTTTGCTCCTCGCCCTGCTCTCGCTCGGCGAGGCGCTCTATCTGCGGTATCTCGCGATCGAATACGCGCAGGTATCGCTCGCCTGTCAGGCCGGGCTCGATACCTGGCTATGCACCACGTTTCGGCTGGTGATCGTGCTGTTCAACTATTCCGCATTCGGCTGGATCGCGCTCGGCGCGGCATTGCTCAATCTGCTGCGGCCATCGATCCTGTTGGTCGCGGTGGCGCTTGCCGCGACCGCGGTCGGCCTAGTGCTGCACAATGCCAATCTCGCCGGCGTTGCGGCCGCGCTGCTGATGCTCAGCTTGGCCCGTCCTGCGCCTGCAGCAGAGTAAACGCAATCGCGAGCAGAGCGGCCGAGAACCACACCGCCTGCCAGTTGGCGAAGCTTTCGTTGCAAACGATGTAGACCGCCGACGCTGCCAGCGTGGCCGCCACCGCGGTCTCAGCCGCCGGGGCTTGCAAGCGCCGCTTCCACCTCGCCAGAAGCGCCCCTTTGGTCGCGGGCTTTCCTTTCGTCGCGAGCAAAAGCGGAATTGTCGCGGCGGTGAGCGGCGCGAACGGAAAGTCCCGGTAGCGCGGGTCGAACACAAGCCCCAGCGCCGCCTGCACGGAAAGCACGGCGAGCGCGAGCAAGAGAGTGCCGAGCGAAAGCGCTACCATGTCGCGCGGGCGTTGGGCGGCGCGACCGAGGATTTGCGCGAAGCTCAGCGCGCTCGCCCCCGATGCCAGCGCGGCGGCGGCGACCACCGGCGCGATCAGCGCTACGGCCGCCCAGGCGAGCGAGCGCAGCCAATCGCCGATCGTCAGGCTTTCGAGCGGAACGTTCGCGACCGTCCAGCCGATCAGGGTACCGGACACAATCGCAATCGCCGTAAGACGCAGCCACCACCCGACGCTGGCCGCGGCAGGGATCCGCCCGCGGACTGCGAGCGCGGTTGCGAAAATGAAGGCCGCGAGCCCCACTCCGCCCGCAGCCTGCCAAGGCCAGAGCGGATGATTGGAGACGGCGCCACCCCAGACGAATTTGGCCCGTCGTCCGTAGGAGTCGAACAGCCCCCAATGGCCGCCGACGGTCCCTTCGAGCCAGCGCTTCCAGGGTTGGTCATACGCCTCGATGAGGTTGACGCGATAGCTCTCGCGCTTGGCGCGGTCGAGCACCGCGTGCATGGCATATGCCTGGTTCACCGGCGACGGCAGCGCGCCTTCACGCATACGTCCAGCGCTCGGCCACCCGAACTCGCCCACCAATACGTCCTTGTCCGGAAAGGCAGCGGCCACCTGCTTGCGAATGGCATCGACGTGCTGGGCCGCATCCCGTACGGGAATGGGAAAATCCTCCCAGTAAGGCAGGATATGGATCGTGACGAAATCGACGGCGGTGGCGATGTCGCGGTGGCGCAGCCAGAACTCCCACACATCTGCATAGGTGACCGGCATCGAGACCTGCGCCTTGACCTCGCGGATGGTCCGAACGAGATCGGGCGCCGACATCTCCCCTCGCAGCAAGACTTCGTTGCCGACGACGACCGCCGCGATGACGTCGGGAAACCGCTTGGCCAGGGCGATCGTGGTCGCGATCTGTTTGCGGTTGAGTTCCGGCTTGTTCGACAGCCACAGGCCCTGCAACACCTTCATGCCATGACGCTTGGCGAGTTCGGGGATCTGGTCGAGCCCATGATCGACCGAGTAGGTGCGCACGCAGTCGGTGATTTGCTTGAGTTGAGCCAGATCCTCATCGATTTGCCGGGGATCGACGGGACTATCCGGCCCGAGCGGGCTCTGCCTCCCCCGAAACGGGGTGTACGAGACGCAATAAAGCTTCTCGCCCGGCGCCAGCGGGGATGGCGGCATTTGGACCATCGCCCCGAGCCATGCCCATGCCGTGGTGATCGCCGCAGCCGCAATCGCGAAAAGCGCGGTCGCAATACCCATTGCGCTTGGTCCCGCCCCGCCCTCCTGGACGATGGCGCCTCGCTTATCGTGCCCGAACGGCGGTGCCAAGCCACCGGCGGTCGCGAGGCCCGACGATTTGCGCCGCCGCGCCCCTTTGCCATCTTGGCGTCGAGCCACGCGGCTGCTTTAATTGGGTTGCACCAAGGGCTGCGGCCGTTGCCGTAATGCTGACCGAATGGGTCCGCATGGGAGGGACTCCAACCGGCCGCCTTAGTCCAACACGTCAGGGCAACCATGCACCGCTTTAGGATGCGTTTTCTCACCGCCGCCCTGGGCGCGGTGATGCTGTTTGTCGCCAATCCGACATTTGCTCAGAACTCGGACCAAAAGCCCGGGGATAAGCCGCAGGCCGGCGACGCCAAGGAAGCCCAAAAGAAGATCGACGAGTTTGCCGAGGCCGAGAAGCTTCTGGGGGGGCCGGCCGCCAACCCGGAATGCCTGTGGCTGGGGCGGCGCGTGGTGAGCCTGCTTTGGCGGGACGATCTCGATACCGCGTTTCGCCATCTCGACCTTTACGACCGGTTCGGCTGTCCGGCCGGCCACATTCAGGCGACCTTCCGCTGCCTGGTGCGCCAGGGAAACATTGACCCCAAGGCGACCGACACCCTCAACAGCCGTGTGCACGGCTGCTGGATCAACCCGAGCGCCGAAACGCAGGGCACGGCCGCCGTGCCCAGCGGCACGACCAACCGCTAGTCTGTACAAACATTCAGCGACGCCGGCCCTAAGCTGTACAAACGTTCAGAATGACTATTTAGAATTTTGTGGAACGATTTTTTTGTTGCGCCGTTGTTTGCCTTGCATCGGCCATGACTGATGGCTACTTGCACAAACGCCTCGTGCTAAGGTACGTTAAACGACGACCTTAGTTGGACCTAGGGGACGGGTTCGGGTCTCTGCATTTTTGCCCCGCGTGGTTGCCTTTCTATGCGCACCGTCGCTGCCGTGGTGGCGCTCGTTGTCTGCGTGCATGCCGGCTTATGGATGCTCCTCCAACGGCAACAGGCAGCCGCCAGTATCGACGCCCCGCTTGCCAGCGTTTCTTATTCTCCCTACGCGCGATCACAACATCCGGACTACGGCGACCGTCCGACGCCCGAACAAATCCGCGCCGACCTGAAGACCCTCAGCCCCTATACCCAAGCCATCCGCACCTATAGCTCGACCGGCGGCGGCGAGCTGGTGCCCGCGATTGCCGCCGAGTTCGGGCTCAAGGTCACGCTCGGCATCTGGATCGACAAGAACGAGGCCCGCAACGAGCGGGAAATCCAGGCTGGCATTGCGCTCGCCCGCCGCTACAGCAACATCAACGCGATCGTGGTCGGCAACGAAACCACGCTACGCGCGGAAAAGTCGATCGACGACCTCATCCGGCTTGTCCAGCGGGTGAAACGGCAAAGTCCGGTGCCGGTCACAACGGGCGAAATCTGGACCGTCTGGATCGAGCATCCGGAGCTTGCCTCGGCGGTCGACTTCATCGGCGCCCACATCCTGCCCTACTGGGACGGATTCAACACAACTCAGGCCGTCGACAAAACCATCGAGTTCTACACCAAGCTGCGGCAAGCGCATCCGGGCAAGCGCATCGTGATCGCCGAATTCGGCTGGCCCAGCGCGGGCTACAACATGCTCAAGGCCGATCCCGGACGCATCGAGCAGGCGAGCGTGTTGCGCGACTTCGTTTCCCGGGCCGAGGCCTACGGCATCGACTACAACATCATCGAAGCCTTCGACCAGCCGTGGAAGACCCATGAAGGCGGCGTGGGCATGTATTGGGGCGTGTTCGATGCCGCGCGCCACCCCAAGTTCGCCTGGACTGGGGTCGTGAGCGATCCCGACCATTGGAAGGTCGGCGCTGTCGCGGTGCTGCTCGGCCTGTTGCTGTCGTTGCCGATCCTGGCGCGACGTGCCGCGACGTTCGGCGAGGCCGCCACGCTTGCGGTGGCAGCCAATGCGGTCGGCGCCTGGTTCGCGACCGTCTTCGCCTTCTGGCAAACCCATTATTTCGTGGTCGGAGCCGCTTTCGCGCTCGGGCTGGGAATCGTGCTGCTCGCCCCGCTGGTGGTAATCGCGCTGGCGCGCATCGAAGAGATTGCGGTCATCGCCTTCGGGCGCGGCCCGCGGCGGCTGATCGCCGCCGCCCTCCCCGCCGCGGACGGCTTCGTGCCCAAGGTTTCGATCCACGTCCCGGCCTATCGCGAGCCGCCGGACATGCTCAAAGCCACGCTCGATGCGGTCGCGCGGCTCGATTACCCGAATTTCGAGTGCGTCGTCGTCATCAACAATACGCCCGATCCGGCGTTTTGGCGTCCGATCGAGGATCATTGCCGCGCGCTGGGCGAGCGTTTTAAGTTCATCAACGAGGATAACGTCGGCGGCTACAAGGCCGGCGCGTTGCGCCTTGCGCTCGCCCATACGGCTCCTGACGCCGAGATCATCGGGGTCATCGATGCCGATTACGTGGTGCGGCCCGATTGGCTCAAAGACCTGGTGCCGGCCTTCGCCGACCCGAAGGTCGGGATGATCCAGGCGCCGCAGGATCATCGCGACGGCGAGCGCACCGTTATGCATTACGCCATGAACGGCGAATATGCCGGCTTCTTCGACATCGGCATGGTTGAGCGCAATGAGGCGAATGCCATCATCGTGCACGGCACCATGTGCCTGATGCGCCGCGCGGCGCTGATCTCGGTCGGCGGTTGGTCGAGCGACACAATCGTCGAGGACTGCGATCTCGGCCTGCTCGCGCTCGAGCACGGCTGGCAGATCCATTATACCAACCGACGCTACGGCCACGGCCTCTTACCCGACACGTTCGAGGCTTATAAGAAACAACGCTATCGGTGGGCCTATGGCGGCTTCCAAATTCTGCGAAAGCATTGGCGCCATCTCTTGCCCCGCGGCGGCGGTCTCACGCGCGAGCAGAAACGGGAATTCGCGGTCGGCTGGCTGAACTGGCTGGGCGCGGAATCGATCGGGGTTGCGGTCGCAATCCCCAATCTCGCCTGGGTGCCCGTTGTTGCCTTCGCCGGCATCGCCATCCCCGACATGATCCTCACCATCCCGATCCTCGCGGCCTTCGCCGTCACCCTCGCCCATTTCGTCGCGCTCTATCGTCTGCGGGTCGCGGTTCCGCGTGGCCAGATGATCGGCGCGGTGATTGCCGCCATGGCGGTACAATGGACGGTCGCGCGCGCGGTCGGCTGCGGCGTGTGGAAGGAAACGCTTCCCTTCATGCGCACCGCTAAGGGCGGCGCGACGCGCAAGGGATCGGACTTTCCGGCGTTTTGGGAGGCGGTGCTGGGGGCGCTGCTGCTGGTCGGCGCCGTGGTCGTGGTGGCCACGAATTACAAGCAAATCCGAGAGCTCAACATTTTCGCGCTGGTCCTGGTGGTGCAGAGCTTGCCGTTCCTCGCCGCGGTGGCGATGGCCGTGTTGGAAGGCTCGCGCTTCAACGAATTCGCCTATTGGCGAACGGTCGAAGCCACGGTCGCCGCGAAGCTGCCACAACCCGCGGCCGTGGCGCAAACGCCGGTGCAACTGTCGGCCGACAACCACGTCGAGACCGCGCAGTAAACTCCCTCCGTCCCTTCGAGCGCGCCGACGGTGAGTGCCGAATGGAGGCGACCGGCTTTCTCTTGAAGATGCCGATCACCGGGGCCGACGTTCGAACGGGCGGTCGTTATCGAGTCCGGCTCCCGTTCGCTGCGGTCGCTCGGTCGCGACGACGAAAGAAGATCACCCCGGCAACGCGGTTTCGACCAGCTTGACCCAATACGAGGCGCCGATCGGGATCGCTTCATCGTTGAAATCGTAGGCCGGGTGGTGAAGGCCGGCGCTGTCGCCGTTGCCGACGAAAATAAAGGCGCCCGGACGTGCTTCCAGCATGAACGAAAAGTCCTCCGCGCCCATGACCGGTGCGACATCGTCGTCGACGCGCTCGCGCCCGACCACTTGCGCCGCGACGGAGGCCGCGAACGCGGCCTGCTGCTCGTGGTTACGGGTGATGGGATAGTCGCGCCGATAGGTGAGCTTCGCGGTGGCGCCATAGAGCCGCGCCGTTCCGGTCACGACCTCGTGCAGACGCTGTTCCAGCAGATCGCGCACCTCGGGAGTGAGGCTGCGGGCGGTACCGCGCAGCAGCGCCGTCTGCGGAATCACATTGTCGGTCGAGCCGGCCTGGAACACGCAGATCGAGACAACCGCGGCGTTGAGCGGATCGACGTTGCGCGCAACGATCGACTGGATCTGATTGATGATTTGCGCGCCCACCAACACCGTGTCGATGGCGACGTGTGGCCGCGCCGCGTGCCCGCCGCGACCTTCGATCTCGATCGTGATGCGGTCGGCGGCGGCCATCAGCGGACCCGGCCGCAGCGCGAATTGGCCCACCGGAAGACCGGGATAATTGTGCATCCCGTAGACTTCCTCGATGCGGAAGCGGTCCATCAGGCCGTCCTGAACCATGGCTC
>Ga0070699_100000792_pt1 | contig 29190 bp, 36 predicted proteins | sample KBSK1503metaG_FD_65473 | JGI IMG/M metagenome (GOLD analysis project Ga0070699, IMG submission 65473) | Corn, switchgrass and miscanthus rhizosphere microbial communities from Kellogg Biological Station, Michigan, USA - KBS K1-50-3 metaG | ecosystem: Host-associated > Plants > Roots >...
TTCCATTATGGCAGACATCGACATCGCGTTAAGTGGCGGCTATGATGCGATACGAATTGAACCTGTTCTTATCTTTAGACGCAATGATGCTTTTGAGAATGCGCCGGACATTGTAGTAGAACAAGCAGGACTGTTCTTTGACACGATTAAAGATGAAGTTGCTGACTCTGTTCGTGGTAAGATGCGCGAGTGGCGTGGTGAAGAAAAGAGAGATGTAAGCGCTAATGTCTTCCCAGGCATCTACAATCAAGTAAGTTTGATTGTTGGTGGTGATCTTGTTCAATCTTTTGTTGATGAATTCGGATTGCCAGTACGCAAAACATTTCCATCGTACGGTGAGGGATCGCTTTTGTTTCAGTGGGTAGTTGACAAACTCGCGCCTCAGCCACTGCCGGTCGCACATCCAAGAGTAGATGAGGATAGGCGATTACTCAATGCGCAACTGAGCGCTACGTTTGCTGTAGCTTTGGCGATCAATCAAAGGGGGTTGCCCGCTCCGGCTGATTATTTGCACGAACCGTTTAAGCAGACGTTCAATGAGTTTTTGCCGCGCGTGCTTGAAGGCTTGGTGAAGGTTGGTGTGAGAGCGGCTTCCATCATTAATTTGAGTGATGCCGGTTCAGTTGAATTCGTCGTACACGTATAGTAGATGTTATGCCGCTACCAAGTGATTACGATTCACCATTAGGCGAAGAGCAGGCTGAGCTAGCGATTAGAGAAGCGATTGTTGATTGCTTTTTAGCTGTAGCTGGTAACGTGCGATTCGGGTTTAGCAGCGCATTGGCGCATCCACGGCTGCGGTATCCAGATTCAGCAAAGACGTGGGAATTGATTTCGTCAATTGTCGATCCAGATACAGCAAATCAGTCCGTTGAAGAGCAAACCAGATTATTACGATACTTCGCCGTATCTTGGAACGGACAAGCGCGTAAGTTAAGAGAATTGACGATCAACTACGCGATCAAGGTTAGTTTTGGATTCAAGGATGTCTATCAAACGGACGCGAATCGAAATTCGAGTGATGAGATCGTTGCTTGTGTTATGCAGTATCAGAAGTATTTAGCAAACAACTTGAATCTTGGTCTTGATGATCGAGCATTCCATACTTATTTGCAAACGTCCGGTTTGAGATTCGTCTTAAAGGATAAACAAGGCAGTGCCGTTTTAGTTGCCGACAACAGACTTTCAGTAATTTTGGAGGTGTGCTAATGGCTGAAGATACTCCAACTACAATGAAAGACAGTGATCCTGTAAAAGCTGAAAAGACTGTCAAGCTTGCTTCTGGTAAAGTTCCGCCAACTTATGCGGAGCCTGGTCAACCAGACGCGGCCATTCATATTGGAATGGATCATATGATCTTCGTGCCGTCATTGGATATACAGAAGGCCGGTTTCACTCCATATCGGCTTGACGAGAAGAATCAGCATGTCGATGCGACTATTGAGTTGTTGACGCAGTATCCCGGCATTTACAAACCGTTTGCGGAAATTTAGCTCTGTGAGGTGATCTAATGCCCGCTAGAAGAAGAGCCGAGCTAGTCCTGGCGTTCCCCAACCACGGCCAGGCTCAAAGCAATTTTGACACGCCGATGGCGGAATCTGTGCTTGTTAAGGCCTGGGCCATGACAAGTGATAGTTATCCAGGCATTGAGCGGGAGATTGATCGTCTGCTCAACTGCACGCTTGAGCGGCTTGTGCAGAAAGAATTGCTGCGTCGCATCATGCGTTTTAACTTTGACTTTGAAGCGAACGGTCAATTGATCTCTCAGTTACTCGCTTACAAAATGGGAGTTGCAGCCGCACCAACCGGAACGCAAGCGAATCAGGTTCAAACCCTTACAATGACCGGAACTGGCGGCACGTGGCGTGTCGGTATCACCATTGGTCAGTACATCAAGTACACACCATATCTCGCATGGAACGTGTCAGCCGCTAATCTCAAAGCGGCAATCGAGAACCTGACTGCTATTGGACGCAATAATACAACAGTTACTCTGTCAACTGGTGTGTATACGATTACACACGTCAACAATTTGGCGCGTGCAGAGATGCCGCAATACGTTGTTGACGGCGCGTTGCTTACTGGTGGTACTGTCACACCGTTGGAAACCGTGCCAGGTGTTCAAAAGACTCACGCACTTAGTGAGATCACGACGTTCCAGCAACCGGCATTTGGCTTTGTAGTGGGCTATCGCAATTCGTCACGTTTGCCGCGTCGGTACGATTCGTGTGTTGTGGATTCTTTGCGTATATCTGGTGCCCATGCGCAGCCGCGATTGACAGCGAATGTCGGAATCGTTGGAAGTGGAAATCTGAATGACGTGACTAGCGGCTATACTATTCCGGCTTGTACGATCTATAGACCAATTCGATTCAAGGATTGTATTCTGATTATTAATGGTGTTGACTACTCAAATCAAGCTGTCACCGGCAATCCTTGGCGGGATTTTGAGTTGACGATGAGTAGTGGGATCATTACTGACGACGACGCTTATCCAGGTCAGGATGAGGATGTTCATCGTTTGGAACGCGCAGATGAACGGCCCTGGGCTTTGAATGTCGGTATCCTGGGAGAGAAAGGCGACGATATCTACGCACTTGCTGAAGAGAACGCAGAAGTAGCGGTTTCGCTTCAGCTAGGCCGAACGAATGAGTGTGATATCATCACTCTTCCAAAGGCGTCCGTAAGCTTGCGTAATCCTGAAACAGCCTTTGACGGAACCGCGAAGCGAACAAAGATTCTGATCAACATTGAGCCTGAAGAGATACCGGGTGACGCCACGACACCTTACACGGTGGCGGCTAAGTTCGATGAAACGGCAACTCTGCTAACAGCGGCGTAGTTGCATAATTGATTTTGTAGGCTGTTGCTCCGATACCCAAACGCGGAGACTTCTTGTTAACTCAAGTATGTCTCCGCGTTTGTTACTTTTGAAAGGAAACCTTGCTGTGAGTAAACCTGAAGCAAAACTAAAGCTAGAGCCCGAGAAAAAGGGCTTTCAACGATCTCAACTAACAAATGTTGTAGAGGTAAAGTTGAAAATGCCCCTCCTTTATCCTTCAACAATTGAACAACCCTTTACGCTTTACATGCGTTTGCAGTTAGTCAAAGAGGCTGAGGAGGCACAAAGCAGATTCTTGATGCTTTCCAGTGACGAAGCTGATGCTGCGACGCATGAATACGACGCGCATATAATCAGCCTTCTTTCAGTGAAAGCGCCTGAAGGGTTTTCTGACTTCCCCTCTGTGGGTGATGATCCTCAATCTTTGCAGAAAGCGATCTATGATTACTTTCTGTTTATAGAAGGATCAGTCGAAGAGCGTGAAGCAATGGCGCATATCTGTCGGCATCTTGTGTCACGCTATCGTCGGACTACTACTCCGTCCGACTATCTTTGAACTGTTCAGAATTGTATGTGAGTACACGATTGCTCACACCTACGCGCTTGAAGAGTTAGATAGTAGCTATGACAATTGCGGCACGATGTTCTGTGATCGACCGGAGGCTGACGTTGATCATGGCTGTCCTGATTGTTTAGTATCGCAGTTGGTTAAAGAGTTAAAAGAAGATTGTGAAATTGCTTTTGATTCTGTAGCAGCTACCAAAAGGGATAGAAGATTGTCTGAGTTGTGGCCCTGGTCATTTGAGAAGCTTCAGCAAGACGTTTCGATAATTAGCAGTGCTGATGCGTCGGTTGATGGTAAAGGGTATAGTCCAGATTGGACGATGAGAATTAAGACTCTTGTTTCGATCATGCGTGGTGAACGCTACAAAGCTCATAAAGCGCGTATGCTTGAGATAACGAACAAGAATGGCGGACGAAGAGACACAGAATAAAGTGGAGCTTGAGTACACGGCGCGTGTCAACAGGGAATCCTTCAGACAAGCGCGTGAAGATGTGCGCCGTGAGACAGAGCAGTCGGCGTCTTCTGCAAAGAGTACGACGCCTGCTAGCGCAGCTACTGGTGTAGAGAGTGATCGTGAGATCGCTGAGATTCGTCGTGTGCGTGCTGAGCGGGATCGAGAAAGAGCGGAAAGGAACGCGCAAAGAACCAGAGAGGTTAATCAACAGCGTGTAGTCAGTGATGAAGAGTATCGTATCATGCAGAGGCTGAACACGCAGCGAAATCGTTTTGATGAGGCGGAAATCAGAGGTAAGAAGAAAGTAAGAGACGAAGCTGTTAAGCTCGCTCAAGAGAAAGCGGCGGCTGAGCAGGCTGCTTTGCGAAGTGGTGCACCTGTCAATGCTTTGTATCCAGGCACGGGCCCGGCTAATTTCAATTTGACTGGTGGCTATAGAAGTTCTCTGCTTGCTAGAGCTAATAGCGATCAATTAACGTCTTTTCGTGATACGTACTCACCTGAAGGTGGTGGTGGTTTAGCTGCATTTCTTAAAGGCGGAAAAGGATCATCAACGTTTGGTACTCGCAGAGCTTTATCTGAAGCGGGATCGATTGTAGGCGCTCAAGAGATCGGACAGATATCCTCTTTGTTCGCGTTTGGGCCGCAATATGCGGTTGCGGCTGGTGTTCTCGCTGCGGCGGCGGCTTCACTCAAAGCTGTGCAGGCGTACATTGCCGAACGTGACGCAGTTCAGTCTTTGAACCGCGAGTTGGTTTCCACTAATCAAAGCTTTGGCGTGATTTCTGCCTCTACCGAAACTTTTACCGCACGCTTGAATCTTTCTAAGACTGAAGCTCTGTCCTTAACATCTTCTCTGGCTGTAGCGGCTGATAAGGTAGGGTTAAAGCTTTCTAATGTGCAAACTGAGCAGCTAACAACTCTATTGCAGAATAGAGGGTTGGATACGAAAGAACAAGAGAAGTTTATCCAACAAATCGGATCTGATTTACCGAAAGCATTTGAAGAGGTGACAAAGCGCGATCCTTCTGTCTTCTTGGATGAATACGCACGAAGCATTAATACAACTTCAGACAAACTCACGATCTTGCAAAAGAATCAGTTACTGTTCAATGAGTTATTGGCCCGGTCTGGGGATGGTGCTGCTATTGCTCAGGCTCATTTGAATTCTCTTGGTGGTGAGTATGAAAGGCTCTGGGCCTTGGCTAAAGGTGGCACTGCTTTTGTCGGCGAGCAAATAGTTGCTGATGTGACGGCGTTTGTTTCTGGTCTTATATCTCCTATCACAGGTAAAGCTGAAACTTTCAGCGGAAAGTACGCTTACGAAGCCGGTATCCAGGACGAGGACGCTAAGCAAGCTGAATTGAATCGAAGAGCAATCGCTAATAACTTGTTGAAGAAGAAAAGAGAGAGTGATCTTGAAATCTTAAGTAGGCAGCAGCAAGCGGCTAATATTTACACGACTTACTTTGCGGATCGTTCCAGGGAAAATGTTTTAGCCGGTAGATTTTCTCAATCAGCGCAGTATAAGAACTTGCTTGAAACATCAGAACAGTTTGAGGGGGATAAAGGGAAGTTATCGACTGTCGAGGCTAAAAAGAAATCTGATGAGTTTTTGGACGCGAAGATTTCACAACTGGAAGAAGCTCGCCAAAAGGTTATTTCATTCAGTAAGACTTTTCGTGATGAATTCGCGGAGCTTGCGCAACTTCGCTTGCCTACTGAAAGAGACAATCCCTATGTAAAAATCTTTTCTGACGGTGAGCTTGCCGCTTCGCGTGCGCGTGAGCGTTTCGCTCTTGCTGGTGATGAGGTTGTGAGTCAGGTTCTCAAAGCTCAGCGAGCGATGCAGGAAAGCGAAGTGTACGAGCTTCGATTAAAAGATAATTTGAGCGCTGTTAAGCTTGAATTTGAAGCCGCGCAACTTGCCAGACCGTTCATTGAACTAACTGGCGAGATGAAGAGAACTATTTCAGTCTTTGAAGCTGAACTTAAAACGATTTCCGGCCCTGCGTTGTTGTTTCAAGCGAGACAAATAGAAACTGGTGGCTATGCGCAGTTCGCTCCGCTTCCTGGTGCTTTGCAAGGGGCTGCTGGATTTCAGTTACAGCAGCTTGATTCCCTTCGGCGTAGGTACATCGCGCAACCTGGTCTTGGTGGTGAAGAGATTCAGCATCTTCTCAATCAACAGTACATCGGTCTTTATCAAAAGTTGTCGCCCCAGGAACGACAACAAGTATTCCAGCAAGGAACGACTAGATTTGCATTTGCTGACGCTTTTCGCGGTGAAGAGAGGTATCAACGCCAACAAGTAGAGCTTGCAATTCAGCGTGCAGAAGTTTCCAGAGGTGCTGTTCAGGAGGCGCGAGCACAATTAACAGAGCTTGAGAGACAGTCTCGCAGGCCTGGCGCTAATCAGGATGTCACTCGCGCTCAGTTCTTGGCGATCACCGGCGCACTGCCAAGAGAAGAGCTTACGCCTGATCTAATTAAGGGCCGCATTGTAGCGTTGACGGAAGAAGCTCGCTTTACGCGCGAGCGTGAGGAACGTGCTCGCAAGGCTGTTGATGCTACCGCGAAGTTTCAGAATCAGGTAGCAGGAAACTTACAAGATATTCTTAGATCAATAAATGAACGAAAGGATCAAGTGATAATTGAAGTGCTTGATCGCACTGATAATGTGAAGATCGCTACGCTTGGACAAGCCTTTACGCCGGATTCATCCGTTACGCAACCAAGCGCTTCAGCGCTAGCAAGAGCACTTCAATTCTAAGAGTATGGCCGGTCGTTGGGCAGTAGGATCAATTGCTGGTGTCGCTCTAACTGATTCAGGCGGCAGAAACATGCGTGTTGACGTGATTGACGGCGAAGAGTTGAAATCGGTGTTTGTTGGATCGTCAGTTCAGGCGCTTGATTTCTCGGTGCACACGCAATTAGTGAATCACGGTGTTAAAGGTGTCCATTTCGGTGTCCACATCGCTTTGTTGGCGATCTCGAAATTGAATTCAATCGTTTCAGCAATTGAAGCTGCTGCTAACAGCAATACTACGTTCGCGGTAGTTTTAGCTGATGCACTAGGGACGGACAAGGTTGACAACTTCACTGTCAATTGTGTTGTTGATTACCAGGCGATCAATGGAAAGGTCTTTCAACGTGGAGCACTGAGCAATATCTACGTAAAAGATATCTTGTTCAGATTTCTATCTGTGAGTTAGGGAGTCACGAATTATGTCGAAGACAAATTACGAACGCAATCGCACTCTTGATGTGCGTTACGGTGGAGCAGCAAGCTATACGAAGCCCGCCACAGTATACCTTGGTCTGTTTACGAGTATGCCAACAGTTTTAGGTAATGACGGCACAGAAGTTTCAGGCGGATCGTACGCGCGTGTCGCTGTAACGAATAACGCTACTAATTTCCCTAATGCCAGTGCTGGTGTCAAGACTAATGCCACGGCGATTACGTTCGTACAGGCGACGGCGTCATGGGGATCGGTTGTTGGTGTGGGAATCTTTGATGCTGTGAGTGGTGGCAACTTGCAGGATTTCGCGGCGCTTACAACTCCAAAGACAGTACAGAATGGCGACGTGTTCAGTCTTCCGATAGGCCAGGCGACGTTTACGGAGAGCTAGAATGAAACACTTTGCGGTAGCTGGTGTTCGTTCACTTATCACCGGCACCTCTTTAGCAGCTATAGAGTTCCCTGAGCCCGTGTCAACACTCACGTTGACACGTGTGTTTGTTCGCATTGCTGTTGCGAATGCTAATGGTGACGCTACATTTGATGTCAAGAAGAACGGCGTGACCATCTTTGCTTCTCCTACTGATCGGCCTAAGATTGTGGCTGGTCAAACGTTTGGTTTTGTTACTGTATCAGTGTCTCTTTCAGAGAATGATCTTGTTCAGGTTGATGTTGTTTCCGCTCCGCTTGGTGGAATTACCGGCTTCTATGCAATGCTTACTCTGAATGATGGGTTTGATTATGGTGCAGCAAACGGCATTGCAACACTCGGTTCTGATGCAAAACTCACAGCAAGTCAACTACCAGCGTTAGCGATCAATGATACGTTTCTAGTGGCGTCCCAAGCCGCGATGCTCGCACTGACCGCACAACGCGGTGATATTGCGATTCGTACTGATCTGTCACCACAGCAAGCTTTCATTCTTACAGTGGATGATCCAACAGTACTCGCAAACTGGACGGACTTTGCGATCTTTGTTCTTTCAGTCGGTGGCGATCTCACCGGCACTCTTCCTAATCCAGCTATTGCCGCTCTTGCCGTTACTGATGCTAAAGTCGCAGCAGCTAATAAAGATGGCGGAGCAGCTACTCCGTCAATGCGTACACTCGGTACAGGCGCGCAACAGGCGGCGGCTGGAAACGATTCGAGACTGTCAGACGCGCGGGCACCGACTGGTAGTGCTGGCGGCGACTTGACAGGTAATTATCCTAATCCTGCTCTTGGTACGAGTGGTGTTACTGCTGCAACTTATGGTGATGCTACTCACATACCACAGATAACGGTTGACGCGAAAGGTAGGATCACAAACGCATCGAATACTTCTTTCACTTCTCTTCCAACCAGGCAGGAGCTTATCAAGACAACTGCGTCTCTCGCTACTTTGACTGATGAGACGGGTTTCATTTCATTAGGTAAGAGTGGAACCTTGATGAGGGTTGTAGCGGATCGCGCTGCTCGTGTTCGGCTATACAATACGGCGGCTGCGAGAGATGCAGATCGATCCCGTGCTGAAGGTGGAGTTAGGAGTAGTACTCAAGATGGATTGTTGTTGGAAATCATCTTTACTTCTGGGCTGTTGACAGTGTTCACTCAAGACCCGGTGATCGATTATTACAACGGTGATAATCCAGTCGTTGATAAATTGTACTATACGATTGCGAATGACACGGGATCAACGAGTGCTGTACAGATCACGTTTGATTACGTGTATCACGAAATTTAGGGAGAGTTAAGTTATGGCAACGCGAACATCGACAACGATCTTCTTTGCTAATGATAGTGACGCGCATTTTCGCGCCTGGGCGCAAGAAATTAATGACGCGCTGACGGCCTTTGGTTGGGTTAAGAGTACTGAGACTGGCGAGATAAACCTGACTACAGTAACGAAGCCCAGCGCGGCCAACACTGCACAAGGATTTCAAGTCTGGAAGATGGCTGACTCCCTGCAAGCGTCATTTCCAGTCTTTATGAAGATCGAATACGGATCGGGTGATGCGACGAACGATCCGGCTGTTTGGATTACACTTGGCACCGGATCAAACGGTTCAGGCACTTTGACTGGTACTCTGTCCACGCGCCGCATATATGGTGGAGTCGCGGATACGGCGCGAGCAAACAACTATTTTTCTTCTGGTGACACAAATCGTTTCTGTATGGCCTGGGGAAGTGATGCCGCTGCTACTTCAGCAACTAGATTCTTGTATGTTGGTATTGAACGTTTGAAGAACGCTGATGGCACTGATGCGAACACTGGTTCATTTGTTATGGGAATTGGCGGCGACGCGACGGACGGTGCATTTCGCGCGCAAGTTGCACCTTTTTCTGGTAGTGTGCCACCACAGCAGCAAAATGGGCCTGTGTATCCTCAAGATACCACGACTGTCAGTATGATCTTTGGCGGCACGACTTACACGCTTCCGATCTATCCGTTTGGTTTCTTTCCTCTTAATCCGATCATGAACTTTTGCGGTTATCTTAACCCGGACTTTACCCGTGAAGTTGCTGTTACGCTATCTGTGTATGGTGCGAATCATACTTACCTGCCATTAGGCACAGGTGGAGCTAATTTCACGATTACGGGTGCTAGTGCGTGGCCTGGTAATGCTTCAGGTACGGGCTCAGCGTATCGCGCAATGATGAGGTATGAGTGAGTGGCTAACAAGTTGCAGATTCCGGTAAATAGTGGTGGTGGATCGATCTTGATCCCAACTACCACAGTGGCCATTCCACATCTACGCAAGGTGAAACTTGTTACACCGGAGCAGGTGCAAACCGCTCCAGGTCAGATCATCGCTCTGACTGTGCAGGAATACGTCACTACTCTCTACCTAAATACAATGCTGCGTATTCCTACTGGTGCTGAGATGTCTAGCGCTGTTGCTGCTTTAAGTGCTGGCTGCGCTGCCGGGACACTTCTTAACGCGACGAAGACTTTAATCGATAGTCTGTTTACATCATCCTTTTATGTTTCAAGAGGAGAATCAAATAGTCAGTATGTTCAGGACTTGTATTTATCGATCTTAGGAAGAGCTAGTCCGCCTCTTGCGCCAGCACCGTCACCTACTCCGATTGCTGGTGACACGTCTCTAATCAACAACATCTCATTACCAGGACAGAGTGCTACGTCTGGAAACTGGAAGTGGTATTACATCACACTTCCAACCGGCGCATCTCAATTGCAAGTCACTGCTACAGGCTCTGGTGACGGCATCTTGCATACGCGCTTTGGCGCGAAGCCGGATTTGTCAACGTATAACTGTCGAGCGTACACTGTGAGTCCTCAAATTTGTACGCACGCGAATCCGGCATCAGGTACTTGGTGGATCGGAGCCTACGCTAATAGCGGAACTATAAACTTCAGTATGCTTGCAGTTGTAAGCGGCTTGAGTGACGGCAGTTATTGGGTTGATAATCTGAATGCAGCGACGTTGACTGCACAGCAAGTGCGCGACGCTTTCAATTATGGTACTGAGCATTCAAATAGAGTTGCAGCGTTTTGTACGCACTCTGCTCCGGTGACTGGTCAAATCTGGCCGCGTGGCAAGTAGCGTTAAAATTCAATGCCTGTTTTCATACCTGTAGTTGAGCCTCAAGCACCGTCTGTCACTGTGGCGGTAGTGTTTGCTGGTGCCACTACGCTCACAGTCAATCCTACCGTTAGTCTTCATGCGCCAGTAACCTTCAATGGCGCGACTGCTCTAGTTGTTACAGGTCAGAATACTCTTGCAGGACAAGTATCACTTGATGGTGCTACTCAGTTAGTGGTAAATGGAAGATTGAACGCTGACGCGGACGTATTTGGTTCGGTGACATTCGCTGGAGCGACTGCCTTGTCTGTGACAGCACAAGGCAATGTGACCAGTCCCGTCACGTTTGCCGGTCAAACGCAGTTAGTCGTCTCGCTGGTAGTGCAAGCAGCGATAAGTTTTGGATTCACGATCTTTGTTGATGTCACAGATGCGTCGTTGCAAAGCGCTCTAACTAACAACATTCGCCGGTATCGTGCACGTTTGGTAGTTGACGGTGTAGAGATTCCGATCATTCGTGCGCAGCTTCAGGCACCATCTGACAAGCTTGGAACAGAATTAACAGTGGTGCTTGCTGATCCCAATGTCAGTGCTGTGACTGCTACTTCTTCCATCAACTTTGATATAGCTCTTTGGGTGAGTGGAGCCTGGTTATGGATCAACTTGCTTCAAGGCGGGAAGTTGTCGCAACGCTCAGCGCGTTACGTGAATGAAGAAGGATTGCCAAGAGATGCCGTTGAGCTTTCGATTGTTGATATCATTGGAGATCGATGGAACCGAGCGCCAAGACAACAGGTCTTCATGTACAATTCTGCGATCATCGATGCTCCTACAGGTGAAGCGGTGCAGTCTGAGACAGTATACACGACTCAGGGTGTTATTCTGCCGCCTTTATATATAGGCCTACCTGGATTGTCTTTGCAAGATGTTTTGAACTATGCTTATGTGACTGGTTGCGGGTTTGATCGCGCGCTTACCAACATCCCAAATTTTCCAGTCGAGCAGGTGTCATTCACGATGGTTGGTGGCTATGATGCTGGTGTCAGAGGTCTTCTGCAAACATTCTCGCCGGTAGTATTCGCCTCCGGCAATGATCTTTGGATCATTGATCCAGATCAGCCGCTGCCGTCCGGCGTATCAGCAGTGGATTTCGTCGCGGCATTTTCTGCCAGCATTGATGATGTGCTTCCGGCACATGAGCCGGTAAATGGCTTGCTGGTGCGGCTGAACGACTTTACTGGTGGTGTGGGCGAAGATTTCTTTACTGAGCGATTAGAGACTTCCACAATTCGCACAGGTGACAACGAGCAGGACACTGAACGACGGATCAGAGAGTATCGCGCATTTAGTGATCCGACAAAGATCGTACGTGAGGAGGTCGCTTATACCAGAACCCGTATCCTGGATTCTACGTTCAACGTGATCTCTATTGAAACACGCACAGATCATTTCGACATCCTCAATCGTCCAACCGGCTATTCTTTGTCTGTGGAAATGCTGCTTCCTGATATAAGTAATCCGCTGGTGAAAATCTTGCAAACAGTTACCAGTGAAGAGCAGTTCATCACTTATGTCCCTGATCCGCTGCATCCGACCCAGGACATTCAATCGCGCATCGAAACTCATACCAGCGGATTGATCCTGGTTGATGCTGGTAATCAGTACCTTGGAAAGAATTACAGGATACCTTACATTGACGCTCATAAGAGTGGCTACATTACTGGCGAACAGCAGACAGTGGAGTTCGGGTTGATTCGCACTGTGATTGAGCAACTGTCCTTTAATGGTGGTCAAGTGCGTTATGAGACGCGAGTGACGAATCACATTGCTGATGTGCCGGATAAGATCACGGTTAAAACTCTTCCCGGCAGTGCTCAAGTGAATCGAAGTTTGAGCGCTCATTATCGATACATCCTATTGACGGTTCCAGGCACAGATTCGACTAGCCGCAGAGTTGCGGAGTTCGACGCATCGTTGATGCCTTATGCTACGGCGTTAGCTATTGGACAGCGGCGATTAAACAATCTCAATAATCCGTTGAAAGAGCTTGCAGTAACTATGTCGTATGTGAACCCCGGCTTGCGTCGAGGCGCAACCATTCACGTTCAAGGTCGATCAGGATATTTAGGAAACTACATCGTGAAAGGTTATATGATCATTGTTGAGGGAATTGATTTGAAGACCTACAAAGCTTCAATGACTTTTCAAGCGCGAGAGTTGAGGGTTATTTGATGCCTAGTATCACTGACATCAATGATATCTCGATTACTTACATTTCAATGAGTTTGCAAGAACTACAAGATAGTGCGGTATTCGTGATCAAGGTTCCTTGCTTAGCTCATTCAAGTTTGCGAAGTTTGGCTGATGCAAGCGCAAAGGTGTTAGTGCGACTTAATGGAACCAGCGATCCTTTTATTGACATCGCGGCTAATCCAATTGATTTGAATCCTTATGCTGGTCAGACAAAGAGTTTTGATGTCAAGGTTCATACGAATGACGTGAACGGTCTCATGCGCGCGGCGCTTCCAGTAGAGGTTGCTTTTATATGACAACCCGGAAGCGTTTCACAGTTCGAAGAGGTGATACTGTTTCTCTTGCGATCCCTGTGCAGACAGTAACGCAAAAGGAAGCGATTGCTGTTGAGACTGAGCAAGAGAATAAGAATGTACTTCCTTATGACGAGTTAGATGATCAGTACACATTTAGGAAGAACGTGCTAGTGAGATTCTTTGATCTTGGCACTCGTTTACGAAGTGTTCCTAGCGCACCTTCCGATCCTTTGAGACAGCGGAGCTATCCAACTGCTGACAATGCTACTCCGAATGCTGGTTACTATGATGAATACATTGAGGTCACGTTGGATAATCTTCTGCATGGATTTGCTTCTTATCAACTCGACGTTCCCGATCCTTCGGCTGTATGGACAGGTGCCGCGCACATAACGCTTGCCGGTAGTACTTGGAAGCTCATGGATGACATGCTGCTTGGTCGCAGAACATCCAATTTTATAACTGGTGATCCATTAGATACACTCGATCCTACAGGTTCCTCCATTGTTAACGAAACTAGCACAGGTGATCCTTCACACGTTCCGCGAAAGCTTCCTAATTGTATGCCGCTATATCTGAGTAATGATGCTCGTACACGTGGGTTAGTTTTTGTCTTGCCAAGAAGTCTGACAATTGGGACTGATCTGATTCAAATCATAAATAATACTTTAGATGACGTGCTGGCACACTGGCATTCAAGAGTACCTAGTGACAATGATGCTAATGAACGTTGGAATCTGTTGAATGTTAGTTCTGGTGCAGCGTTCATGCAGTTATCTCATGATCGGAATCTATTCATTAACAAGAGCGGTCGATTGCTTGTCATAGCCGGTGATAATTATTTCAGCTTTGATACGGGACACGCTGCTTATAAAGTCACTGCAACGGATCAGTTCACCGACGCTGCTGCGGAGTTTTCTTTCAAGGGAAAAGACAATCGCATTTATCTTCGCCCTTTATATACTGGCTACTACCTGATCGATCATCCTTATGCTCTTGCTACTAGCAGTCTAGGGAACGTCGGCATTCCGGGGGATACGGTTTATCACAGCGTAGGAGCAACGCCACCTTTGACACATTTCTTCTTTACGGATCATGCGTTTCACGTCGTTGGTCGAACTATGCCGATATATCCGGCGCTTGTTAAAGGGCCAAGCTCTATTCTGGGCCGCATAGCTTTTGACGATAGTATTACCTATGACGTTGATGAAGTGTTTCTTGATTTTGCAAAGCGCAACTTCTGGTTATCGCAAGCGAATCTTAGTTCACAAGCCGGATCGCATCCATCACCGATCATCGGTACGATGCCGTTGCATCAGGATTTTCCGGACCTACAGATGGTGCTGCGTCATGGCTCCCTGGTAGCGCTTGTTACTCAAGACGACAAGGTGTTCTATGTGTGGGCCAACCAGGATTTGTTTGGCGCGGAGATACCGGCTTAAATCGCTGGTTTCACGCTTGAGGTTTGATTGGTTCTGTGGTAGATTCCAGCATGATCCTTGCTTGCTCTGATGCTGACTAAAAGATTCTAGGAGTGAGCAATGATACCCGTCATTCTATGCTTTCAACAAATACCAGTATCAACCAGTCCAATCTACTTAGGCCCAACCGGAACGATTATTCTGGTGACGGCTTGTATCTTGCTAGGATTCTTAGCGTTTCGACAAAGAAATTGGAAGACGACTGCTGACGCCTCCAGCGCCGAGCTTGTTATTCAAAGAGGAACTTCTGATCGGTTGAGAGAAGAGAAGTTAGCTTTGCAGAAAGAGAAAGACCTATTGAAAGAAGAGAATATAAGACTTCATGCTCAAACCGATCTCAAGCCTCTTGTGACTGAAATTACGAATTGGATATCTGAAGGTCGAGGTCGCTTTGATGAAGCAACAAAGCAGCTCACTCAAACAAGAGATGCACAGGATAAAGGATTGCGAGAGTTGTTTGCAGAGGTGTCAGCGAATCGCCGCGTCTCTGAAGAGGCTTTCAGAACGTACACAACTACATTCGTTCAGCATGTCGAAGAAGATAGACTTGGTTGGACGAAGCTTCTTGCTATGTTTGCTACGATGGAGCAACGATTGAATCAAACAGCGATACAAGTAGGTAGAGTGAAGTGGGATACTCCGTCAGCATCTCAGCCAGAGTCAACGCATAAGGAACGAACAAGAACATGGAAATCCTCTTGACAACTGAAGCTACAAGATCGTATACTGGCGTCATGTTTGAGCCGACCGTGACAAGCCTTTTTCCAGGATCGAACCGACTGCCACAACCAGCTTTTCGCCCGTTGCGATCCTCACGGTGCCCCGCTTTCTCGGGCCGGACAGCCTGATTCCTTCCTTTCTCCAAACTCGCCGGTAAAGCCCAACCTTCTGCATGGACAGTTTAGGTGGTTGACGAGCCTGTTTTCTAGTGGTTGACAAAGGCCGCGGATTGTGCTAGTATCCGCTCCGCTTTCCGAGCCTTGCTGACTCGTCAAGCCTGCACATTTCAATGATCAAAGTAGAGATGCAACCTGGCGCTCGATCATTCTCTTTGCAAGCGCCGTCTGAGCTTCATATCGCACTTGTTGAAATCGGCGGTTCGCACTTTAGTTCATTTCAAAATGTTTACTCATATCCAGCAACGATCTTCTGTGCGCAAGCAGTGCGAACGCTTAGCCGTAATCTGAGCGTACCGTTAATAGCCGATGCTTTATTCCTTGAACTATGTGATAAGTATGATCGCATTAAGCCGATGCGTGCGTGCACGGCTGAAGGAATGAAGCTTGAGCAACCGACTGTGCGCAAGGTTGATTCCTGGGAGTGGCAGTTACAGGCCTATCATGTCGCCATGAATCTTGATGCTGTGATGTGGTGGATGGGTGTCGGCACCGGCAAGAGTAAGGTCGCAATAGACATCATTCAAAACGCAGAGCACAAGAAGATCATCTTGCTAATGCCTAACCACATTCTCAAAGACAACGAGTGTTGGGATCGTCACTTCGAGAACTACATGCGCGGTGAGTACATGCTTGAGGTACTTGACTACGGAGCATCGAAGGTCAACGCAGCCCGCGCAGCCTTGCAGATAAAACGCTTCGCCGGCAGCAAGACGCCCTTGATCATCGCAGTGAATTATGACAGCGTCTGGCGCGGACAGCTTGCAGAGCAGTTGATAAGCTGGAATGCCGACTTTCTCATTAACGATGAGAGTCAGAAGATCAAGGCACCAGGTGGCAAGGCATCTCGCTACGTCGCTCGCTTGGCGCGTCACTGTACTCAAATCGCCGATCTTACTGGCAGCCTCATGCCTAACTCACAGCTAGACGTGTATGGTCAATTTCGCGCACTCGATCCCGGTATCTTTGGCACTTCCTTCAATCGTTTTCGTGATGAGTACGCGGTGATCTACAATCATAATGGGGTGCCGATAATTAACGGTTACAGGAATCAGAAACAACTTGCAGCGAAGATCGCGCCGATCACGGTACAAGTTGACGCGAAGGTGCTTGATCTCCCAGAACCTATTCATGACTCCCGCGTCTTCGATCTCTCACCAGAGGAGCGCAAGGTCTATGATGATATTGAAAAGCACTATTGCGCTGAGACCGCAGCCGGTTACATCACAATTACCAACGGTCTGACTAAGATATTGAGGCTTCAGCAACTCACGGGCGGTTGGTTGCCACTGCGTGAGGATGACGTGGAGGCACAACTAAAGAGAATCGGCACGTCGAAACAGGACTTGCTGCTTAATCTCATCGAAGACATCCCCAAAGAGGAGCCGGTTGTAGTGTACGCGCGTTTCAAAGCCGATTTAGAGTGCGTTGCTCTGGTGGCTAATCTACTGAAGCGATCCTATGGTGAGATCAGTGGGCGTGCTTATGATAAGGCGTTGTGGGACAGAGGCGCGATTCAGGTATTAGGCGTGCAGGTGCAGGCCGGTAGTGGCATCGACACTTTGAAGCGAGCGCAGTACGGCATCTTTTATTCTGTGGGTTACTCTAATGGCGAATTCGAGCAATGCGTTGGAAGATTGCGAAGACCAGGAATGCGCAACTTTGCGTACTTCTATCATCTGGTAGGTAGGGACACGGTTGATGTCGCCGTATACAAAGCTCTGAAGTCCAAACAGAATGTCAAGGAAGAGATCATTAAGTACCTAAAAGGCATGGCAAAGGGTTGAGGATCGTACAATGTCTGCTAAAGCCGGAAATCTTTTGATTGATGATCCTGAGTTAGTTAGCTGGATCAAACAGAATCCGTTATACATCTTTCGAGAAAGCAAAGGATTTGCACTGCGCAATGCCGCAGCACGTTTGGGCCGCTCGCAGACTACTGTATCAAAGTGGGAAGATGGGACAGCGTACCCTACTGAAGATAACATGAGGTTGATCGCTAAGATGATGAAGCTTGCCGTGGGCGAACTTAACAAGCAGTGGCGAGCTTGGTATCAGATCAAACATCCGTTGGAGCAAACACGTAGTGGCGACAAGCAAAAAGACACCAACAAAAACTGACGCACAACAGGAAGAGACCGCACAACAGCAAAAGGTAGGACTGAGTCGTGCTACTCTCCTACAATTCGCGGTGCTTGATACACGCAAGGAAGCGTTGAAGAAAGAGTTAAAGGATGTCGAAGCCGCGCATAAGGTATTGCAAGAGCGCATCCTGGATCAGTTTCAACAAAGCGGTCTCGATTCGGTAAAGTTCTTAGGTCACTCCATCTACATCTCTAAACAACTTTGGGCCAGACCAAAGGATGAAACTGTTTCGCGGGCGGCGTTGGTTGCAGCATTGAAGAAACACGGCTTCAAAGAATACATTAAAGAGGACTTCAACGTTCAATCGGTGTCAGGCAGGTTGCGTGAATTGGAAAAGCAGTATCTTGAGATGCACCAGAAACAACCAAAAGAAGGTAGAAAGCCTTTTCGGTTAGCCAACTATCTTCCAAAGCCTTTAGTCGCGGTATTGAAACTCGATCCTGATTACAGTATCCGCATTCAAGGCACCATCCCAACCGAAGATTTAGAACGTCTAAAAGAAGAGGTGAAGAACGATGGCGACAAGTCGAAAGAGCGCTAAGACGGGCAACGATTCGCAGGCGCTTGAGAAGTCTAACGGTCAACGCGAGCTTTCGCATGAGAGTGTGCCGGTCGCGTTGGCGAGTGACAACATTGATGGTATGACCAAGATTCTGCAAGAGAATCTTGGATCAGCGGGAAGATTGAGCATTAGCGATCTTACTCGCATCACCGTTCCGCCAGGCGGCGGCACAGCCTGGCAAATGCCAAATCCAATTGCGGGTAGCAAACCGAAGAACATTGATGCGCTTGATGTCGTGATCGTCGCATTCAAGGATCAAAAAGCATTCTGGAAAGAAGGACTTGACGAAAAAGGCGGCGGTAGTCCACCGGATTGTAGATCGTTGGATATGATTCATGGTGTCGGTGATCCGGGCGGCTTCTGTAATGGCGGCGTCGATCAGCAACCCGAGCCGTGTCCATTCAACGTGTTCGGCAGTGCGAATGAGGGTGAAGGTGCTGGCAAGGCGTGTAAGGATTTACGCTTCATCTTCTTTCTTGAAGCAAAATCGCGGTTGCCGAAGCTTCTCATCGTACCGCCAACATCTCTACAAGCGATGCGCCGGTACTTTATCAGCCTTGCAGAACAAGAGATACCGCATTACGGTGTTGTTACTCGCTTGGAGCTTGAGCCTGAGAAGAGCAAGAGCAACATCAAGTACTCTCGCATCGTTCCATCGGCCATCGCAGAGTTGAGCGATGAAGAGAAACTTACGGCGCTGAAATACAAAGAGACAATCGAACCGATGATCGGCAATCTGGTAGTCACACAAGCCAAACAGGTTGCCGACGAAAAGTAAATTTCACGATCAGTCAAGCAGTGAAGCCTTGCCAAACTTTTACTGAGTTGGTACGTCGGGAGTTACATTCATGGCCCGTTCATTTCTTGGCTTGCTGTTTGATTCAAAGCCAAAAGATAGTTACATCCTGATATGGACTAAAGAAGAAGCACAGAAGCTCTCAAAGTGGTTTCAGGGTGTAGAATCAGCGAATAGGTATGCAGAGAAGGTTGGAAGCAAGGCGGATACGTATTTTGGAATTGGTCTTGCTTCCAGGTCTCTTGAATACAATCAACGAGTCCCTGCGCACGAAGTGGCGGGACTGCCTGGTTTGTGGATCGATGTAGACTATCTCACACCAGGCATTCACAAAAAGAAGAATCTGCCGAAAGATGAGAAAGAAGCTCTTTGGCTCATTGATCAGATGCCACTTGAACCTAGTGTGTTGGTTCATAGTGGGCACGGGTTTCAGGCGTATTGGCTGTTTCCAAAAGTCGTTAACATTCAAACAGGCGAGCAGCGCATCTACCTGGCCGATCTCAGCGAACGTTGGCAATACTATTGTAAGGCAATCGCGGATACTAGAGGATGGGAAGTTGACTCAACTTTCGATCTGTCAAGAGTCTTTCGTATTCCTGAGACGTATAATCTCAAGGATAAAGACAAGCCAGTCAAAGTCGATCTTCGCAGTATAACAGATAAGCGGTATGCAGTTGATAGCATTGAAGTCATCCTTGAAGCGCAGAACGTTACTATTGGCGCTCCGTTGGCGGATGTCAGCGACAAGCGATCTAGGATACGTGGACTGGCCGCAGAGACAGAATTCACACTTAGTAAAGATGCAGCGCCACCAGTTACGAAGTTCAAGGCGCTCTATGACAATGAACCAAAGTTCAAGGCAGCCTGGGAACATCAATGGACTGCCGGAGATCAGAGTCCCTCAAGCTACGATTGTAGTTTAGCGACTCTGGCTTTCAATGTCGGTTGGAATGATCAAGAGATCGTTGATCTCTTGATCGCGCATCGCAGGAAGTATGATACTGATCTAAAATTACGAATTGACTATTATCAACGTACACTGGCGGCAGCGAAACTCAGAGATGAAAAGATCGTACAAAGACAGAAGCCAATTAAGAAGGCTGTAGTCAATCCGCTAGTCAGTGATAAGCGAGAGAAGAAGACCGCGCAACAGATCAGGCAGGAAGAGGCACCACCAGAGGATGAGCCAAGTGAAAACAAAGAAAATAATCTTCAAGTGGTATCAGAAGCGTTTCAACTTAGCATTTTACGTATCGTTAAATACCTCTCCGATCCGCCGCAGTATGTCCTCTGTCTTGAGGGAGGTAAGGAGATCGAAGTAAAGCCAGCGGTGTTCATGAATCAAGCATCGATGCGTACAACATTAGCAATTGCCGTGAATCGTAAGATTCCTAAGATGAAGCCGTCACAATGGGAATTCATGTCTGACTGCATGTTCGCAGCTATGGATGAAGTTGAGCCGGGTGATGAAACAACACATCTAGGTGCGATCTCTCATTATCTGTACAGGTTCTTACACACGCACTACAAACCGGAGCTTGTAGATGAGTCGCAGCATGATCGCGCAATGCGCGGAAAACCCGCAAAGCTGGCAGGGACGTGCTGTGTTGATGTCGATTCAATGATTCGTTTCGTCGCAACTGAATTCAATCAGAAACTTGATAAGGCCACAGTACTACAACGATTGATGCGACTTGGTTGTACTAACCAAAAGAGATCACTGCGTAAAGGTCAACAAGTCACCAGTCGTAACTTTTGGATCATTCCAGAGAAGTTCATTGCTGATCATCAATTACTACTCAATGCGGAAGCCGAGATACTTGAAAACGAAAAAGAAGAGGTGTTGAGGGTGAACTGAAAATGTTCTTACTTTGTAGAGATCACGACATCGGCCTATGTGAACAGCATAAGAATCAGTGCGCAGATGTAAAATGTGTTCCGCAATCTGATCCACGTGTCAAGGGTTGTATGATTTGCGATGGCATGCTGCTGCCGCGCGATGACCGGGCACGAGTAAATACAGCCTTTAAAAAGTCCGAGGGTAAATTCAATAATGAGCTATAGCTGCAAGATCATCAAAGACTCGATTTCAAAGGCAGGTAAGCGTCTCACAACGATGGAGATCACCTTTCCGCGCATCGTATTATCTGAATTCAACACGCATCGTGTGTTCTCGCGCAACTCAGCATCATCGCGCGCCATTCCGATCCGAAAGATGATGGATCGTGTATTGACTGATCCTTTCATTCCTGCTCGGTTTCCAAAGAACGATAAAGGTATGCAGCCAAACGGATACTTTGAACCGGGCGACAGTGAATACGAGATTGCTCATAACATCTGGCTAGGTGCTCGCAACGCGGCTATTGGCTTCTGCGAACGTCTTGATGAGAACAAAGTACACAAACAGATCGCTAACCGGCTGTTAGAACCCTTCATGTGGCACACTGTAATCGTTACGGCTACTGAGTGGGCCAACTTCTTCAAGCTGCGCACTCATACAGACGCGCAAGAGCAGATCAAGATCATTGCTGATATGATGTATGAAGCCTATCATAGTCAGACACAACAACCTCAAGAGCTTGATTATTTCGGTCAGTGGCACACGCCCTATGTCGAGGACGATGAGATGCCGCATGGCACTATTCGCAATCAGGTTTCAGTTGCGCGCTGCGCCCGCGTCTCTTACCTCACGCATGATGGCAAGCGAGATATTGATAAGGACATTGAATTATTCTACAGACTTGAAACAAGTAATCATTGGTCGCCATTTGAGCACGTCGCTAAACCGGAAACAGCAGTTTATCAGTCTGGTAACTTTATTGGCTGGCATCAGCTAAGGAAAGACTACATCGGTCGAGAAAATGTGACATTGTTTACGAAAGATGAGTAATGAGTGTCAAATACGAAGATCAGTTAGAGTTGATGAATCGCGTTCTCTCTGCGCAGATATCAGAAGATTTCATCAGAAAAATGAAAGCTCGGATGTTTGTAGGTTATTTTCGTTACGGCGAATCAACGCAATATAAAAAAGATCATTCATATAAGATCGTTGATACAATCCAAAAACGCATCGCTGCTTATGAAGAAACAGGAAACTTGGAACACTTAATCGATGCGGCCAACTTTTGCATGATCGAATATAAAGCGCCACAGCATCCTGATGCCCACTTTGAAACCGTTGAAGAGGAGGATCACACTAAGAGGCTAGGGATTGTTAGAGACGCTGAAACGTTACTCAGATATGAAGATGAAACGAAGAGGGGCTTGTTGGAATGACAGAGCTTAAAGTACCACTACTCTACTATCTTGCTTCAGCCTATGATCACCATGAATCAAAGGTAAAGGCTGCGCGTTACATGGATGTGCTGGCACTGACTATTCAACTGATCGACAAGAGTTATCATATCTTCTCGCCTATTGTACATAATCATTTTGTTGCTGAAACACTGCAAACCAGGGAGAAAGGCGCGTTTGAATTTTGGAAAGCTTATGACACTAACATCCTGGGCCGGTGCGATGTCTTGCTAATCTATTGCGATGATGAAGGCAATTGGCGCAAGAGTGCCGGGATCAACGGCGAGTATTCATTCGCTTTGGTGAGACAGATCAAAGTAATGTATGTTGTTCGTGTTGGTGAAGGTTTCGAGATCAGGAACCATGAACCTAAGTGATGTACCGTTTGATTACTTTACTGAAGATATACCGGCTGAAGCGGCTTTAGCTACGCTCTTCGCGGAGAAAGTATTAGGACTAGATACAGAAACAACAGCCCTTGATCCGAGACGCGGCGAGCTTCGCTTAGTGCAACTCGCCACTGAGGAGCAAGCATTCATATTCGCTATTTGAATAAACGCATTCAAGCGATGATCGCCGCTCTTCTAAGCCGCGAGCATCCGATCAAGATCATTCATAATGCGAAGTTCGATCTAAAGTTCACTAACCGAAACTTAGGCGTTACGCTTTTCGGTACGATCTTTGACACTATGCTAGCTGCGATGGTGGTAAGCCAGGCGCATCATAGCTGCGATGCTGTCTTTAATCAGTGGTACAGTCTGGAAGATTTAGCGATGACGTACTGCGATATCACTTTAGAGAAGAAAGAAGAGCTACAAGCTTCCGACTGGACAAAGGATGTGCTCAGCGATGATCAGCTACAGTACGCAGCACGTGATGCACTGATGCTTCATCCGATTCGTAAGAAGCTTATTGAACTGATAAAAGAGTACCGGTTGATCGAAGCAGCGAAGCTTGAGTTTGAGTCTGTGGAGTGCGCGGCACAAGTTGAGCTTAATGGATTCAAGCTCAATATCATGCGTTGGTTGGAACAATGTGATCGTAATGGTAGTTAAGCGCGACGATCTCAAGTTCGAACTATGGGACATCTTAGCGCCTGATGGTGTGCCACAACAATCGCTTTTTGATGGAGCACCGACCAAGGAACCGATTAACTTGAATTCAATTCCACAGTTGATCGAGGCATTACAGCGAGTCGGGGTTGAGCTTCCTTTAGTTGATGAGAAGCCGTCAACGCGAGCACATAAGCTCAAAGGGATCGCCTACAAGTATCCAATAGTTTCGAAAGTGATTGCTTATCGTGAGTATCAGAAAGCATGTACATCCTACGGGCCTAATTGGTCAAGGTACATCGATAAGCTTGATGGCCGGATACATGCAAGTTGTCGCCAGCTTGCAGCGGATACATCGCGGATGGCTTTTAGTGACCCTAACCTTCAGCAAGTGCCGAAAGAGGATGGCTATCGCACATGCTTTGAAGCAGAAGACGGTAACAGTCTCGTTTGGGCTGATTACTCGCTCATGGAGCTTCGGATCGCTGCATATCTTTCCGGTGATGAGTTACTGATCGAAGCATTCATAGTATATGGTGGTGGGCCGCACAAGCTGGCAGAGACGATGGGTATATCAGTCGAACACGCGCAGAGCATTATTGATATGTACTTAAAGAAGTTCATAAAGCTCCGTAACTGGTTGGAAGCTGCGGGTGCTTCAGCGATCCGCGAACGATTCGCGCTGACGATCTCCGGTCGCCGGTTAAAGTTTCAATTCAATCAAACTGATCAGAAGGTTGCGGCGGCAATCGGGCGCAAAGGGAAGAATACACCGATCCAGGGATCATCATGCGACATCTTGAAACGCGCTTTAAGATTACTTTGGTTAGAGATTTACGATAAGCCAGCAATTAAAAATCATTCATCTTAACCATGATGAGATCGTGCTTGAGGTAGCAAAGAAACTTGTTGCAAAAGCTAAGGGCATTCTCAAACGTGCGATGATGAAAGCCTGGGATGAGATGATCCCTACAGTACCGATGACTTTGGACATTCATAGCGGCGTGAGGTGGCATAAATGAATACTCTCGATCTCAAATCTATTTTAGACGCTGAAGGGTTATTTGATCCGTTTGGCTCACCTAAACTCGTTGTCATTCGTGATGGTGATGACAGTCTTATTGAGATCGAGGAGATCGTTTCTGATTCAAAGCGCGTTTATATTGTGATCGGTGATGAGGTGATAGAATAAAATGGCAGAACAATACAAAGCAAACGTTTACGGTGCTTCGCCTATTCATGGCGACGATGATGTTGCAGTCGGCGCAATTACGATCTTCGAACCAATGCCGCATGAAGACTCAGAGGAGGCGTTGCGTCAAACGTACGAACATGATGCAGGCGAAATCATGAAAGTGCTCACAGCCTGTTTGCCGCAAGGGACTATCGATCAACTCTTGATTCAGCTATTACGGGATCGTGCATCGTTACTGCGTACAGTTGCGCCACAGAGCCGGTGGATTCCAGAGCCAACAACATGGATGACATTCACAAGATATCTTACACCGGCGCGCATTATCCTTCACACGCACTGCATAACACGCAGGCGGATTGTGGCGTGCTGATTGAAGATGTCGAAATTCTCAAGCTACCGCTAACGTCGAATCCAAGCATCAAAGAAGATCAAGGTGTCTGTTTGGAGTGCTTGAAGATCGATCCGAAACGACGCATGAGACATCGTATCTACGTGCGAGAAAGACTGAAAGAAAAATGAGTAGTGCAATTGCAGATAGTCAAAAACGATTACTTGAAGAGATCAGCAAGCGCGATAAAGAGTTGATCCCTTTAGATGGTAGTCCCTTAGATGAAGCTGAGAAAGATCGTCGTACCCTGCTTCAATTGATTGAAGGAGATCATTTTAAATTTCCTCGCGCGCTTTCGTGCCGTCAATGTGCTGCGAGCGCGCGAAGATTTCAAGACCTATGACAACGCAGGCATTCTTTACTTCACTACTTCGCTGGCTGGTGAAGTAGGTGAGTTATGTAATCTTATCAAGAAGCTTGAACGTCATCGAATTGGCGGGCATCTTTATCTATCTTGATCTTCTTGCGTCATTATTAGGTATTGACATTGAGGAGGCCGCAACTGAGACTTTTAACAACGTCTCTCAAAAGATTGGATCAGACTACAGAGTATGAGGTGAATCATGGAAATCAAACACGGCGGCTGCTGGTATTGTGGAGCAAAGTCGCAACTGATCTTGGAATCGGTACAAAAACAAATCATTGATCGAGAAGGTAAGTCGTCATCCGGCGCTTATGCACTCTGTGACATATGCAAGAAAGCGTCGGTACTCGATCAACGTATACCAATAGAACAAAGGTGTGCAGCATGAGTAATACTATCAGCCCTGGTAAACAGTATGTCTGTGGTTTCCTGTTTCAGCATTTAGGCAATGGCGCGCGGGTAATGCTGATCGAAAAGAAGCGTCCGGCATGGATGGCTGGAAAGCTGAATGGTATTGGAGGTGCCATAAAGCCTGATGAGTCGCCAGTACAAGCGATGATCCGCGAATTCAAACAGGAAACCGGCGTTACCTTTGATAACTGGATTTACTTTTGTCAGATGCGTTATATAGACAAAGCAACCATTCACTTTTTCTATGGTATAGCACCAGTACTATTTAATGCGTGCAAAACCCAAACTGACGAGACGTTGGTAAATACCAGCGTTGATTCAGACATCTTGGAGGTGTTCAGACAACAAATGAATATAGTGCCTGATCTTCGTTGGCTAATTCCAATGGCTTTTCGCATGGCTGATGAAGGCTGCAAATATCTTGAAGTCGTCAAGTGCGGAGTGTAAATGATGTCAACAATTCTGCATGTTCCTAATCCTGATCGGCAACTCACTGACGTTGAGGTAAGAGGTTGGCCGATTGTGATCAGTACCAGCATAACCTTTGGTGCGTTTGCCGTTCCTTCTTATCATAGAATGAATATCACTAATCGCCATGAGGTGCATATAAGCAAGAATGCTTACGACGATCTTACCCTTAATTTATTTGCCTGGCCGCAATTGGAACGCGAAGTTGAGGCACTGGAACGAATAATGAAAAAGGAATAGCTCAATGATTGACACTGATCCTCAAGGCAAGCTGTTAGACATCAAACGGAAGAAAGATGAGCATGTGGAATTTCGTGTCTACGGGCCACCAGGTACAGGGAAGACTACTACGCTTTCGAACTGGATCAATCAAGCCGCGCAAAAGTATGGATCAAACTCAGTAATCGTGGCATCATACACAAAGACAGGCGCAATGGAGTTAGCTGGCCGTGATCTGCAAGTCCACCAGGATCAAGTAGGCACCGTGCACGCGCACTGTTATCGTGCTCTAGGTCAACCAGAAGTTTGTGAGGTGTACAAGCACATCAAGGAATGGAATGATCATGTCGCAGGTATTGACGACGCTTACATGCTCTCTGAAGGACAAAAAGATACCGACGATCCTTATGCTGGTAATAACTCCGGCGCAACGGATGGGGATCGAATGTTGTCACGTTACAACTTGCTTCGCGCTCGTATGATCCCGCCCGAACACTTCATGCGCGATGAAGTAAGCAGATTCGCAGAGTTGTGGGAGAATTGGAAGCATGAAACCAATATGATCGATTTCACTGATATGATCTCACTCGCATATCAGAATATCGATGTTGCGCCTGGTAATCCTATGATCGGGTTCATAGATGAGATACAGGACTCCTCACTGCTTGAGCTTTCATTGATTCGTAAGTGGGCTAAAGCAATGAAGTATGTCGTTCTGGGGGGTGATGACGATCAAGCGATCTTTTCGTGGCGTGGCGCTTCACCGGAAGCATTTCTCAATCCACCTCTTGACGCCCGATATAAACGCATCTTGGATCAATCCTATCGAATACCACAAAGCGTACACGCACTGAGTCAGAATTGGATAAAACAGATCACAGTACGCGAACCAAAAGAGTACAAGCCACAGAATAGGGTAGGTGAGGTGCGTCGAATTCAAGCTCGCTTTGCTTATATAAGTGAAGTTGAGTCCATGCTTGAAGATGTAGAACAGTACTTATGCCGCACTACTGAATCAGGCAGGCCTTGGCGCGTGGCCTTCTTGACTTCATGCAACTATCAACTAAATACTTTGAAGAGCGTATTACGTGCCACAGGGCAAATCTTTTTCAACCCTCTAAGGCCGAATCGCGGCGACTGGAACCCTTTAGGCAAGCGCAGCACTGCGGACAAGATCGTGGCTTTTGCGGGCCCGCAGTTACGTGCTGACGTACCGGAGCCTGATAATGACGAGAACTGCTGGCGACTGCGAAAGCTGGCACATGACGACAAGTACATGCAAAAGTGGCTGGAAAAATCACTATGGACGAAGACCGAGCTTAATAAATGGCTGGAAGTTGCCAAGACTTCGACCTTTCTTAAAGCAGGAAGTCTGACAACGCTTTCTCAGTCATTCAAGAATGAGATAACTGGACGTGATCTATTGCCGCACTTCAAAGAGATCGATGATCTGATCTTGGCCGGTCACGGCATGTTGTCCTGGTTGCGTAAGCGCATTAAAGCGAACTACGAGAATCACATCACATATCTCTTCGATATCATCGCTAAGCACGGTCTGAAAGGATTCCAAGACTTGAAACCACAAATCATCATTGGTACGATTCACTCTTATAAAGGCGGAGAGGTGGAGGTAGTCTATTTATGTCCTGATCTCTCACCACAGGGCATGCAGACTTACGACAATGAGCCTGATGAGATCGTAAGGCAGTTCTACGTTGGAATGACTCGTTGCAAAGAATCTCTTGTATTGTGTTCTCCGGCTGGCAATATGAGTGTGAGGATATGAGCGTAGATAGAGAAGTGATTGTGCTAAGAGCCATCGTTCAATCGTTGGAAGATGCTGACGGCACGTTAATGACTTGGGATGAACTAATCAAACATACTTGTGAGTTCGGACACTGCAAAGATGTTCACCCTGACGAAGTTGCAGATGTTCTTGTTAAGTCAGTTCAATGTATTGCGCTACCGCGATCAGAGTGGGGATGATCAAGCAATGAAGATCGGTTTCACAGGTACGCGCTCCGGTATGACGGAAGAACAGATCAAAGTATTGATCAAAGTCTTGCTTTATGCTGTTGAGATCACTGAGGTACATCACGGTGATTGTGTTGGTGCTGATGCACAGTTTCATGATCTAATTAGAAAGATCGATCCAGGCCGGTTGATTAAGATCGTTGGACATCCGGCTAGCAACTTTCGGCACTATCAGCGAGCAAACAAAGAATGTGATGAGTTGAGAGAAGCCAAACCTTCGTTGATACGTAATCATGATATCGTTGATGAGTGTGATGATCTGATTGCCGCTCCGAAAGGTACTACAGAAATTCTACGATCTGGAACCTGGTCAACAATTCGTTATGCTGGCAAGCAGAAGAAAGAAATTTTCATTGTCGAACCATCAGGGAACATTAAGACCATCAATGTGAATGTGTTAGTATGAGCAAATTTGTACCCGAAGGATTGCGCAAGGCTGTCAACTCGCCGATGGAAACATACGTCAACCGGCGAGGCGAAGTGGTGCGCGCTTACAACACTCTTACTGAAGAACACGAGTTACGCTTGCGCGAGCACGTTAACGATTGCGATGTTGCCTTACAGCAATGTCCTGAGTGTTGGTTGCTGTACGTCAGCATCGGAACAGTAGAATACGTGAAAGTATTGACAGGAGAGTCACCATGATCATTCTTCTAATCACGGCGATCATCATCGTGCTCGTTGCCGTGATTCGAGAACTGCAAG
>Ga0070699_100000793_pt1 | contig 29156 bp, 22 predicted proteins | sample KBSK1503metaG_FD_65473 | JGI IMG/M metagenome (GOLD analysis project Ga0070699, IMG submission 65473) | Corn, switchgrass and miscanthus rhizosphere microbial communities from Kellogg Biological Station, Michigan, USA - KBS K1-50-3 metaG | ecosystem: Host-associated > Plants > Roots >...
CGCTCAAACTCGCGCGCCAATATTTCGTCGAACGCGGCGAGCCGCAGCGGCGATACATCATTGCGCGACGCCAAAGCTATCACGGCATCACGCTCGGTGCGCTCGCGATCGGGGGCCGAGAGTGGCAGCGCAAGCAATTCGCTCCGCTTCTGATCGAAACGCATCATGTGTCGCCGGTTTACGAATATCGCGAGCGCCGCGCGGACGAGAGCCCGCAAGCCTACGGCGAGCGGCTGGCGCAAGAGCTCGAACTCAAGATTGACGAGCTCGGCAGTGCGAACGTCATCGCCTTTGTCGCCGAGACGGTCGTCGGCGCCACCTTAGGCGCGGTCCCCGCGGTGCCGGGTTATTTTCAGCGCGTGCGCGACATCTGCCACCGCCACGGCGTGCTGCTCATTCTCGACGAGGTGATGTGTGGCATGGGCCGCACGGGCACGCTGCATGCCTGCGAGGAGGAGGAGGGGGTGAGCCCGGATCTGATGGCGCTCGCGAAGGGCCTCGGTGGCGGCTACGCGCCGATCGGCGCTCTCATGATGCAGAACGAAATTTTCGACACCATCGCCGAGGGCTCGGGCGCGTTCCAGCACAGTCACACCTATATGGGTCACCCGCTCGCCTGCGCCGCGGCCTTGGCAGTTCAGCGGGTGATACGCCGCGACAACCTGCTGGCCAACGTGCGCTCGCAGGGGGCACACCTCGCGCGCCGGCTCAAGGAACGGTTCGGCAATCATCCCTTCGTCGGCGACGTGCGCGGACGCGGCCTGTTCCAGGGGGTCGAGCTCGTCGCCGATCGCGGCAGCAAGGAACCATTCGACCCGAAACTGAAGATGCACGCACGCGTCAAGCGCGAAGCGATGGCGCGCGGGCTGATGGTCTATCCCATGGGCGGCACGGCGGACGGGGTGCGCGGCGATCACATTTTGATTGCGCCGCCGTTCATCATCGGTGCTGGCGCCATCGATACGATCGTGGAACGTCTCGGCGAGGCAATCGACGCGGCGACGGCCCGAACCCAATGAGCCGTTGGTCGCAAAACATGCGCGACCAACGGTGGAGGAGGAGCGTCATGAAGACTGCAATCGGGATCATCGTAACGGCCGGTTTGCTCGCCGGCCTATCCACACCGGTCAGGGCGCAAAGCCTGGAAGGCACACTGAAAAAGGTGAAGGAGACCGGCACCATCACCATCGGTCACCGCGACAGCTCGATCCCGTTGTCATACCTTGACGACAAGTTGCGGCCGATCGGCTTCTCGATCGAGCTGTGCAAGCATGTCGTTGAGGCGGTGAAGGCGAAACTCGCCATGCCGAACCTGAGCGTGAAGTACAACCCGGTGACGTCGGCCACCCGCCTCCCCCTCGTCGCCAACGGCACGGTCGACATCGAATGCGGCTCGACGGCCAATATGACCAGCCGACAGGCGCAGGTCGGCTTTTCCTACACATTCTTCGTGCCGCAATTCAAATGGATTACGCGTACCAACACCGGCATCAAGAGCGCCGACGATTTGCGCGGTAAGACCGTCGCCGTGACGGCCGGCACCAACACCGCGCTGTTCGTCAACAAGAAGAACAACGAAGGCAAGCTCGGCATGACCATCATGCAAGGCAAGGATCACGCCGAGTCCTTTCTGCTGGTCGAGACCGGCCGCGCCAGCGCGTGGATGGAAGATGACCTGTTGATTGCGGGGTTCCGGGCGAATGCGAAAAGTCCCGCCGACTTCAAGCTGCTCGACCAGTCTTATCCCTCCGACCCTTATGCGCTGATGATTCGAAAGGACGATCTGCAATTCAAAGCATTGGTAGATGAAACGCTTGCCAAGCTGATGCGCTCGGGCGAGTTCGAGAAACTCTATGCGCAGTGGTTCGAGAAGCCGATCCCGCCGCGCGCCATCAACATCCAGTTGCCGATGTCGGACGCCCTCAAGCGCGCCATAAAGGAGCCGAACGACAAGCCAAATTCGTGATCGCCGTTTTCGCACCGCGCCCGCGGTGGGAATTTGAGCAATATCCGGCGCTATGGGCGGTCTTTGATGTCGACCCATAAGCCACATCGCGTTATCTTTGGAAACTCCTTTCTTAGATTCCCGCAAGCGCGTTGCAAGGAGGAGTCCATGTCCGCCGTTGCCCTGCAATCCGCTACGCGAGCGCCCGAGGGCGGATCGCAGACCGCGATCGACCTCGAGAAGCTGCCGGTCGACAAGGTCCTTGCCCAACTCGCCGTCAAGCCCGAGCAGGGACTGAGCAGCGCCGAGGCGCAGCAGCGGCTTAACAAGTACGGACCCAATGCCCTCATCGAAAAAGAGATCAGTCTGGCCCGCAAAATTGTAGGGCTCTTTACCGGCCCAATCGCCTACATGATCGAGGCTGCCGCGATCGTCTCGGCCGTGATCGGCCATTGGAGCGATTTCGCCATCATAACCGGGCTACTGTTTTTCAATGCTGCGCTCGAATTCTGGCAGGACCGCAAGGCGTCCGATGCGTTGGCCGCGCTGAAAAAAGGCCTAGCCCCCGAAGCGGCGGCCATGCGTGACGGCAAGTGGCAGACGCTACAAGCCGCGATGCTCGTGCCTGGTGACATCGTGAAGATCAGGCTCGGCGTCATCGTGCCCGCCGATCTTCGACTTGTCGGCGGCGATTACGCCTCCATCGATCAGTCCGCTTTGACAGGCGAATCCGTGCCCGTCGCAAAGAAGGTCGGCGACGAGGCCTATTCGGGCAGTATCGTCAAGCAGGGCGAGATGCAAGGCGTCGTCATCGCGACCGGCGCCAACACATTCTTCGGCCGCACCGCCAAGCTCGTGGCTGGAGCCGGCGCCATCAGCCACGCACAAAAGGCGATGTTTCAGATCGGGAACTTTCTGATCGTTGTCGCTGTCACGCTGGCGCTGATCATGGTCGCCGTCAGGGTTTATCATGACATCGTCATCGCCGACGATTGGCGATGGGAAGACGTACTTGGCATTTTGCAGTTCGTCCTTGTTCTGCTCGTCGCGTCGATCCCGGTGGCAATGCCAGCGGTGTTTTCCGTCACCATGGCATTGGGTGCGCTTGCGCTGTCGAAGCAAAGGGCGATCGTGTCCAAGCTGTCGGCCATCGAGGAAATGGCCGGTGTCGACATTCTGTGTTCGGACAAGACCGGAACCCTGACCAAGAACCAGCTTACTCTCGGCGATCCAATCCTGTTTTCCTCCAAGAGCGCGCAGGATTGCATCTTGGCCGCTGCGCTGGCCTCGAAAATCGAAGATCGTGACGCCATCGACACCGCGGTGATCGCGGCGCTGAAGGATCAGGCGACGCTGAAGACCTACAAGCAGGTGAAATTCGTGCCCTTCGATCCGGTGAGCAAGCGCACCGCGGCGACGGTCACCGACGCTCAGGGCAAAAGCGTGGTGGTCAGCAAGGGGGCGCCGCAGGTCATCGTCGATCTCGCCAAGCCGCCAGCCGATGTCGCACAGCGGGTTAAGAAAACCGTCGATGAGCTTGCAGCCAAAGGTTCGCGCGCGCTGGGCGTCGCTCGCTCCGAGGACGCGGGGCATACCTGGTCGCTGCTCGGCATATTGCCGATGTTCGATCCGCCACGCGACGATTCCAAGGCCACGATCGAGATGGCGAACGAAAAGGGCGTGAGGGTCAAGATGGTGACCGGCGACGACACCGCGATCGCGATCGAGACCGCGCGCCGACTCGGCATGGGCACGCACATCATCCCGGCCGCCGAAGCCTTTCCCAAGGACATGGATCCCAACAACGTCCCGCCCGGGATCGCCGACGCCATCGAGCGGGCGGACGGTTTCGCCCGCGTCTTCCCTGAGCATAAATACGCCATCGTCAAGGCGCTGCAGGGGCGCGGCCATCTGGTCGCGATGACCGGAGACGGCGTGAACGACGCGCCGGCGTTGAAACAGGCGGACTGCGGCACCGCCGTGTCCGGCGCCACCGATGCGGCTGGTGCGGCGGCGTTGATTCTGACCGCGCCCGGTCTGTCGGTAATCGACAAGGCAATCGACGAAGCGCGGCGAATCTTCGGGCGGATCACCAGCTATACGATCTACCGCGTGGCGCTGACGATGGACATCATGTTCCTCGTTGTGTTGTCTAGCATCTTTCTCAATTTGGTACCGCTGACCGCAGTGATGATCGTCGTCATGTCGCTGCTCGATGACGTCCCGATCATGACCATCGCCTATGACAACACCCCCGTAAGCGAGAAGCCGATCCGCTGGCAAATGCCGTCGCTGCTGGGCGTCTCGCTTGTGCTCGGGCTGTTCTCGATCGTCGAATCGTTTGGTCTTCTGTTGATCGGCATCCGGGTGCTTTCGCATCCGCACCTGCAGGAATATTTCGGACTGACGACCAAGGATCAGCTGCAAACGGTGATGTTCCTACAATTGGTGACGGGCGGCCATTTGTTGGTGTTCGTCACCCGGACACAGCGCTGGTTCTTCCTGCCGCCGTTCCCGGCGGCACCGCTATTTGCCGCGATCCTCCTTACCCAGGTCGTGGCATGGCTGATGTGCGGCTTCGGCTGGCTCGTCCCGTCGATCTCCTGGAGCCTGATCGGATGGGTGTTGGTCTACAACATCGCCTGGATGTTCGTGCTCGGCGGCATTCGACTGCTCACCGAGCGCTTCGCCGCCTATCGCACCGCACAGCAGACGAGGAGCCTGCACCTGGTGAACCAATCGCTAAGGCTGCATGCGGCATCATAATGGGAGCATCCAGGATGGATTATCGAAAGAAGTTTGTGGTCGAGCCCGGAGCGAAGGTTCGGTTGTCGAAAATCGATGCGTCCTACGCCGGCGAGCACGAGACCCACGAGAAAGCTCTGCCCAAAATCCAAACGCATGTCGAGCGCCTGGACAAGCTGCAGTACCTGCTTTACGCGGACGGCAGCCAATCTCTTCTGGTCGTGCTGCAGGCGCTCGACGCCGCCGGCAAGGACGGCGTCATTCGGCATGTGTTCAGCGGGATGAACCCGCAAGGAACGTTCGTCTTCGGATTCAAGCAGCCGAGCAAAGTGGAGGCCGCTCACGATTTCCTCTGGCGCGCCCACTTGCGCACGCCGGCCAAAGGCGAAGTGGTGATCTTCAATCGATCGCATTACGAGGATGTCCTCGTCGTGCGGGTACACAAGCTCGTGCCGCGTTCGGTGTGGTCGAAACGCTACGACCTCATCAACGACTTCGAAACGATGCTGTTACAAAACGGCACGACCATTCTGAAGTTCTTTCTCCACATCAGCCCGGAGGAGCAGCTGGTGCGTTTCAAGCAGCGGCTCGACGATCCGTCGCGGCATTGGAAGATCAGCGAGACCGACTACTCCGAACGCGAGCTATGGCCGCAATACGTGGAGGCGTACGAGGACGCCATCGCTTTGACAAGCAAGAAGCGGGCGCCCTGGTACATCATTCCGGCAAATTACAAGTGGTTCCGCAACCTCGCGGTATCGCAGATCATCGCCGACACGATGGACGACATGGGGTTGAAGTTGCCGCCGACGCGCGTCGACCTCGCGGATATTCGCCGCAAGTACCACGCGGCGGCGCGCGACCGCGACATTGGTGACAAGCGTCGGACGAAGAAAGCCGACAAGGTCACATAGCGGCGAAGCCGGATGCCGCCCTGGCTGTTCGCGTCGCTGCGCGGCTATCGGATCGGATGGCTGCCGCGCGATTTCGTCGCCGGCCTGATGCTGGCTGCGATTGCGATTCCGGGGCAGCTGGCAACCGCCCGGCTGGCGGGGATGCCGCCCGAGACCGGCCTCTACGCCTTTGCCGCCGGCTCGCTCGCCTTCGCCGCCTTCGGGGCCAACCGCTTCATGTCGGTGGCGGCGGATTCCACCATCGCGCCGATCTTCGCCGGCGCGCTTGCATCCTGGGCCGCCGCCGGCACCCCGCACTATGCCGAGCTGGTCACGCTGCTCGCGCTGATGGTCGGCGCCATTCTGGTCGTCGTCGGCTTGCTGCGGGCCGGCTGGCTCGCGACCTTGCTTTCGACCCCCGTGACGACGGGCTTTCTCGCGGGCATCGCCATCCACATCATGGTGGGCGAGCTTCCGACGCTGCTCGGCATATCCGAGGAGCAGGGGCACCTTCTGCTGCGCCTCGCTCACATCCTCGGCCGCCTGGGAGAGGCCAATCCCTATACCCTCGCGCTCGGCGCCGGCGTGCTGATCGTAACCTTGGGCACGGCCAGGATCAGCCCGAAGGTTCCGGGCGCGCTGATCGGCGTGGTCGCTGCCGGCGTCGCCGTGGCGCTGTTCCACCTCGAGACCCGCGGCGTGAGTCTGCTCGCCCCGCTCCACGTCGAGCTGCCGCGTCTCGCGCTTCCGTCGTTGCCCGAAGCGCGCGACATCGGTCGGCTTCTACCGCTGGCCCTCATCGTCGCCATGGTCTGCATCATGCAAACGTCAGCGGTCGCGAGCACCTTTCCTTCGGAGGAGGGGCGGCCGGACGATGCCAGCCGCGACTTTGCCGGCGTCGGGGCCGGCAGCATCGTGGCAGGCGTGACCGGCTCCTTCCCCGTCGATGCAAGTCCGCCCAGCACCGCCATCGTGGTCGAATCCGGCGGCCGCTCGCAGGTCGCCTCGATCACCGCCGTCGCCCTCATGATCGTGCTCTTCCTTCTGGCGGCGGGCCTGATGGCCTATGTGCCGCACGCGGCGCTGTCGGGAATTCTCTTCTACATCGCCATCAAGATCTTTCGTCTGAACGAAATGATCCGCATCTGTCGCCGCGGCGGGGCCGAGATCCTGCTGGTGGCGGCGAGCTGCGGGCTCGTCGTGGCGCTCCCGATCGAAACCGGCATGCTGCTGGCGATCGTGCTGTCCTTCGTGCACAGCCTGTACTTCGTCGTCCGACCCTATTGCGTGGAGCTGGCGCGCGTGCCGGGAAGCACCGTGTGGTGGCCGCCTGGCCGGGACGAGAAGCGCGAGCATGAGCCGGGCGTCCTCGTCTTTGCGACCGCGGCGCCCCTGACCTTCACAAACGCCCAGTACATCAGCGACAAGATCATGAGGGCGCTCGCTGCGGCGCCCGCGCCGGTGAAACTGCTGGTGATCGAGGCCAGCGGCATGATCGACATCGACTATACCGGCTCGCAGATCTTTCAAGAAACCATCGCGGAGCTGCGCTCGCGCTCCATCGACGTCGCCATCGCGCGGCTGTCGGACCCGCGCGCCCAGGCGCAGGCCAGCCAAACCGGGCTGATCGCAGCGCTCGGACCCGAGCGCACTTTCAGAACCGTCGAAGAAGCCGTGCGCCAGCTGCGTCCGGGCGCGAAGCCGGATGATCTCGGCAAAAAAGATGACGCGGGAGGCCGTGCAGCGGAAGGCTCTCGGTCGGGAGCGCCTTGAGCTTTGTCTTCGATCGGTTATCCCTGCCTACCGATCGAGATCGAACTCTCGGGCCTTCGCGAGAACATTAACCGCCTTTGCCCCAGTAACATTAACCGCCTTTGCCCCAGTAGATGTCGTAAGCGCGATCAAAAACGACGATCATCAAACACGCCGACTTGCCTTGGCAGGTGAACTGATGCGGCATGCGGCTCCCCATGATGGCAAACCCACCTGGGCTGAGTCGTGTAGGCCGATGATCGGCCATCTCGGCCAGGACGCTGCCGTTGATGATGATCAGCTGTTCCTCGGCTGTATGGAAATGCCAAGGAACCACGCATCCCGGGGATGCCTTCAAGATCAGAGTCGAGCGACCGGTCGTCGGATCACCGCTTTCGGTTGCCGACTGCAGACACTTCACGTCGTTGTCTGGCGAAAATTTCACGGATGAGAGGGGCTTGATGGCGCCTGTTGCCCTATCTTCGGCGAGGGCCGCCCCGCTGATGAAGACGGCGAGGCATGCCGCCAGTGTCCGGTTCGTCTCCCGTTTCATGCCGCATCCTTGAGCTTAACACCTTGAGATTGAAACTGTCAGCGAATGACCGCGTCGGTTCAAAACCGGTCGTTCGGCGATCTGCGCAACGCGCGGATAAGCGATGCGAGCCGACCTCCGCGCGTCAATGTTGCGGTCTCGCAAGGACCAGACGCGAGCTATCCCTGCCTACCGATCGAGATCACCGCCTCGTCGGTTCGCCGGCCGTCGATGTCCCAGAACTTCTGGAAATCCGGCCCGTCGAGATAGGCGAGCTCCTGACCGGCATTGGCGAGCGCGGTCTTGAATTGATCCGATTGACCGCCTTGCCGATGGCGGCGCGCAACGTCGTCACGATCTCGCCCAGCGTGCCTTTCGGCGCGAATATCCCGACCCAAAGATAGTATTCGACGTCGAAGCCGAGCTCCTTGAGCGTCGGCACGTCGGGCAACGACTTCGAGCGCGTTGCGCTGAAAACGGCGAGCGGGCGCAGCTTGCCCGCTTTGATGTGCGGCAGCGTGGCCGACACCGATTGGGTCGTGACCTGGGCATTGTTGCCGAGGATGGCGACGATGGCCGGGCCGCCGCCGTTGGTCGGCAGATGCCGCAGCCGCAATGGGCCCGTCGCCTTTTCCAGGTACGCCAGCGGCAGATGAGACGCGCCATAGAGCCCGCCCGAACTGAAGACGAGCGTGTCCGGATGCGCCTAGGCAGCCGCGAGGAACTCGCTCAGCGTCTTGTAGGGCTGCTGGTCGTTGACGAGGAGCAAGATCGGCTCCGCAACCACGCGCGCGAGCGGAATGAAGTCGGCGCGGGTGAATGGGCGGACGGCCAAACAGCTTGTCGACCTCGGCGTAACCGGAGATCCCGGTGTTGTGCGACAGCAGCGTATAGCCGTCGGGCTTGGCGGCGGCGACGAACTGGGCGCCAACCTGCCCGGCGGCGCCGGCCTTGGTCTCGACCACGACCGGCTGCTTGAGAATCGGCTCCATGGCCGCGGCCAGCGGCCGCGTCACGATATCGTTGGCGCCGCCGGGCGGAAACGCGTTGACGATGGTGATTGCATGCGAGGGAAAAGCCTCTTGCGCGAAGGCCGGTGCGGCCGCGAGCGCGCTCGCGGCGGTCCCGATGAGGAAACGACGGCGGTCCATGGGGTTGCCCTCTCGAAGCGGGGTCCCCCGATGACTCCCGCGATCGACGAGAGTATTCGCGCATTAGGGGTGTCCCGCAAGACGGGCGCAGATTGCGGTTCAGGGTCAAACTGACACAGGCTCACCGAGAGCCCGTCGTGATCCGAACGCCAATACGCCGACAGGACGCGGGTCGAGATCGGGCGCCGCTTGCTGGCCCAAATCCTCAGCTATAAGGTCCGCAGCTATAAGGTCCATAAGGGGCCGCAACAAGCGTCATGCAGCGAGCCGACATGCGATCAAAGCGATCCGGCGCGGTTTCGATCGCTCGCAACGTCGGCACCGGGTTGTTGGCGCTGATGCTCGCCGGCCTCCATTCCTCAGCCCACGCGCAGTCGGCCGATCTCGTGCTGTGCGACCGGCTCGCCGCCGATCCCGCCGATCCGGATAAGCCCAAGGACGTCAAGGGCGCTCACGAGATCGAGGCGTCCGACGTCGCGACGGCGATCAAATTCTGCAAGCTCGCATCGGCTGCATCGCGGCGGGCGCTTTACCAGCTCGGTCGCGCCTACGCCGCCAATCAGCAATTGCCGGAAGCCGTCGGCACCTATCGCAAGGCCGCCGACAAGGGGAGCACGTCGGCCATGGTCGAGCTCGGCGTGCTGCTCGCGACTGGATCGGGCGTTGCCAAGGACGAAGCCCAGGCGCGCAAGCTGTTCGAGCGCGCCGCCGCGGGCGGCAATCCCCGCGGCGCCACCAATCTCGCAGCCCTCAACGAGGGCGGCGGCGCAGCGCCGGAGCCCGTCAAGGCCAGAGCCTTGCTGGCGAAAGCGGCGGAAACGAATTCGGCGGAAGCGCAGTACCAGCTCGGCTTGATGATTGCGGAGGGCATCGGCGGACCGAAGGATGACGTTGCGGCGCGGGCGTTGTTCGAAAAGGCGGCGGCGCAAGATCATCCTGGCGCCTTGGAGCGCATGGGCGCGTTTGCACAAAGCGGGCGCGGCGGGCCGCAGGATGCAAGCGCCGCCAAAGCCTATTACGAGAAAGCCGCGGCGCTTGGCAATGAAGACGCCAAGGCGGCGCTCAAGCGCGCGCAATGTCCCTACGTCATCAAAGATAAACGCGGAAACGTCGTGACCTATCTCTGCTTTTAGCGCGCGCCTCAATACTTCGCGTTTCCCGGCGTTCGCGGGAACGGGATCGCGTCGCGCACGTTGGCAAGCCCGGTGACGTACGCGAGGGTGCGCTCGAAGCCGAGCCCGAAGCCCGCGTGCGGCACCGTGCCATAGCGGCGCAGATCCCGATACCAAGCGTAGTGCTCCTTGTCGATGCCGCGCTCCGCCATGCGCGCGTCCAGCGCCTCGAGCCGTTCCTCGCGCTGGCTGCCGCCGATGATCTCGCCGATCCCCGGTGCGAGCACGTCCATCGCCGCGACCGTCCTGCCGTCATCGTTCAGGCGCATGTAGAACGCCTTGATGTCCTTCGGATAGTTCATCACGATCACCGGTTTCTTCGCGTGCTTCTCGGTGAGATAGCGCTCGTGCTCCGACTGCAGGTCGATGCCCCACTTCACCGGGAACTCGAACGTCTCCTTCGCCCGCTCGAGCACCCCGATCGCCTCGCCGTAATCCATGCGCACGAACTGCGAGGCAACTATTCCCTCGAGCTTCGCGAGCAGCCCCTTCTCGATCCGCTCGTCGAAGAAGGCGAGATCTTCCTGCCTTTCCTTCAGCAGCACTTCCAAGGTGAATTTCAGCAGCGCTTCCGCCAGCGTCGCGTTGTCCGAAAGGTCGGCGAAAGCGATCTCCGGCTCGATCATCCAGAACTCGGCGAGGTGGCGGCTGGTGTTGGAGTTTTCCGCGCGGAACGTCGGCCCGAAGGTGTAGACCTTGGTGAGCGCGAGGCAATACGCCTCCACGTTGAGCTGCCCCGACACCGTCAGGAACGCCTCGCGGCCGAAGAAATCCTGCGCGAAATCCACCTTGCCCTGCGGCGTGCGCGGCAGGTTGGCGAGATCGAGCGTCGAGACCCGGAACAGCGCTCCTGCCCCCTCCGCGTCGGACGCGGTGATGATCGGCGTATTGACCCAGAAAAAGCCGTTCTCGTCGAAGAAGCGGTGGATCGCCTGCGCCAGCGTGTGCCGCACCCGCGTCGCCGCCGCAATCGTGTTGGTCCGCGGCCGCAAGTGCGCCACGTCGCGCAGGAACTCGAGCGTATGCGGCTTCGGTTGGATCGGATACGTATCCGGGTCCTGCACCCAGCCGATCACCTTGATCGCGCTCGCCTGCATCTCGAACGGCTGCCCCTTCGCCGGCGATGACACGATCGTCCCCGTCGCCTCCACCGCGCAGCCGGCCGTGAGCTTCAAGACCTCATCGGTGTAATTGGGCAGCGTGTTGGGCGCGACCACCTGCACCGGATGGAACGACGATCCGTCCGACAGATGCACGAATGAAATACCCGCTTTCGAGTCGCGCCGCGTGCGCACCCAGCCTTTGACGGTCACCGGCACGTCCTTCGGCGCCTTCCCGGCGAGAATCTCGCGCACGCTGAACGCTCGCTTGTCCATTGATCGAGAGTTACCCAGGGAGGGCGAATTGTCCAGCGATTGCAGCGAATGGAGGTGTCCGCAGGGAGGAGGCGGGCGCAATCCCGCGTCCGGCTCAGACAGCGACAAGTATTTCGAAATCGACAGCAATAAGCGGAGTGTCGCGGCGGATGTGATGAGGCACCGTGCGGTCAAGCGATCCGACGGATCGGTATTCGCAAAGACAGGAGCAAGAATCATGACATCCGCGGACATGGCACGAGCGGCATCCAACCATCGAAATGAATCGCCCCGCGATTGCACCGCGAAAACCGTGGCTTGGGTGAAGACAAAGGTGAACAGCGGAAGCGCGTTGGCGTCGGCGTCTCTGAAACGATGTGCAGTGCTGCTTGCCGAATGGGACGCGAGAAGGAGGGAACGCGCATTTCTCGCCACACTGAATGACATCGAGTTGCGGGACATGGGCCTTTCGTCGGCAGATCGATGGCGCGAGGTAAACAAGCCGTTTTGGCAAGCGTGATGGCGCAGTAGCAGAAGCCCGGATGAGCGAAGCGAAATCCCGGGACATCATGCCTGGACGTATATTGGGGCTATCGCGAGAGGCGGGCATCATCGAGGTGGCAGAGCCCGGATATCCCTTCGCTCATCCGGGCTACGGGTCTAAAGCGCAACACTAGCTTTGCATCCCTCGATCATCTGCCACCGCATAACCCGGTCAACCTTCGGCCGGTACCGGGCGGGGCCGGCGATCCTCGCCGACGGCCACATAGGTGAAAATGCCCTCGGTGACCGCGATCTGCTCCTCGCCGGTGCCGCGCCGCACCCAGCTCTCCACTTTCACTGTAATCGAGGTTGTCCCGACCTTGATGATTTCGGCATAACAGGTCACCTCGTCGCCGATGAAAACCGGACGACGAAAGGTCATGGCGGTGATCGCCACGGTCGCGGTGCGGCCCTTGGCGCGGCGGGTTGCAGCGGTGCCGCCAGCGAGATCCATCTGCGACAACAGCCACCCCCCAAAGATGTCGCCATGCGGATTGGCGTCGGCGGGCATCGCAATGGCGCGCAGCGCCGGCTCCGCTTGGGGTGGCTGCTCGGGCGTCTCGGAAGCGTGCATGGAAATCCTTCTGCCAATTATTGCCGCGCCAAGCGCAATCACTGCTATCGTAGCAGGGGGGAAACGATGACGAAACGCGCAGCCCTCATCGGGGAGCCCGTCGTCCGCAAGGAAGATGCGGAGCTGATCACCGGGCAAGGCCGCTTCAGCGACGACGTCAACCTGCCCGGCCAAGCCTACGCCGTGATGGTGCGCTCGCCGCATGCCCATGCCCGCATTTGCGGCATCGATGCGGCCGCCGCCATGGCGGTGCCCGGCGCGATCGTCGTCTTCACGGGCGCAGACCCGAGCAAAGACGGTCTCAAACCGATCCCGCACCGGCCGATCATCGGCCCGCCCGATATCGCGCTCGGCAAGCGCGATGCGTCCGACAAGTTCCTCTCCCCCCACCGCGTGCTTCCGAACGACAAGGCGCGCTTTGCCGGCGAGGCCGTGGCGATGGTGGTGGCCGACAGTCTCACCGCCGCGAAGGATGCCGCCGAACGCGTCGCGGTCGATTTCGAGCCGCTGCCCGCGGTCACCGACACGAGCAAGGCCATCGCGCCGGGCGCCCCGTTGGTTTGGGACGAGGCGAGGTCGAACGTCTGCGTCGATGCCGAGGCCGGCGACGCCGCCGCGACCGCGCGCGCATTCGAGCGCGCCGCCCGTATCGTGACGTTGCAAACCTGGGTGCAGCGCGTGACCGGCGTGCCGCTCGAGCCGCGCGCGGCCGTTGGCAGCCACGACCCGGCGACGGGCCGCACCACGCTCTACGCCGGCAGCGGCGGCGTCGTTCGACAGAAGCACGAGCTCGCCAGCGTTCTCGACGTCCCGATGGACGACATTCGCGTCATCTCCGGCGACGTCGGCGGCAATTTCGGCACGCGCAACGCGTTCTATCCCGAATTCGCATTGGTGGCCTGGGCGTCGCGGCGCGTCGGCCGCCCGGTCAAATGGACGTGCGAGCGCCACGAGGCCTTTCTCAGCGACTATCAGGGACGCGATCTCTTCGTCGAAGCCGAACTTGCGCTCGACGCCGACGGCCGCTTTCTCGCGCTGCGCAGCTCGAATATCAGCAATGTCGGCGCGCACACCGTGTCGTTCGTGCCGCTGACGAAGGGCGTCTCGGTGATGTCAAGCGTCTACCACATCCCGGCGGCATGGGTGCGTGCGCGGGCGGTCATGAGCAACACGCCGCCCACCAACCCCTATCGCAGCGCGGGGCGCGCCGAAGTGATGTTCGTGATGGAGCGCCTGATCGATCTGGCCGCGGCGACGCACGGTTTCGACCGCGTCGCGCTGCGGCGGCGCAACCTCGTCCGCGCCGACGCGATGCCCTACACCAATCCGCTCGGTCTGACCTACGACAGCGGCCACTACGCGCGCGCCATGACTTCGGCGCTCGCGCTGGGACGCTGGGACGGCTTTCCCGAGCGGCGCCGCGCCGCGGCCCGCAGCGGAAAACGCCGCGGCATCGGGATCGCCAATTACATCGAGTTCACCACCGGGGCACCGCGGGAATGGGCGAAGGTCACGGTGTTCCCCGAAGGCCGTGTCGACGTGGCGATCGGAACCCTGTCGAGCGGACAAGGACACCGCACGAGCTTCGCACAGCTCATCACGGATTGGCTCGGCGTCCCCTTCGATTGCGTGAATTTGATCCAGGGCGATACCGACATTGTCCCCATCGGCGGCGGATCCCATTCCGGCCGATCGATGCGGCTCGCGGGCATCGTCATCGGCAAGGCGTCGGATGCGCTGATCGCGCGGGGCAAGCGCATCGCCGCCCACGTGCTCGAAGCCGCCGAGCACGACATCGAATTTTCCGCCGGCAATTTCATCGTCAAAGGTACCGACCGCGCCATCGGCATATTCGACGTGGCGCGCGAGGCGCTTCGCCGCGACGATTTGCCCGGTGAATTGGCGGGACCACTGGCGGCGGAAAGCGACGAGACCGTTACGGTCGGGGGATGCCCTTACGGCAGCCACGTCTGCGAGGTCGAGGTCGATCTCGAATTGGGGACGGTCGAGATCGTCGGATATGCCGCCGTCGACGACGTCGGCCGCGCCATCAATCCCCGCATCCTGCACGGCCAGACCCATGGCGCGATCGCGCAGGGCATCGGCCAGGCCTTGAACGAGGGCTGTGTCTACGATCGCGACAGCGCCCAGTTGCTCTCGGGCTCGTTCATGGACTACGCCATCCCGCGGGCGCGCGATCTCCTCTCGTTTGCCACCGAGATCAGCGAGCTGCCGTCGACGAACAATCCGTTGGGGGTGCGCGCCGGCGGCGAAGGCGGCACCACACCGGCGCTCGCGGTCGTGGTCAACGCCATCGTCGATGCGCTCAAGGACTTCGGCGTCAAACACGTGGACATGCCGGTGACCCCGGAGCGGATCTGGCGCGCGGTAGCGCGGAAACCGGTCTCGTTCGAACGCTAGAGCGTATTCCGTCAGGCTCGACGCGGACGAGTTGCCGCGCATTCGGTGCGCTCCCCTCCCCACCGAACCCGGGCTTGCCCGGGTTCGGCACTTTAGACTGGCCGAAATCGGGTGAACCCGACTTCGGCTGGGGAGGGGTTGGGGCTGGGGGTCTGGCATCGCAAGCCGCTCTCGCTTATTGAGACGTTGCTGCGGCGAACCGGCCGGGAAACGCTTTGGGAGGACAATGCATGTCCAGCGACATTCTCACCGCCCGCAAGGGACCGGTGCTGGAAATCACACTCAATCGGCCGCAGATCGGAAACGCCGCCTCCGACGCCATGGCGGTCGAACTGACGAAGCTCCTGCTCGGCGCGGGCGAGACTTCCGAAATCGTGGTCCTGCGCGGCGCCGGCGAAGATTTCTGCGTCGGCCGCGAGACCATGGGCAAGCGCCCGCCCGGCGCGCCGCCGGAAGCGTTCGAGCTGCGGCGCCGCAACGACGTGGTATTCAACTGCTACGGCGCCTTCCGGCGCTGCGAAATTCCCTTGATCGGCGTGGTGCGCGGGCGCGCCTTCGGCTTCGGCTGCGCCATTGCCGCGGTCTGCGACATCACGCTTGCCGCCGACACCGCCAAATTTCAGGTGCCCGAGATGGCGCACAACATCATGCCGACCATGGTCATGTCGGCGCTGGTCGACCGCGTGCCGCGCAAGGCCATGACCTATCTCGTGTGGTCGACCGCGGTGATCGGCCCGCAGCGGGCGCGCGAGGCCGGCATCGTGAGCGAGGTTGTGCTCGCCGCCGAGCTCGACGCGGCAGTCGACGCGCTCTGCAAGCAGATCATGGCCGCGCCGCGGCCGGCCCGCGTCGGCTGCAAGGACTACGCGCGCGCGGCCTTGGACATGGACGTCACCGGTGCGATCGAATTCGCCCGCAGCATCCACGCGGTGATTAATTCGTCGAGCGAGATGCTCCCACAGGGACACAAATAGAGGCGCGCGCGATGTCGAGCCGCAACGTCGACCTGGACAAGTACCGGCTGCGCCGATTCGTCGAGCGCCTCGTCGACATGGGTGAGGTCGAGATTCACGACGAACCGGTGCCGCTGACCGGCCTGAGCGCGATCATCGAGCGGACGGAGAAGGCGCTCCTGTTCAAACGGGCGGGCCCCGAACAGGTGGAGATCGTTGCGAAGACCGCTGGCAACCGAAAGCGCTTGGCTGCGGCGTTCGAAACCGGCGAGGGCAAGCTCAACGAGGAATATTTCAGGCGCCTCTCCAACCCGCAGCCCGTGGTGGAAGTGCCTTCCGACGAAGCCCCCGTGCACGAGGTGCAGATCACGGGCAAGGACGTCGATCTCACAAAGCTCCCTTTCCATCCGCAACACGCCTACGACGGCAGCTGCTATCTGAGTTCAGCCATCGATTACACGGTCGATCCGGCAACCGGACGAAGGAATATCGGGTGCCGTCGTCTGAGCTTGCGCAATCGATACGAGACCGGGACCAACGTGACCGCCCCGTCCGACCTCAAGCGCATTTACACGGCCTGCGTAGCGCGCGGCGAGCGGTTGCCGATCACGTTTACGGTCGGCACGCATCCGCTCGATTTCTTTGCCGCGACGACGCGCCAGGGCGGTGACGAGTTGTCATTGATCGCCACCTTTCGCGGAGAGCCGGCGCCGGTCGTCAAGAGCCTCACCAACGACATTCTGGTGCCGGCAGACGCGGAGATGACGCTCGAAGGCTATCTCGACGAGCGCGGCTATGCGGAGCCGGAGGGCCCCTACGGCGAATACATGGGGTACTACGGGGCGATCCACATGGACCCGGTGTTTCATTGCACCGCGATCACCATGCGCCGCAACGCGCTGCATCACACGCTGCTGCACGGCTCCGCGTTCGTCCTGGACCAGACGGACAGTGCCAACATCACTGCAATGCGCACCGAGGCCGAGGCAATGAAGATCCTCAAGGCCACGGTGCGCGAGCCGGTCGCGGTCTATCTGAGGTCGGTCTCGGGCGGTTCGAACACGCTGCGCGTCTCGATCAAGCAGCGCGTCATCGGCGAAGCCCGAGCGGCCATCGCGGCGCTGTTCGGCGGAATCATGCGTCTGAAGCACGTCTACGTGTTCGACGAGGACATCGACATTCACGATGATCGGCAGGTCGAATGGGCGCTCGGGACGCGCTTCCAGGCCGATCAGGACCTCGTCATCCTGCAGGGAATGCTTGGGATGACCATGGACCCCTCGCTCAACGGCCGGCGGACCGGGGCCAAGGCGGGGTTCGACTGCACCAAGCCGTTCGGCCGGGAAAGCGAGATTCCGCTGACGAGAAGCGCGGCCAAGGTCTTCAGCGGCCCCGCTCGCTTCCAAACCGTCGAGCAGGCGCTCGCATCGGCGCCGATGTTTTACGCCGACATCGTCGACGCGATCGGCAGCGATGACGGACGTGAGATCGCCTGCGTCTTGGATGAGCTGCGGCAGGCTGGGCGCCTGGGTCGCGATCGCGACGGTCGTTATCATCTCGTCCGGTCGCAACCCGGCGTGACCGCCATCGTCGGCAGCCTCTATCGTGATCCTAATGAGGGCACGTGAGCGGTGTAGGGTGGGCAAAGGCGCGCCACCGGCGTTTCGGCGCGGCCACAGCGTTACGCGCCTTTGCCCACTCTACGCCTTGCTTCTCTGCGCCTTCACGCTGCTGCCGCTTGCGGGGAGGGCGCAGGATCTTCCGCCGCGAGCGATCCGCATCATCGTGCCCAGTCCTCCCGGTGCAGCGGGCGACATCAGCGCGCGGCTGATTGGACAGAAATTGAGCGAAAGCCTGCGCCAGCCCGTCGTCGTCGAAAATCAAGCCGGCGCGTCGGGCGCAATCGGCATGAGCATGCTCAGGCGCGCGGCGCCCGACGGCACCACCGTCGGCGTCGTCATCGCGCTCGCGCAAACGATCGACCGCATTCAGAACAAGAAGGCCTCGTTCGACATCGTCAAGGACTTCACGCCGATCACCGCGATCGCCAACAACCCGGCGGGCCTAGTGGTCAATTCGCGCCTCGCGGCGGCTTCGCTCACCGCGTTTGTCGATCACGTGCGCAAGCATCCGCGCGAAATATCCTATGCCAGCGGCGGCATCGGCACCGCGCATCATCTCTACGGGCAAATCCTCAACCGCACCGCCGGCATCGAGATGCTGTACGTGCCTTACAAGGGGGTGGCGCCGGCGGTCAACGATGTCTTGGGCGGCCACGTTCCGGCGGCGATCGTCAGCCTGGCGACCGCATTGCCGCATATCCAAAGCGGGCAACTGCGCCTGTTGACCGTATTCGACACCAAGCGCTACGCGAAGCTGCCGGACGTACCGACCATCGCCGAGGAGATACCGGCCTTCGTGCCCGGACGCACCTGGATCGGCTTGCTGGGGCCGCCGCAGCTGCCGGCCGCGACCACCGCGAGCTTGCATGACGAGGTCGTGCGCATCCTCAACTCCGCGGAAGTGCAGCGCGTTCTTGGCGACAACGGGCTCGAGACCATCGCCAACACGCCCTCCGCGTTCGCCGCCATGATCGAGGAAGACGCCAGGATCTGGGACGCCGCGGCCGCGAGCGCGGGATTGTTGGGGCAATGATGTGGTTTTGGGCCAGCGGCTCTTGTGCTCGACTCGTCATGCGCGGGCTTGACCCGCGCATCCATCTTCTTTGCGCGAAGAAGTCGTTACGAAGATTGATGGATTGCCGGGTCAAGCCCGGCAATGACGGCGTACGGGTGGTTCACCCTCGACGCGAATGCGTTCACCGCATGCCGGCGGCGATGAATTTTTCCAAGCTCATCGGGTCGCCTTTGCGCGCGGGCTCGCTCGGCTCGACACCCGCAAAGCGGCTCGCCTCGACGAACCATTGCCGCCGGGCCGGCAACTGCCAGCGGCGCTTCATGGCGTGGCTCGCGTCCCAGCGCACCGGCTCGTTCTCGATGTCCATCACCTGGTAATGGGTGTTGAACAGCTCGATGCGGTGACCGTCCGGATCGCGCATATAGACGAAGAGCGCGTGGCCTGGGCCATGGCGGCCCGGTCCGAACTCGATATTGGCGGCAAAACCCATCTCGGCGGCGAGATCGCAGACGTAGAAGAAGTGATAGGATTCCGGGATCGAGAACGCGGCGTGATGGAGCCGCGGCCCTGCCCCGGGGGCGAAGACGATATCGTGCGGGTTGCCCTTGCGCTGCAGGAAGACGAACAGCAGCTCCTCGGTTCCATCCGGCGAGATGTATTCCGAGAGCCTGAAGCCCATGCTCATCCAGAATTCGCATGCGCGCTGCACGTCGGGAACCAAGAGCTGGAAATGATCGAGCCGCTGCGGCACCGCGCCGTGGTGGTGCTCGAACGCGACGACGAGGCGTGGCTTGACCTCCATGGTCGCGCAGAACTCGATCGGCGCGCCGCTTGCGTCGGCGACGTGCAGGGTGCGCCCTGGTGCGAAACCTCGAGCCATGTCGCCGGCAAGCCGGCTTTGTCGAAAAACACCTTGGCCTTCTCCAGATCCTCTTCGCTGAAGACGCGCATGCCCACGCGCTCGGCTTGCGGCTCGCCGCGCGCGCGCTTGAGAACTAGGCTGTGATGACACGCCTCGGCGACGCCGCGCAGATAGAGGGTCTCTCTGTCTTCATCGCTGACGATGAAGCCGAGGAGATCCACGTAGAAGTTTCGGCTCACCGCCAGGTCCTTCACCGTGAGCACCGAGTGGCTCGCGCGCGTGACGTTGAAGGGCGGATTGTAGACGGGCTTCGGAATGCTCATGGCGCGCTCCAATCGAAGATGTCGAATAGGAAGCAGTTCTTGAGCACGTTACCGTGAAATGGAATCAGCGCGGGCGGCGAACTCGGCCTGCTCCCTCTCCCCGTTTGCGGGGAAAGGGACGGCACCGAGATCGTGGCCCTTTTATTAGCGTGATCAGCGAGCTTTAGCGGTGTTCGCCGGCTGCGCTGTGGCGTCGGGAGAGGGCGTTTGTTTGGCGGCCGCGCCCGCAGGGCTGGCAACGCGATCGGGATTTCGTGGCCGCCGTATGGCGCAAAAGCCTTCGACCGCATCGGTTACGGCCGCGCCGATGAGCGATTGGCGCTCCGGCGAGTTCATCACCAATTCCTCGGCGCGATTGATGATCGAGCCGGCCTCGAGCAAGACCGCGGGCATCTGCGTCGTCCTCAGCACGATCAGTTGATCGTATCTGTACACACCCACCTTGGCGTCCACCAACAGTCTTTGCCGGTGGCCCATGAATTTTTCGATGTAGTGGGGGGTGTATTGCAAACCGCGGGCCTTCAACTGCTCGCCGAGCAGCTGGCCGAACGCAAGGCTGGCATCAGGATCGACATTCTCGTTGGAAAAGAAGATGGAGTGGCCTTTGAACCGGTCGCTGAAGCCGTGCTCCTGGCCTTCGTACTCCCATGTTTCCAGAAACGAGTCCGGCACCGAGTCGTGATGGATCGAGAGGAAGAGGTCGGCCGACAGCCGATTGGCGCGCCCCACGCGGTGGAACAGGCTTTTCCTGGCCGGCCCATCGGTGACCAGCAAGACGGTCTTGGCAAAGCCGGCAGCGAGCAATTTTTGCTTGATCAGCGTTGCGAGCCGGAGGTTGAATTCATACTCGTAAACACCGCGCGCGCTGATGGCGCCGGGGGACTCGGCCGTATGCCCGACGTCCACGACAACGCGAAAGGCCGCGCTGTCGCAGGCCGAACGTGGCAATTTCTTCGCCGGGCCACCGGGGCCTTCGGCCCACGCGCAATGCCATGCGCTCTGCCCCAGCAGCAGCGCCAGGGCGACGACCGGAGCCATCCGCCGGTGCAAAGTCATTCCCAATTACCCCCCTCCCCACCCCTCCCCCCGCAAGCGGGAGAGGGAGCAGACCGAGCTTGTCCTCGCGCCAGAACCCGTTTGCGCCGAAAGGCCCCCTAGTAGGACTTCGGCAGGCCAAGAATCTTCTCTGCGATGAAATTTAGGATCATATGTGGCGTGATCGGGGCAATCCGCGGAATCATGACCTCCCGCAGATAGCGCTCGACGTGGAATTCCTTCGAATAACCCATGCCGCCGAGGGTGAGAACGGCGGTCTCGCAGGCATGGAAAGCGGCCTCCGCGGCGAGATATTTGGCGGCATTGGCCTCGGCCGCGCAATCCAAGTTGCGGTCGTAAAGGGTCGCCGCCTTCATCACCATGAGGTTGGCCGCTTCCAGATTGATCCAGCATCGCGCGAGCGGATGCGCGATTCCCTGGTTCTGGCCGATCGGCCGCCGAAAGACCACGCGCTCGCGGGCATAGCTCGCGGCTCTCCGCAACGCCGCGAGCCCGATGCCGACCGCCTCCGCGGCGATGAGAATACGTTCCGGATTCATCCCGTGCAGGATCGAGCGAAAGCCATCCCCCTCCGCGCCGATGCGATCGGCTTCGGGGATCACCATCCCGTCGAAGAACATCTCATTCGAATCGACGGCATGGCGGCCCATCTTGTCGATGACGCGCACGGCGACACGGGTGCGATCGAGGTCGGTATAGAACAGGCTCAGCCCCTCGGTCTTGCGCTTGACGCACTCAAGCGGCGTGGTGCGAGCGAGGATGAGAATCTTGTTGGCGACCTGCGCGGTGGAAATCCAGATCTTCTGGCCCGACAGCAGGTAGTGATCGCCGCGGCGCTCGGCGCGCACCTTGATGGCGGTGGTATCGAGACCGGCGTCGGGCTCGGTCACGGCGAAGCAGGCCTTGTCCTGGCCGGCGATCAGCGGCGGCAGCATGCGCCGCTTCTGTTCGTCCGTTCCGAACACGACGACCGGCTGCAGGCCGAAGATGTTGATGTGAACCGCCGATGCTCCGCTCATGGCGGCGCCGGATTCGGCGATTGCCTGCATCATGATCACGGCTTCGGTGATGCCGAGGCCGGCTCCCCCGTATGCTTCCGGCATCGCAATGCCGAGCCAGCCGGCCGCCGCGAGCGCGGCGTGCAGCTCGTGCGGAAACTCGCCGCTGCGGTCCTTTTCCAGCCAATAGGCGTCGTCGAATTGGACGCAGAGCTTGCGGACCTCGTCCCGGATCTGCTGCTGCTCCGGGCTCAATGAAAAATCCATTGTCCAACCTCACCCGCCTCCGACGCCACTATTGTAGCGGATCTGGGCGCGCGAATTTGTTTTCTTGAGAGCGCCCGTGCGAGGTACTGCTGGTTTGCTCTGCCGGAGGACCGCTGTTAGCGCCGCAGTCTTGGTGCGCTCCCTCTCCCCGCCTGCAACCGAACTCGGGTTTACCCGAGTTCGGTCACTATTTAAGCGGCCGAGATACATCCGACTTCGGCTGAGAGGGTTGGGGTGAGGGGGAATCTCGGAGAAAGCCGTCGCGTGGAGAATCCCCCTCACCCGGCGCCTTCGGCGCCGACCTCTCCCCGCAAGCGGGGCGAGGTGGAGCTCGCGGCTCCCGCGGTCGCTTTGTGGAATTTGCCGATAGTCGTGTCAGCCTAAACCAAAGTGGGCGAGACCGCCGTCTCGATCGCGGCCGCGATGGACAGCAGGCGGCGGTCGGCGCCGTGCTCGCCGATCAGCATGAGACCGACCGGTGCTTCGCCGGCATGGTGACACGGGATCGAGATCGAGCAGCGGTCGAGGAAATTCGCGAGCGCCGGATTACGCAGCACCAGAAAGTTGGCGTGGCGATAGGCGTCATCCGAGACGAGATCGGCGAGCCGCGGCGCGGTCACGGGGACGGTCGGCATCACCAGGGCGTCGTAGGGCGCCGTGATCGCGGCCAGGCGACGGATGAAATCGGCCCGCGCCGCGCGGAGGTCGATGTAATCGGCGGCATCCTGTTCTTGCCCGCGCAGGATGCGCACGAGCACGCGCGGATCGTACATTTTCTCGGCTTTGGAGATCAGCGAGCGATGGATCGCGTAGGCCTCGGCGGCGGCCAACCCGCCCTTGGCGTTGATCTGCGGCAGTTCCGCGAGTTCGCGCAGCGGAATATCGACGATGCGCGCGCCCGCCTTGCGCAGCGCTGCCAGCGCGGACTCGAACGCGCGTGCGACCACGGGCTCGACGCCCTCGAGCACCATGGTCTGCGGGACCGCCATCCGCAGCCCGGCGAGCGGGAAGGGAACAAGCTCAACCGCGGGCTCGCCGGCCAGCACGGCGTCGAGCGCGGCGCAGCATGCGACGGTTGCCGCCAGCGGACCGATGGAGTCAAGCGAGGTCGAGAGCGGGAACGCGCCCGCGGTCGGAACGCGATGCGCGGTCGGCTTGAATCCGACGATGCCGCAAAATGCCGCCGGAATGCGGCACGAGCCGCCGGTGTCGGTGCCGAGCGCGCCGAACGCCATGCCGTCGGTGACCGACACCGCGGCGCCAGAGGACGAGCCGCCGGGGATGCGTGCGGCCGGGCGGTCGTGGGGGTTGAGCGGCGTATCGTAGTGCGGATTGATCCCGAGCCCGGAAAACGCGAATTCGGTCATGTTGGTGCGCCCGATCGGAATGAACCCGGCCGCGCGCAGTCGCGCCACGGCAGGCGCATCGTACTCGGCCGCCTTCGCATCCCGCAGCACGACCGAGCCGGCCGTGGCGACGTCGCCCGCGATATCGAACAGGTCCTTGATCGAGACCGGGATGCCGGCGAACGGCGAAGCCGCCGCGCCACGCGCGCGAACGCGGTCGTAAAAATCCGCCGCCGCGAGCGCGTCCGCCGCATGGACCTTGAGAAAAACGCGCCCGCCTTCTCCCGATTGATCCGCGATCCGCGCTAAGCATTGCTCGACCAGGCCGCGACTTTTGCCGCCGCGGGCGAGTTCGACTTTGACTTGGGCGAGCGATGGCATTGCCTTGGAGCGACGGGGCGGCAAGTCTAGAGCGTGTTGAAATGCCTGTGTCAATGACATATCAAACCTGGGAGAGCCGTTTCATGCGTGGCTGGCGTTCTCCCGTGCTCGCCCGATCCCAACGTCTGAACCCAAATGTTGGACCTGTCGTGTGACCGCGCATTCTCCCCAGATCTCGTGCGGCACGCTTGCCGCCCATGGCGGCGCGCGGGACGCCGACGCAACGATTGCCGGAGATAAACCATGCCGATGAACAAGCCGCATCTTGAATTTACCCGCGTGGACATGAACAACGGCTGGGCCACGCCGCCCGGCTATCCCGCAGGGATCAAGCAAAAAATTCTCGCAAGCGACCTCGATGAGGGCCGCAAAATGGGCAGCCGCACCCGGCTGCTGCGCTTCGACCCCGGCGTCTACACCACCGCGCCGTTCGTGCACGACCATTGGGAGGAGGTCTATCTGATCTCGGGCGACCTCATCGTCGGCAACGACGGGCAAGGAAAGGGCGGCGAAGCGTTCGACGCCCCGACCTACGCCTGCCGGCCGCCGGGCGTTTACCACGGGCCGTTCAAGTCGGACCGCGGCTGCCTGCTCTATGAGTTCCACTACTACGACGAAAGCAAGACGCTGCGCCGCTGAGCGCTGTTTCTCTCTATTTCTCAAACTCTTGGGCTGGTGTGTTTCCCCATCTGAGGGCGGGGAAATGGCGGGGAAACAGCCTAGGGTGCGCTTTTGGCCCGTCAGGGCTATCCCGCTACCCCGGCGGCCGGAAATCGCGCCACGGGCCGTCCTATTGGCTCTCCCGGGCCATCGGCCGGCGCTGGTGGCACGGGCCGGCACGGATTTCTCGCCGCCGGCCCTGATTCGTGTTATTGCTCCTGCTCCTCGCCGAGGAGCGCCCCGACGGACTGGGGCACGACGGATGCCCCCAAGCATCGCGATAGAGCGCTGGCAACCGATCCTCTTGCACAATCCAATGGGCCGAGCGGCCGCTTCCCGATGACCTTCTTCCGCTTCCCGGCTTCGAATACAAGCTGGATCACTTCGCGCCAAAAGATGGGACGAAGCTTGCGGACATACTCGGCTTGCCGGCCGCGTGGCCGCCGTATGAGGGCCCATATTAGGTAGCGTAGGGAAGTCTTCCAATTTCCATCCCCGCGCAAAACGATTTCGGGTATACTGGCTATAGCACTGTGGAACGCAGCCCGATTGTCGGCGCACCTTTCAGGTCATGCGCTGACACATTTCCACTCTCATGAGCAAGCTCGAACAGCTCACACCCAACGCTGCTGTGCTCGGCATTCTGCCTGACGGGCTTGTCACGGTCGTCAGCGTGCAGTGGTTCGGCTCGGAGGCGCTCGAACTCACCTACAAGTCGCCGAACGGAAAGGTCGCAAACGAACTCCTCTACCGTCACGACGAGACGCGGATCGATGAAAAGCCTCCAGAAAAAAAGCCGCCCACGCCTCCTGAGCCGACGAAGCCCAAGCGCTTCCATGGCAGCGTCACGCTCGATCCGACCCGAGTAGGCCGTGATGCCGGCCGCATCGCCGACGAGGTCGTTTCCCATCTCACCGGACTGATGGGTGCCACCGTCAAGGTCACATTGGAGATCGAGGCAGAAATTCCGAGTGGTACGCCCGAGAATGTCGTACGCACTGTTACTGAAAATAGTCGAACGTTGAAGTTTACGAGCCAGGGCTTCGAGCAAGAGTGATCCTGTTTAGTCTGTTGCCAGCCTTTCGGGGTTTTTGCGCTTGGAGCTTGCGATCTGACGATCTATCGGTGAACTTCACCCGAGGATGAGTTTTGGCAACCGGTTGTAGCCATCGAGGCGACGCCAGCTTTTCTCAGCACCTCGGCGAGTTTGAAGGTCATGGCGAGCGCGGTTTTGTTCGAGAGAGGCGGTCGCGGCGTCATTGGTCAGCTTTTCGGTCGCTGCCTACCTGTCAGGAGTGCTATAATGCATGCGGAAAGGAGGCATCAATGGCCCCCGTTGCATCAGTGAAGGACAACGACATCGAGGCCGCCGCCGCGATGGACAACGTCGATCGGGCAGCGAAGCATTAAAGACCTCGCGGGCATCGCGACCGGCGATGTGGCGTCCCACTACCTCAACGAGGAAAAGTGGGGCGGGCGCGGACAGAATGGCCCGGGTCAAATTGCTTCAAGAATGGCTCAAGGCAGAAGTTCTATACGAAGAGTAGAGGCTTCCGAACATTAATTAGCTCAAGCGTTGCAGAGTAACCGTGATCGTCGCGCTGGCAAGGCTGGTGGCCGCGCGGCGGAAGATCGATCTTGGGTTGACGCGTTTGCCCCGCCGGCGGTCAGCTCGATCCGACCCGCCGGCCGCATTGCCGACGAAATCGTGTCCCATCTCAGTGGACTGATGGGTTCCACCGTCAAGGTCACATTGGAGATTGAGGCAGAAATTCCGAGTGGTGCTCCCGATCAGGTCGTCCGTACAGTGACAGAGAACTGCCACACGTTGAAATTCACAAGCCAGGGATTTGAAGTTGAGTGACCTCGGCTTGTGCGCCGGCACCATCCGGCACATCGTCAATCGCGCCTTCGCGGCTGCCTGCCCTACTTCAACCCGCACAACTTTCGTAGAACCTTGGCGCTGCTTGGAAGCGGAAGGCCGGTCACCCCAGGAGCAGAAGGCGTGGAGCCAGAACCTCGGGCCGACATACCGCGCAGGACGGCCCCTCATTGACCTATAATCGCTTACCTGATTGGCGTCCGAGTCAAAAGGCTGACAAAACAAAGGCTTAATAACCCCTTGAATTTACAAGCTGAATCGACTATGTATGTCTTGGGCCTAGCCCGCGAGGTCGCCGTAAGGCGGCTGGCAAGGGAGTCGGACATGTCCGGCTCCTTTTGTTTTTCTCTGCTTCGACCAAATCAAAGCAACTGTACTTGATGCCCAGGTGAGGCACCTCGTCCGCCGTCAGAATGCAATCTATCAATTTGTTCCGCTGGCGCAGCTGAACATACGGGAAGTAATCTGGATCATATCCGCCTCGCGCGATTGGGTAGGTGTAGAGGTCCGCTAGTTGTGCCATTGGCGATGACTTAGCTTTGAAGTCGAGATCGTACAGCGTGTGTGCCAAATCTGCGGCGCTCAATGGCGCATATTTGGCAGACAGATCAACGGCGAATGGCTCCCCTCTGTGCGGAGCGATGCATAATAGCCTCGGATGTTGTCATCCGCGCTTTTATCACCTTCTTCGACATAGACCCGTAGCCTGCATCCGTTTTTTCTCGCATGTTTTGCCGCCCTCTCGCAAATCACGGCGAAGGCTGTACGGCAAGCATCCACGTTTGTCGGCCATACTTCTCGCGATAGCGATGATTGTATCCCGGCCTGTCAACGACACATGCATGGCCGATTACGGGAACGGAGAGCAGCATTCCCGAAAGGTCGCGCATGAATTTGGCATGTTCACGCTCCGCCAATGCGCCAAGCCATGTGAAGTTTCCTGTCTCAGCGCGGATGTCATAGGAATGCAGGGGGTACGTAATTTCCCACCGGTCGCAAAAATTGGAATGAGAGGTCCTGATGACGCCTTCGTCCTCTTCCTTCATTAGAAATCCGCCAAGCGCAAACCAATCTCGATAAGTAAACTCTTGGGCAACGCGGCGATCAGGGTTCCGCGTTCCTGAATCGTCAAGGTAGAGGCACATTACGTTGGGCATGGCAAAGAAATCCCAAGTTCAACGGTTTCGCGAAACCGCTCGCGCTCTTCTCGCCCCCGGCATTCTAGGGCAAATCGAGCCGGGATAGTTTTCCCCTCGCGTATCCCGACGAGCACAGGGACTCTGTCGCGTGACTTCGTCGGCCTTCGTGGCCCCGAGATCGGGCTTGATGATCTTGTCCAAGGGTACCAGTAAAAGCAGCGGTTCCCGGGTTTGCGTTTTTGCTCGACGTGCTCGGCCACGAACCGGGTCGGCCATCCCGAGATGGTCAGCGTGCCGCGTTCGGTGGCCTTCTCACGGGCGGGATCGTGGCTATGCGCGACCGCTCCCACGGGAAGCCGATCGTTTTGATTCCCGGCGAAGCGCGGATTGGGGGCCGATCTGGTTCACAACCAGGTGGCCGCGATTGCGGCGCTTACTCGATTCCTACGTTCTGACCCTCGACAAAGCCTCTGTCTTTGAGACCTTGGCGGAACGCGGCCAGCAGTTGTGCTCACACGACGGCACGATCCGGCTGTGGGACGTGAAGACCGGCGCCGAGAGCGCCCACCTCGAAGGTCACTCGGGTTTGGTCCACGCGCTGTGCGTGCTGCCGGACGGGCGGCTCGCCTCGGGCTCAAGGGACAAGACGATCCGGCTGTGGGAGATAGCCGCAAGGCGCGAGATCGCGCGCCTCGAAACCGATAATGGAGTCGGGTGCCTTGCCGCCCTGCTGGACGGTCGCCTCGTCGCTGGCGACGCTAATGGCTGCCTACACTGGCTGGAGATCATCGCCTGAAGCGGCGAACACCGGGGCGTTCGTGATGCGAACATCGCTGCAGATCCTTGCGTTGATGTCCCTTGTTGGCAGTGCGCCCCGAAGGCGCGAATCATCGGTGGAGGAAGAATCCACCCAGAGAGTTGTCGGTTGATCTGGTAGCTGACGAGCGGCTCGACCGGGTAATTCGCGACGACGGTATCGAACTTGTAGCTAAAGCGCCATTAATGCGGAACGAGCACGGTAAACGAGTAACCCGGCTACGATTAGAGCCAACTCCGAGAAAAATCCACCCCAGTGGCTATCGCTTTCCGACTGCATTGATCTAGCTCATGGATGGCATTCGCACATCGCAGATGTGCGGAATGGGTCATGTGTGGACGGCGCCCGCGGGTCAAGGATTTTTTGGCTTTCAGCTTGCGGTCGAGTGCAAGTCATGTGTCCGGCCTGTTTGCGCGGTGCTCATGACCGCTGGCCCTGATGTGATCCGCAAATCGGGTCCCAATCAGACTCTCGCGCGCGACAGCGCGTGACCCAGTAGCGGGTTTTCCCGATTCCCGGTCCAACCGGTTCGCATCATGCCATCATCACCCTCGACCTATATTGGACGCTCTCGACGTGACCCTACATTTCCCTCGCCAAGGCCATTATGTGCTGACCGCGACAGCTCCGCTGGTTGTGTGCGCCGACGCCCGATAGGTCTCGCCCTTGGCCAGGACCGCCCAGGCGATACGCGCCATCTTGTTGGCCAGCGCCACGGCGACCACCTTGGCCGGCCGGCGGCCCAGCAGCGT
>Ga0070699_100000794_pt1 | contig 29142 bp, 31 predicted proteins | sample KBSK1503metaG_FD_65473 | JGI IMG/M metagenome (GOLD analysis project Ga0070699, IMG submission 65473) | Corn, switchgrass and miscanthus rhizosphere microbial communities from Kellogg Biological Station, Michigan, USA - KBS K1-50-3 metaG | ecosystem: Host-associated > Plants > Roots >...
CGGTCAAACGCTCGTATGGCACGTCCCGCGCCACTCGCGTCGGGCGACGCCCGGTCAAACGCTCGTATGGCACGTCCCGCGCCACTCGCGTCGGGCGACGCCCGGTCAAACGCGCGCATGGTTCGAGAGCGCCGCACGCGTGGGGCGACGCCCCGAGCCGCAATCTTCACGATGCGTGTGCCATCACGTAGGCGCCCTCCCGCCGAAAATCGACCGCGATCATGCCGGCGCTGAGCGCCGCTTCGATCGCGGTCCGGCTCTCGAGCCGCCAGCGCTGGGCAAGCTCGAGACGCTCCTTCTTGATGGCCTGGAAATCCTGCGGCACCGCGATCAGGACGGCGGGCGCCGTCGCGAGGTCGACCGCCTCACGGATGGGCTCGCTATCGCCCGCCACCCGCAACATCACCGCCGGCTGGCCGGTCGGGGCCATCGGCTTGGGCCGGTCCAGCCACCATTCGGCCTCGAACCGGTCGGAGGGCAGGCCACGGTTGAGCTCGTCTTCCATTTCTCCGTAGTGGTTTCGATCGTACAGGCGAGCGATACATCCCAGACGATGGAGGTTGATGTACGCGTTACGTGCCTCCAGCGGATCGAAGGTCCAGGACACCAGTGGATAGCCGAGCCGCAGCGCGTCCCGACGCTGAGCCTGTTTGAGCTCGATGCCGACGCCGGCCCCACGGAACTCAGGGATGACTCCGAGCTGGTGGGAGCAGAGGCGGAGCTGTCCATCGCGAAGGCCGGCAAACCCAAAGCAAAAGCCGACGAGCCGGCCATCGGGGAGGAAGGCGCCGTGGACCAGGCCACCGTTGAGCTGCATCGTGAGCAGCAGTTCGCGCGGCACCACGTTCCGCTCCGAGGCGCCCCAGATGTCCCGGCTCAGCGCCTCGCAGGCAGCGAACTCAGCATGGGAGCGAGCCAGCCGCACCTCGACCTGCGGGCGAGCCGGCGATTCGGAAAGCGGCCGCGGCACGCGCCACATCCTAGCGGGGTGCCGGGCCAACGCGGCGGCGTCTTACTTACAGGTCCAGGCGCTCTGGCGACCAGCGTTGTAGAAGACGAGCGCGCCCCGGGCCTGGCTGTAGGGATCCCAGATGTTCTGGCCGGGGAAGTTGGCATTCCAGGTGGACGGCATGAACTGGAACAGGCCGCTGGCGCCGCTGGAGCGATTGACGGCCAGCGGGTTGTAATGGCTCTCACAGTTGGCAACTCGCAGCGCCCAGGTGAGGCCGGGGCTGTTGGCGAACACCGCGTAAATGGCGGCTAGCCCATCTCCACCCGACCCGGGCGGCGGTGTGAACGCTCCGGCTGCCCAAGCCGCGGTTGCGGGGGCTGCCGCCGGCAGCATGACTTCCGGGGCCGGACGCTCCTCGAGCGCCGATGCCTTGAGAAGCTCCCGGACGGGGGCATTGCGCGGAGGGGCCGGAGTTGTCCACAGGTAGTCGGCATATTGAGCCGTGACCGCGCGGGCTTCCACGGGTCGCTGCGTGAGCACGGGGACAACCAGCACCAAGCCGAGCCCGAGGACGAGCCCATGCCCGACCAGGGTGATAGAGAGCCGCCGCCGGCGAACTTTGAGTCGCTGAAGGACCTGGCGGCTTTTGCGCTGAAGCCGCCAGTAGCGCAGAACCACCCGGGCGGCCCAGTCGTAGACCACAAGATGGCGAAGTTGCGCGCTGGTCAACCGCAAGATATAGGCGTAAGCCTTCAAGACAATAGCAATAACCCCTGTAACGTTGATGGAGCCTTCCCTCCGTCACCTGACGAACGTCAACCCTTCTGGTCGGTAGCGGCAACGAGTGGAGGGCGGTTGGCTACGACGAGGCGTAACGGACCGTCGTCCACCCTAACACAGGCGGTGGGCCGGCCGTCAAGTCGCTAAAGCGCCTCGATCAACCGCCGAAGCAGCTCGGTGCGATCCATCCAGCTCCCGATCAGCAGGTGCTCGGAGTCGGCGTGTGCGCCGCCGCCGTCCGGGCCAAGGCCATCGAGGGTGGCGACCCCGAGTGCGGCGGTGAAGTTGCCATCGCTGCCGCCCCCGGTGCTCGTCTCTTTGAGCTGGAAGCCGATGTCGGCGGCGAGACCTTGGGCGAGCTGGGCCAGGCGGATCGTGCCGGCACTCCGCTCCATTGGCGGTCGGTCGACACCGCCGCTGACACGAAGCCTGGCGCCGGCGAGGTTCGGTTGCAGGTCGTTGATCGCGCGCACGACCCGCTCCGCCTCCGTGGCCCGCGCGAAGCGGACGTCGATCTCGGCTCGGGCGTGCGCGGCGACGACGTTGGGTCGGGTGCCGCCCTCGACCACGCCGACATTGATCGTGGTCCCGTTGGCGGGGTCACTCAGCGCCTTGAGGGCCAGCACCTGGTGCGCCAACTCCTCGATGGCGCTGATCCCTTTCTCCGGCTCGACGCCGGCGTGGGCGGCGCGGCCGTCGACATCGAGGATGAAATCCGCGATGCCCTTGCGGGCGGTCTTGATGGCGCCGCCGCTGGCGGCGGGTTCGAGCACGAGCACCGCAACCGCCTTGCTGGCCGTCTCTTCGATCAGCGTGCGCGAGCTCGTGCTGCCGATCTCCTCATCGGAGGTTGACAGGACGACGACCGGCCGCTTCGGTTTAGCCCCCGTAAGCGCAAACGCGGCTTCGACGATGCCGGCCTTCATGTCATAGCTCCCGGGGCCGGTCACCCGGTCACCGTCGACCCGGAATGGCAGCCGCGCCAGCGTGCCCACCGACCACACCGTGTCGTGATGGCAGAGCAGCACGATTGGCTCGACGCCTGCCCCAAGCCGGATCTCCAGGTGGTCCCCCCGGTCGTGCCGTGGATGTCGCACGGCGGTGGCCCCGGTCCGCTGCAGGAAGAGCTCAGCGACCTGATCGGCACACGCGTCGCAGCGGGCCTTGTCGAGCGAGGGCGACTCGGCGACCACGAGGCGTTCCAGGGCGGCGAGCATGATGGTTCGGTCGGGCCTTTGCACCGGGGTGCCGTCCATGCTAAAACAGGCGGGATAGCGCCACGGTGACGATGCGGACCACAGGAGGGAGAAAGCCATGAGCGTACGCGCACCCGAAGTCGCCAACAAGATCATGCTCGACGAAAACGAGATGCCGACGCGCTGGTACAACATCCAGGCGGACCTGCCGTTTCCGGGAAGCCCACCGCTTCACCCCGGCACGCGCCAGCCGATCGGCCCGCAGGATCTTGCCCCGTTGTTCCCGATGGAGCTGATCAAGCAGGAGGTTTCGCAAGAGCGCTACATCGACATCCCGCAACCGGTGCAGGAGGCGCTGCGACTGTGGCGGCCGACGCCGCTAATGCGAGCGACCCGGCTCGAGCGGGAGCTCAAGACGACCGCGAAGATCTACTACAAATACGAGGGCGTCAGCCCGCCCGGTTCGCACAAGCCGAATACGGCGGTCGCCCAGGCTTTTTACAACAAGGCAGAGGGTACCAAGCGATTGTCGACCGAAACCGGCGCGGGCCAGTGGGGAAGTGCCCTCGCGTTTGCCGCCAAACTCTTCGACCTCGAATGCATGGTCTACATGGTGCGGATCAGCTACGAGCAAAAGCCCTACCGCAAGAGCATGATGCATGTCTGGGGCGCGACCGTCGTGCCCAGCCCGTCCGAGCTAACCAATGCCGGGCGCAAGATTCGCGCTGAGTATCCGGACTCGACCGGGAGTCTCGGTATCGCCATCTCCGAGGCGGTCGAGGACGCCGCGACTCGGGACGACACCAAGTACTCGCTAGGAAGCGTGCTGAACCATGTCCTGATGCACCAGACGATCATCGGCGAAGAGGCCCTGGTGCAAATGGAGCGCGCAGACGCCATGCCGGACCTTGTGGTCGGCTGCGTCGGCGGCGGCAGTAATTTCTCGGGCCTCGCGTTCCCCTTCCTGCGCGACCGGCTGCAGGGACGGACTCGGACGCGCTTTCTGGCGGTGGAGCCGGACGCCTGTCCGTCGATCACTCGCGGCAAGTACACCTATGACTTCGGCGACACCGGTGAAATGACGCCACTGGTCAAGATGCACACGCTCGGCCACGGCTTCATCCCGGACGGGATCCATGCGGGCGGGCTGCGCTATCACGGCATGGCGCCGCTGGTCTCGGCGCTGGCGGATCACGGCTTCATCGACGCGGTTGCCTATCCGCAGCGGACGGTATTCGATGCCGCGGTGCAATTTGCACGCACCGAGGGCACGATCCCGGCGCCGGAGTCAGCTCACGCCATCCGCGCGGTGATCGACGAGGCCATCAAGGCACGTGAGCGCGGCGAGTCGCCGGTCATCCTCTTCAACTTGAGTGGGCACGGCTTACTCGACCTGGCCGCGTACGACAGCTACTTCGCGGGCACGCTCTCGGACATCGCGCTTTCGGAGACGCGGATCCAGGAACTCGTCGGCGCGCTATAGACGAAAGGGAGGAGGCCGGGTCGGTCTCCTCCTCATCCGTCAGCGCCGGCCACCCTCCCGGCCGATGGCGGCCATCCGGGTGCGATCCTGGCTCGACGCCTCGCCACCCTTGCGGCCCGCGGCGCGCGCCTCTTCGGAGGAAAACTCGTGCGCGGATCCCTTCTCATGGGCAGCCCTGCCGCCCTTGCTGCCCGCAGAGCGGGCTTCTTCCGGACTGAATTCGTGCGCCGACCCTTTTTGGTGCGCTGCCTGGCCGCCCTTGCTGGCGATCTCCCGCTGTTTTGCCTCATCCATGGAACCGAAGCCCCGCTTGCCGCTGATTGGCATTGTTTCGCCTCCTCTCAAGTGGACGACGGCACGCAGGATCGACGAACCAGGCCGGCGAGCCACTGATGCTATTCGCGCTATCAATTTAGCTGACACGGTCGGCGGGCTGTCAAGCGTCAGATCGCAAAGGGAAGCGCAAACAGGCCTCGCTCACGCGGCAGGCCTGTGGTTTCGAAGCGGCGAGATCAGTGGACTGAGGCGCTAATAGCCCGCCGTCTCTCGGCCCCGGAAGAACGCGCGCACCCTCTCCCCGACGGTCGTGCGCGGGCCGTAGCCGGCGACACTGCGCGAACGGTCCGGCGCGCTGGTGCCGCCCGCCGGCTCGCGCTCCGCCGAAGCGGCGCGAATGCGGGCATTCTCCTCGCGCAACCGCTGGTTGTCGCGACGCAACTCGGTGATCGCGGATTCGCGCGTCGTGACGCGACGCCGCATCGAACCAACGCGGACGCCGTGAACCAGGCCCGAGTAGAGCATGTAAAGCAAGAGCAAGCCGCCGAATACGACGGCGGTGAGGACCACCGGCAGCCAGTCGGGGACGGCGGACCAGTGCCACTGCCAAAGGGTTACGTCGTGAGTGCCGGTGTTCCCGCTGCCGACGTAGACGGCAAGGACTCCAGCGGCGACGATCAGGAGCAGCAGGAATAGGATCATGGGCAATCCCTCCAAGAAGTGAACTTGACCGTCAACAATATGGATATCACTTTACCTGACACCCGCTTCGCCCGTCAAGCCGTTGAATTTGGCTGAGCTGGTCCTTCGGCTCCTGGCGCCGACCGATTGGGCGGCCTTCCGGGAGATACGGCTGGCGGCCCTGCGCGACGCCCCGGAGGCGTTCGGGTCGACGGCGGCCGAAGCGCAGATGCTGGAGGAGCACGAATGGCGCCGCCGACTAGAGCAGCGCACAGTTTTTATCGCCGAGGCCGCCAATCAGCGCGTCGGACTGGTAGCGGGCATTGGTGGGGACCAGCCAGGAGAGGCCGAGCTCGTCTCGATGTGGGTCGCGCCAGCGTGGCGCGGCCGCGGTGTTGGCGATCGCCTGGTGGAGGCCGTGCTGGGGTGGGCCGCTCGCGAAGGCTTCACGCGCGTGCGGCTCTGGGTCGCAAAGGGCAATACCCCAGCTGAGCGCCTCTATGCTCGGCACGGATTCGACGCAACCGGCCGCAGCCAGCCCATGGGAGGGGAGAAGTTCGCGCTCCTCGAATTCGAAATGAGCCGGGAGGTCGGTTAGCGCAGGTCGCGGACGGCAGCCGTACCGAGGAATCCCGTGGCCAGGGCGACGGTCGCCAGCCGCATCGAATCGACGAGCCACCCTCCGGCGGCCGCCAAGCTCAGGGTCAGGGCGGCACACAACGAGCTGCAAAGTCCAGCGATCAGCCAGAGCGGCCAGCGCCGGCGCCCAGGCCAGGCAAGCAGGACGCATAAGATGAAAGCGACCAGGATGAAACCCCCCACCATCCTGGTCGCCATCGGCGTGCCCCCCAGGTCGATTGGCACCCCCACCGGTGACAGCCTACGTCGGGTCTGCGTGTGCCGGTATCCCCCAGGGTGATGAAAGATGACCGCCGGACGGTTCCAACCGGGGGATGCCGAACGGGGGAGGCGGAGAGCCGCTAGATCAGATTTTGCCGGGAGGCGGCCGCCACGGCCTCGGCCCGGTTGCGCGCGTTGAGCCGGCTGAGCAAGTTCTCGACGTAGGTTTTGACCGTGTTCTCGCTTAGATGTAGGCGAGTAGCGATCATCCCGTTGGAATAGCCTTCCGCAACCAGTTCGAGGACCTCCTGCTCCCGGGGCGAGAGCCGGACGGCCGGAACGGCTCCGCTGGTCACCGGCGTAGCGACGGCAGTGACGATAACCGGCGCCGTCGGCAGGCCCGATCCATCCGAACCGAGTGTCGTTCCCTGCGGCAGCACCCCGCCAATGACGATCCGATCGTAGGCTGCCAGGATGGCGCCGGCAACCACCATGATCAGGCTCCAGAGCAGCACGTCGCGGCCGTCGAAGTCCTGGCCGAGGAACGCCTTGAGCGCCGCGTGCAGGGCGATCGTGCCGACGACGAAGATGCCGACGGAGAGCATCGCGCCCTCCGCTCCGTCGTAGGCCACCATCCACACGATGAGGAGGATGTAGGCCGCGTAGATGCTGGTGCTCGCGCCGACGCCGCCGAAAACGAAGAGCACCAGGAAGTAGCTGAGGGTATCGAGCAAGGTGAGCGCGCGGCCGATTCGCAGAATGGAGGTGTCATCGGCTCTGGAGATCGCGATCATCCCCCAGGTGTTGTAGCTGGCGACCCAGATGAGGACGGCGGCAAGCCCGATCGGCGAAATTGGCCGCACCGCCAGCGAGAGGATCGCAGCGAACAGCAGCCCGGGCCAGCGAACCACGGTTCCGAGCCGGGCCAGCCGTCGCAGGGATGCCGCGTTCAGCCGCGGACGCTCGGCGGCATCGAGTCCAAGCAACGACAGCGTCCGCATTACCCCGACCTCCGCCCTGGCCCCATCAGGGTGGCCCCATTCTACTGGCGTCTTCTGAGCCCGTAAAGACGCGCGCGTCAGTCGCCGATCAGGGTCCGCACCGCCCTGGTCGTCCAATCCGCAAGAACGATCCGGTGGTTGTTCGTGTCCGCAACAAAGAGGCCATCGACGCCCGCACAGACGCCGCCGGGCTCGCGGAACGCCGCTGCTGGCCCCGGCCCGTCGGCTCGGCCGGCGATCCCGCTGCCGAGCCAGGTGGCGACGGCTCGGCGCTCCGGATCCAGCCGTTTGACCTTGTTGTTGTAGCTGTCGGCAACGAACAGGATCCCATCGTGGCCGGTGATCCCCAGCGGATGCTGGAGGCGGACGACCTCTGCCTCGCCGTCCTGGTCGCCGAAAACGAACAGGCCCTCCCCGACGAGGGTGGTGACACGCCCAGTCTCGAGGTCGATGTCGCGCACGGCACTGACCTCGGAATCCGCAACATACAGGTGCCCGTTGAGGATGGTCAGACCACTGGACTGGGCGAAGCACGCCTCCGCGTTCGATCCATCGAGCCGTCCCTCGCGACCGGTACCGGCAAAGGGCGCGACCGTGCCACGATCGAGGTCGAGCGTCCAGATCTGGTGGGTGCCGGCCATCGCGATGTAGAGGATGCGATCCTCCAGCGCGAGGTCCCAAGGCGAGCTCAGTGGCGTCGACCGGCCGGGCCCACCCGTGCCGGGCCGGAGAGCCTGCTCCCCGGTTCCGGCGAGCGTCGTGACGATCCCGGACTCGAGATCGATGGAGCGGATCGCGTGGTTTTCGGTATCCGCAAGGTAGAGCGTCGAGCCCGACCGCGCCATGCCTTGCGGTTGCTGAAACGCGGCGCGGTCCGCCGGCCCATCAGCAAACGCCGGTACACCAGAGCCATAAGTCCGCTGGATCGAGCCGTCGAACCCGGCGGAGACGATGCGGTGATGGTTGCTGTCGGCGATGAAGAGCGCGTCCGCGGTCGCCAGCACTTTGCCGGGGAAGCTCAGGGTGCGAGCCGGCTCGCGAATTTCCTCGAGCGCGATGGTCGACCCGCCCGGATGAAGCAGACCGCGGTCCTCGAACTCCTTCAGCATCCCGGAGACGACCGGATCGAACTGCTCGAAGGGCAATTCGCCCTCGTGCTTTCCGATGACGCGGCCCTCCGGGTCGATGAACATCAGGGTGGGCCAGGCACGGCCGCCGAAGCGCTCCCAGACCGCAGTCCCGGTCGTTGACCACCGGGTGTTCGATGCGATATCGGAGCACGGCTTCTCGCAGGTTGGCCGTCTCGCGCTCAGCGGGAAATTTCGGGGAGTGGACGCCGACCACGATCACGCGGTCCCCGTATTTCCGTTCGATCTTCCGCAACTGCGGAAACGTATGCATGCAGTTGATTCAACAGAAGGTCCAGAAATCGATGATCGCCAGCCGCCCGCGCAGGTCCGCGATGTGGAGGGGCCGGGAAACGTTGAGCCAGTCGAGCCCATCCGGGAACTCGGGGGCGCGAACCGTGCCAGCGTAGGAATGAACGGCCACCGGGGTCAATGGTACCGACGCCGCGGCCGCACCCCTCCGGTCAACGTTATAATAGGAGTAACACCATGTCTGCTAGCGAGCGGTGGGGATCACGCCGCGGCTGGCCGTCGTGGCGAGCCCACCCTCCGTCGGTGCCTGCGGTGCTGATGGCCATCCTGACGGCCGGCCTCGCGCTGAGCAGCCAGGGGGCGAGTGCCATCGCCCTCAACGGCCTGGCGAGCCGTGGCGCGCCTGCGGCGCTGGAGAGCACGCCGGCGGCGATGGCGAGTGCGGCGATCCAGGCGGACGCCAGCCGGCTGACTGCGGCGGTCCAGGCCGATCCGCACGCGGTGCGGACGACGGCACAGGCGACGCTTGCAGCCGGACGCAACGATGCCACGGTCGCTGCCTTTCTCAAGCTCCGCTGGGCGGCTCGATCGAGCGCCGAGCTGGAGCGCTACGGCGCCATGCTGGCCTTCCAGGATGGGCAACACCTGGCGCTGGCCGCCGCCGGCGTCGAGCATTACGCCGCCCAACTCCACAACGGCCTGCTGCACGATGGGCCGAGCCGGCTCATCACGGTCTCGCTGCAGGGGCAGCGGCTGACCGCCTACGAGGACGGCCGCGTGGTGGTGGATACCCCGGTGACGACCGGCCGGCCGGCGCTCGCGACCGATGTGGGCGCGATGCGGGTGCTGCGCAAGGATGCGCCCTGGACGATGCAGTCACCCTGGCCGAAGGGCTCGCCCCAGTGGTACCCGGACACGGTCGTCCAGATGGTGCTCTGGTTCACCAAAAACGGCGAGGGCCTGCATGACGCCAGCTGGCAACCTGCCGCGACACTTGGACCAGGGTCGCAGTTCGGCCCCTTCGCGAGCCATGGTTGCATCCACCTCCCGTTGGCCGCCGTCCAGACACTTTTCGATTGGGCTCCCATCGGAACGCCGGTCGTGGTCTACCCGGGGGACGGCTCGCCGGTCAAAAGCCAGGCGCTCCAGCAATCGGTCGATGCCATGGGCAACCCGGTCAGTGGCATCCGTGGCGCCTAAGTAGCGGAACTTTTCAGGAGGTCCGGCGTCGTACTCATCGAGGCCCGATGAAACACATCTTCGCGGGGATCGTCGTCGCGTTAGCAATGGCCGCCTGTGGCACGGCGGCAGCTCCGCCCATTCCCTCCGGAACCGGCATCCAGGGCGTCGTGCAATCGGGTCCCACCTGTCCGGTCGAGCGGATCAACTCACCCTGTCCGCCACGCCCTCTCGCTGCCACCGTCGTGGTGCGGGACGCGGCCGGTCATGAAGTGGCGCGCACAACCTCTGGGGCGGATGGACACTTCAAACTGGATGTCGCGCCCGGAACCTACACGGTCGTGGGCCTGAGCATTAACTCGAGCATGCTTCCGCGTCCGATTCCGACAACCGTGACGGTGACGGCGGGCAGCTATGTCAGCGTCAACGTCGAGTACGACAGCGGAATCCGTTAGTGGCCGATGTGCGCCGCCGGAATCGTTCCCATCCGCCCGCGACGGAAGTCATCGAAGGCCTGGGCCAGTTCCTCGTGCGTGTTCATCACGAACGGTCCGTACCACGCCACCGGCTCACCAATCGGCTTACCGCCGAGGACGAGGACCTCGAGGTTCGGTGACCGGCTCTCCTGCGTGAGGTCCGCGGTCAGGCTGATCACGTCCCCCTCACCGAAGGCGGCCAGCTGTCCGGTGCGGATGGGTGCGCGCTTGCTGCCCACCGTCCCGCGTCCGGCGAGCACGTAGACCAACCCGTTGAACTCACTCCGCCAGGGAAGACGGAGCTCGGCTCCCGGATTGACGGTCGCGTGCATCAGGCTGATCGGGGTGTGCGTGATGCCGGGGCCCTGGTGCCCCGCAACCTCACCGGCGATCACGCGCACCAGCGCGCCGCCGTCGTGGGAGGCGAGCAGCGTGACCCGGCCGGCGCCGATGTCCTGGTAACGCGGCGGCGTCCACTTCTCATCGGCGGGAAGGTTGACCCAGAGCTGGATGCCGTGAAAGAGGCCACCACTCGCGACCAACGCCTCCGGCGGCCGCTCGATGTGGAGAATGCCGGCCCCAGCCGTCATCCACTGGGTGGCGCCATTGGTGATCAGGCCGCCCCCGCCGGTGGAGTCCTGATGCTGAAAGGTGCCGTCGATCATGTAGGTGACGGTCTCGAAGCCGCGATGTGGATGCCAGGCCGTGCCCTTCGGCTCGCCCGGACCATACTCCACCTCGCCCATTTGATCCATGTGAATGAAGGGATCGAGCAGGCGCTGGTCGAGTCCGTAAAAGGCGCGACGCACCGGGAAGCCCTCACCTTCGACACCTTTGGGCGCGGTCGTGATGGCGAGGACAGGACGGTCGACGCTGGTCGCCGCATCGAGGTCCGGAAGGCGGGGCAGGGTCAGGATGTTCTCGACGGTAACGGCAGGCATCGCAATCCTTATAACTCGGGCACCCGGGTCACTATTCCGGTGCGATAGAGCAGCGCCACGTAGGCCGACATGGCCAGCGCGAAGCCGACCGCCATCAGCATCGAGCTGAAGTCTTGGTGATAGTTCAAAAAGCTGCCGCCGTTGAAGCCGGCGGCGAGCACGCCGACGAAACCGAGCGCCGCCAGCGTGATCCGCCCGCCACCGCGCAACCGGATCGCCTGCACCAGCGTGCCCAACGCGGCGAGCAGCAGCACAAGTCCAAAGACGGCATGGAGCGTGAGCCACAAGCCACCGTGCAGGATCGCCCAGCTAACACTGGCCACCACGCCGCCGAAGTACTCCGGCGGATTCGCCCCCGGATGGTCGCTCGGAATCTTGACGAACAGGTTGACGGCCATTCCGAGCAGGACTGGACGATCAGGGCGCCGAGCGCAAACGCAAGCGTGGTGCGGAATCTTGTGTCCTTCATCGGACCCCCGTTTCATCGAGGGTAACAGTCGAGGCGCACGGTCCTTCCGCTAACGTCATCAGGGTGCGGATCGGCGTGATGATCGAAGGGCAGGAAGGGCTGACCTGGGATCGATGGTTTCGGATCGCAGACCGGGTGGAGTCATCGGGCCTCGATTCGCTCTGGCGTTCGGACCATTTCTTCAGCCTCATGGGTCACCCTGAGCGGCCGGCGCTGGAGTGCTGGACTTCGCTCACCGCGCTGGCGCAGCGGACGCCGCGGATCCAGTTTGGTCCGCTGGTCAGCCCCATGACGTTTCGTCATCCCGCCCTGCTCGCCCGCATGGCCGCCGCCGTCGACGGGCTCTCGGCCGGCCGGCTGGTCCTCGGTGTCGGCGCCGGATGGAACGAGGCGGAGCATGGGGCGTACGGGATCACGCTACCCCCGCTCAAGGAGCGATTCGACCGGCTAGAAGAAGGTATTGCGGTCATCAAGGCGCTCTGGACCGGAGGCCCGGTCGATTTCGATGGTCAGTACTACCGTCTGCGCGGTGCCGCGGCGTACCCGCGGCCGGTGCAGCAACCCGCGCCGCCGCTCCTGATCGGTGGCGACGGCGAAGTCCGGCTGCTCCGCATCGTGGCGCGCGAGGCCGACGAGTGGAACAGCCACGCACCTGGGCCTGATGCCTATCGGCACAAGCGTGCCCGGCTGGAGGAGCATTGCCGGGCCGTTGGTCGCAACCCGGATGCAATCCGTCGTTCATGGATGGGGGGTGCGCTCATCGGCCGTGACGCCGCAGAGGTTCGCGACAAGGGACGCTGGCACCAGTCGTTTCTCGCGGCGCTGGCGGACGTCTCGCCTCAGGCCGCCCCTGATGAGCTTCGCCGGCGGAGCTGGGTGGTTGGAACACCCGATCAGGTCGCAACCCAGCTGGAAGCCTTTGCCGCGCTTGGCGTCGAGCGCGTCATGTTCCAGTGGTACAACCTCGATGACCTCGACGGCCTCGACGTGCTCGCGCAGCTGAGCCAGAACTAGGAAGGCGTCGCGCTCGCGCCGGTTGAGGGAACTGGTGTCGGCGTGACCGTCGCGCTCGGTGTCGGCGCGGGGGTTGGCGATGGGCTTGCTGACGGCGTTGCCGACGGCCCGGTGCTCGGCAACGTGTGCGTGATGCTGCCGATGGTCGGCAGCTGTGCCGTCGGGGCCGCGGTTTGGGTCGGCGCGTTGAGCAGCCCGTAGGCGAGCACGAACGCGACGGCAACGGCGAGGCCGGCCGGAATGAGATCAGTTCCGCGGAACCGTTCGGGACGGTCCCCGGTATTTTGCGCGGACTGTCGATAGATCTGCCGGAAGGGAGTGAGCTGAATGCCTTCGGCGGCAAAGCTCGCCCACGGCGCGCTGGCGAATACCCAGGCTTGGAACACGAGCATGACGGCGAGGATCGCGGTCGCAATCGCGGGTGCCGCGATCAGCATGATGCCGGCCCCGAGGATCGCGAGCGCCGCAACCAGCGATTCGAACGCGGACGACCGGATCGCCGGCCAGAGCCGCCGGCCACCTTCCTTTTGCTTGGGCGTGCGCAGGAACGCGGCGCGTCCGCTCCACAACCCGCGTACGGCGGCCAGGGCGTCGACCCAGCTCAAAGCGAACCAAATGCCCATCGCCCGGAAAGCGTCGCCCCAGGAGCAACGCTCGGCCCGTCGGAGCGCCCACAAGCCACGCAAGACTCCGGAGACGAGGAAGGCGAGCGGGACGATCAGCACCGGACCGCTGATCTCTCGGATGGGCAGGCGATGGTGCATCGCGGCGGCAACCGCCGTCAGCAGCAGGAGTGCCGTGAAACCCGCGGTCAGAAGGTCGCCGAACCAGTGGATGCTTCCCAGCAGGTAGTTGATCCGCTGTGCCCACGTCAGCCGAAGGCGATGCCGGGTGAAGGGCACGAGCTCTGTCCAATGCCGGCGGAGGATCTGGATGCCGCCGAGCGCCCAGCGAAAACGTTGCTTCTTGAGTCCGTCGAATGACAGCGGCATCAACCCCTGGCCCCACGCCGTTGGTTCGTAGACCCCGATCGCTCCCTTCCCCAGCATGTGGAGGCTGGCGTCGGCGTCTTCGGTGATGATCTCTTCGTCCCAGCCGCCGACTCCTTCCAGCGCCGAGCGGCGGATCAATCCCATTGTTCCGGCGAAGATGATCGCGTTGCGGTTGGCGCGGGACGGCATCGACACATCGAAGAAATATTTGTAGCTGTAGTAGAGGCCGCGCAGGTAGCCGCTATCCTGCCAGTCGCGATAGTCCTGTGGAGTCTGCACGAAGGCGACGCGATTGTCCGCAAAGTGGCCGACCATCGCCGACAGAAAGCCGGGCTCGACGATGTAGTCGGCGTCGACGATGCCGAGGATGCTGACGTCGGCCGCCAACCGCCGCGTGGCCTCATTCAGCGCCCCCGCCTTGTAGCCCGGCCACGGCTCGAGGTGCATGAACTGGAACCGCGGACCGAGCTTCGTGCACAGCTGCTCCAGTGCACGCCAGAGCTTCGGATCCTTGGTGTTGTTATCGACGACCTGGACGACGACGTCTGGATAGTTCAGGGTCGACAGTGCGGTCAGCGTTTCGCGCACAACCTCGATGGGCTCGTTGTAGCACGGAACCTGCAGCGCCACCCTGGGGCGGTACGACGGATCGGCGACATGCTCAGTTCGTGTCCGGCGGCTGAACACGTCGAGGATCTCGAACAGGTAATAGACAGTGAGCATCAGGGCGAATGCCTCCATCAGCAGGAGCACGCAGGAAGCGACGACGCCCAGCGGTGACAGCCGGTCGACAAACGGCAGGACGGCGGCGTAGGCGAGATAGCTGATGGAGGCCACGAACACCATCGCGAGGGCCGTGGCCGCAAGGACGCTCCAGCGCGACAACCTCAGCCGAACCAGCAGCACGGCCAGGGCCGCCGCGACCACCAGCGTCGTGCCGGCGGCGGGATCGGCGGTGATCCAGGCGGTGAGCCAGCCGGTGACGGCCATGATGACGATGCCGACCGGGGCCCCCACCCAGGCGCGCGCTCGCACCAGCCCGGGAAGCATCACCGCAATCGTGGTGAGGGCGGAGGCCAGTGCGAAAAACAGCGCAAGCTCGAGCAGCATCCTCGATTACGCTGCCATAACGCCGCGCAGTCGCGCTAGGGGTTGCTTGGGTTTTGGGGCTTGTCGGCCGCGGGTCTCAGCCGGAGCCGTAGTTGATCATCACGTTCTTGATCTGCGTGTAGCTGGCCAGGGCCTCGACCCCCTGCTCCCGGCCGAACCCGCTGCGCTTGTAGCCGCCAAATGGCAAACCGATGCTCCCTTCGACGCTGTAGCCGTTGACCCGCACCTGGCCCGACTTGACGGCGGTGGCCACGGTTATCGCCTTGCTCAGGTCCCTGGTCCAGACTCCAGTCACCAGCCCGTAGGGCGTGCCATTGGCGATGGCGATCGCCTCGTCGAGCGACTCGAAGGTCGTGACCGTGAGCACCGGGCCGAAGATCTCCTCCTGCTCAAGGACCGATCCGCGCTCCACCCGATCGAGCAGGGTCGGCTCGATGAAGTAGCCCGCCGCGAGCTCCGCGGCCTGCGCCCGGGCGCCGCCGGTCACTGCCGTCGCCCCGTCGGAGCACCCGGCCGTGATGTAGCCGAGGACACGATGCATCTGGCGCTCGCTCACCACCGGGCCCATGTCCGGGTTATCGAGGCCGCGCCCCAACCGGATCGCGCCGATACGTTTCGCCAGCAGGTCGACAAAGCGATCATGGGCCTTCCGCTCGAGCAGGAGCCGGGTCGGCGCGGTGCAGGTTTGCGCGGCATTCTGCATCAGAATGGTGGCCGAGGAGGCAGCGGCGCGCTCCAGGTCGGCGTCGGCGAAGACCACGTTGGGGGACTTACCACCGAGCTCGAGCGTCACCGGCACGACGTTGTCCGCGGCCGCCTTCATGATCGCAATGCCGGTGGGAACGGAGCCCGTGAAGGTGATGTGGTTGATGCCGGGATGCGAGGCGAGCGTGGCTCCCGTTTCCCGGCCACCGGTCACGACGTTGAACACGCCGGCGGGTACGCCCGCCTCGACGGCGAGCTCAGCCAGGCGAACGATACTCAGGCCAGCTTCCGCCGCAGGTTTCGCGACGACCGCGTTTCCGGCGGCCAGCGCGGGCGCAATCCCACGCGACGCGAGGCGGAGCGGGTAGTTCCAGGGCACGATCTGGGCCGAAATGCCCAGCGGCTCTCGAAGCGTAAAGTCGACGAAACCCTGGCCGAGCGGGATGCTCGAGCCAAATACTTTGTCGGCGACCCCGGCGAAGAACTCGAAATAGCCGGCCGCCGCGGCCACATCGTCCTCGGCCTGGCGGAGTGGCTTGCCGACGTCCAGGCTTTCCAGTTCGGCCAGTGCGCGGGCGCGCTCTCGCAGGAGTCCGGCCATCCGGTTCAGGATGCGGACGCGTCGCACCGGCGGAAGTCCGGCCCAACCCGCCTCCACGGCCTTTCGAGCCGCGGCCACGGCGGCATCGACGTCGGCTTTGTCGCCGAGCGCGACGGTCGCGAAGACCTGTCCCAGGGCCGGGTCGATCGCTTCCAAGGTCGCCCCCGATCGCGACCAGGTGCGCTGCCCATCGATGAACATCCGCCCGTCGACGGCGCGTACGCTCGTCACGCTCGTATCCTGCACCCCGCTAGCGTACTGGTGTGAGGGCGCGCTCATCTGGGTAGATTCAATACGTATCGGAGGTCGGACGCGGAGGAGCTCATCGGATGCACACCGTCGCAACCTACCTGACCAGTCGGCGGAACCTGACCGGATCGGGCCTGGCCCTGCTGGGCGCCGCGCTGGTCGTGATCGATCCCGTCGGCCCCCAGGGCATCCTGTTGGTGATCGGCTTCTACCTGGCCGGGGTGGTCGCGGTGCGCGGAACCCCCAGAGTGCACCCAATGGGGTTCGACCCGATGCAGGTCCAGCGATGCTTGCTGACGGAGATCGCCGCGGTGGCGGGGCGGGTACCGCCGGACATCTGGATCCGGATCCAGCGGATCGAACTGACCATCCGCGCTGAAATCCTGCCGCGCCTCGATTGCCTCCCCCTCGGCGCGCCCGAGCTCTACCTGGTGGAACGCACCGCCCGCGATTTCCTGCCCACGGCGGTCGAGACTTACCTGCAGCTGCCGGGTGGGTACGCCTCCCCCCGGGGGGCGACGGCCCACCAGGTCCTGGTTGACGAGCTGGACTTGCTGGAGGCGCAGATGCGAAGGGTTGCCGAGGTCGTCCATCGCGCCGACATGGACCGGCTGTTGGCGCATCGCCGATTCCTCGAGGAACGGTTCAGTCGTCTGGACCTTTCAGGATGACGTCGGGCGGCGCAGGACAGGCCGCACCGACACCGGGAGCAATCGCCAGACGCCGAAGGCCAGCAACAGCAGGAAGATGAAGGGCAGCACGAAGCCGGTCACGACCAGCATGCCGCCGATGACGGCGACGAAAGCCTGGCCCGCGGTCGCAAAGGACTGTCCCAGCCCGCTCCGATCCCAGACGCTTGGCTGCACCGGGCCGGGAGCCACCGTAAAGAAATGAACCGTGATGGTCGAGAAGGTGGTGCGCTGGTCGAGGAAGCGGATTCGCCCCTCGATCTGCTCGATCTGGCCGGTGACGGTCGAGAGCTGGTTCTGGACGGCGATGCTGTCCGGAATATTCTGGGCGCGCCGCATCAGGTCGAGCAGGATCGCTTGCTGCGCCTGCTGGTTCTTGAGCCGGGACTGGAGGTCGACATACTCGCCACTGACGTCCTGGCTTACGACCTCGAGTTGGGTCGGCGTGCCGAGCTGGCGGAGCGCCGCGAGCGCGTCACTGTAGCTCGATGCTGGGACCGCAACGACGACGGTGCCAGCGTTGGTCTCGCCGGCCGTCGCGTCGCCAACCTGCGAGCTTACGAGGTAGCCGTTGAAGCGGCCGGCGATCGTCACCGCCTGGTTGTAGCTGTCCCAGAACGCTCCCGACTTGATCCGAATGCCGAGCGACGCGTCTTGGATCACCTTCTGGTTGCCCTCCGCGGTCAGGACTGCGTTGTTCGCCGGCTGGTTGGCTGGCCCGGCGGAGCCGATCGCGCTTTTGTCGGCGTTCGTGTAGTCCATCGAGCCGCCACCCTGGGCGAGGCCGCCGCTGATCGACCGGGCAGCGGGTGCGGCGGTGTTGGAGGAGGTGGTGGCGGTGCCGCAGGCCGCGAGCAAGCCACCAAGGCCAAGGATTCCGACGAGCAGGGCCGGGCGAACGAGCACAGTTTTCATTTCGCACCTAGGACGCGAGGCGGCCGGAAAAGTTCCCGTCGCCGAAGTAAGCTTGGCGGGTGAGTCAGCCGGTCGACCTTTCACCGCTGCAGCGCGAGCTCGATAACCTCCGCCTGCAGCTTTGTCACTGCAACAACGCGGGCACCTGCCTCGGGTGTCAGGGCGTCGACATGCTCCGCCAGCAGGCAGCGATGGTCGTGTCGGCGGCCACCCAGCCCGTGCTCCTGCAGGTCGCCCAGGAGGCGCAGGCAAAGGAGCTCGTCAAGCAGGTGCAGGAGATGCAGGACCGGCTCCTTCGTGACCCGGAGGCCGCCAAGGCCCTGGAAGAGTTACTGAAGTATTTTCAGGGACCGACCGAAGAAACAAACCACTAGGGGCGGTTCGGTCAGCTAGCTCGTGACTGGCATCGCGGTGATGACCACCCGCCGGGTATCGACCCAGTTGGGCCAGCAGGTGAAGACGGTCAAGCGGACGTCGTTGGTCGGCTGAAGGATCTGCACCGCCGTCGGGGCGACGATTGTCCGGGCCGTGACGTGGTAGACGACGGAGAGGCCGTCTGTCAGGGCGACGTCCAGTTCGTCCCCGACCGCCAGGTCCTTGAGCCGGCCGAAAATGCTCCCCTCGATGTCGTCATGGCCGTATAGCACGGCATTGCCGTTGCCGATGGGGGAGGAGTTGGCGTAGTGCGTAACCGCGTAGCCCTTGGCGATCAGCATGTTGCCGCTACCGTCGACGCCTCGGTCGAAAACCTGGGCGTTCTTGATACCCAGCTTGGGAATCGACAGATAGGCGACCACCTGGCTTGGCCCGGCGCCGGTACTGCCGGTCCCGGGGAGGAGTTTCGGATGCTGATGCGGAGGGGAGAGCGGTTCGCCCAGGGCCGGGATCGGCGTCATGGCGACGTCAGGCGTGCCCAGGCGTACCAGGCCAAGCGCCGGTAGGGAGGTCCCCATCAGCACCAGACCGCCAGCAATCAGCAATCCGGCTATCAGATTTCGTCGCATCGCTCCCATCATAGTCAGGCGATTTTGGGAGCCTGTCAAGAAACGACCGGGCGTCGCCCGTGCGAGTGGCGCCGGAGGTGCCAAACGAGCGCTGGGACGTAAAGGGCGCCGGCTTCAAAGCCCAGCGCCCTATCGAGGAACGGTCGGGTTAGGCGGCCTTGCGGGCGGCAGTGCGAGTGTATGCCTCGCGGACGGCCTTGGGGAATGACCAGCGTGGCTTCTTCGACGCGGGCCGTGCCTTCAGCATGATCGCTTCGCCGGTGAAGGGATTGGTGCCTTTCCCTGCCTTGCGGGCTTTAACGTCACGCGATGCGAGGGCGCCGATCTCCGGGAAACGCACGCGCACGCCGCGCGCGCCAGCGGTAACCGCCGCCTCAAAAGCGTCCTTGACGGCCCAGTTGAGGTCCGCCTTCTTGACCTTGTGACCCTTCTCGGTAAGGTTCTCGTGCACCAGGCTGACGAACGTCGACGCAGTCCATTTTTGCGTTTTCGGCATCGTGTCCTCCGTGTTGTAATCCGATGGGCCAGGAGCCCTGTCGTGGGGTGCAAACGGGGGCACAGCCGAAAACGTGCGTATTTCCGGCGAAATTGCCAGAAAATGAGCGGCATGCCCGAGCTGCGCTTCGATTGCCGCCTCGAGTCCGATCAGGGCGCGTGCTTCATCCGCGTGCCGCCCGAGGTACTGACCACGCTCGGCCAGCGCAAACGCGCGCCCGTCAAGGTGACGCTCAACGACTATGCCTACCGAACCACGATCGCGGTCTACGGCGGCAAGTCCTACATCGGCGTGCGACGCGAGGTCCGTGAGGCGGCCGGGGTTACGGCTGGGCAGCAAGTAACGGTGGGCCTGGTATACGACGCTGAGCTGCGAACGGTGGACCTGCCCGAAGCGCTACGCGCGGCGCTCCAAGCCGATGCGAAGGCGGCAGCCGCGTTCGACAAGCTCGCCTACACGCGTAAGAAGGAGTTCGTCGACTGGGTGACCGGGGCGAAGAAGGTGGAAACCCAGCAACGCCGGCTGGCGCAGGCGATCAGGATGCTCCGCGGTTCGGCCCGGCGCTAATTCGTCAGGAGGCCTTGCGCTGGCGCAGCTCGAAGGCGATCCTGTTGTCGAGCTGCCACTCTTCCTCGAGTGCCAGGATGCTCAGGAGCAGCTCCTCGTGGATGTCCTCGAGCTCGCGGCGCCGCTCGATACCGTCCGCATCCAGCGGCTTCGGAACGAGCGCCTCGAACTGCTCGGAGGCATCCATTGCTGAGTCACATCCTTCTCGCCTCCGTTCTAGCGCGACAGTATTAAGGCCGCATTAGCGATCCACGCGTCTGGCGAGGTGGCGCAGCACTGTGCCGCGCCCGTCACGCATTCGTTCCGTCAGGCTGGCGGGTTTCCCGCCTGTCTTACTCGGATGGCTGAGCGGCGGTCGGCGTCTTGAGCGCCTGTTCGCGGATCACCTTCTTATCGAATTTTCCCACGCTCGTCTTAGGGATCTCATCGACAAAGCGAACCTCGTCCGGCAGCCACCACTTGGCCACCAGGGGCGTCAGGAACTCGATGATCTCGGCCGAGTTGACGGCGCCTTTGAACTCGGGCTTGGCGACGACGTAGGCGACCGGCCGTTCCTGCCACTTCGGGTGTGGCACGCCGATGACCGCCGCTTCGAGAACCTTCGGATGGCCCATGATGGCCGACTCCAACTCCACCGACGAGATCCACTCGCCGCCGGATTTGACCAGGTCCTTGGTCCGGTCGACGATCTGGATGTAGCCCTCCGGGTCGACGTTCGCGACGTCGCCGGTCCGCAGCCAGCCATCGGCCGTGAAGCGTTCGGCGTCGACGCCGCGATAGTAGCTCGAGGTCACCCAGGGGCCGCGCACCTGAATCTCACCGACGCTCTTCCCATCCCACGGCACGGGCGCGCCGGTGTCGACGTTGGCGAGGCGCAACTCGACGCCGGCGATCGGCAATCCGGCCTTCAAGCGGACGTGCTTGCGATCGCCTTCCGGGGTGTAGCTCTTCATGCTGGCGACGGCTGCGACCGGCGAGGTCTCGGTCATGCCCCATCCCTGGTTGGTATCGATGCCGTGCTTGCTCAGGCCGTCGTAGAGTCCGGCGGACAGTGCCGAGCCGCCGACGAACATTCGCAGACCATCCAGGTTGGTGCCGGTTTTGTCCAGGTGTTGCAGCAACGCGATCCAGACACTCGGCACGCCGGAGGTGAACGTGACGCCTTCCTCTCGAAAGAGTTCGATCAGGCTCACCGGATCCAGGAAGCGGTCTGGAAAGACGAGCTTGGCGCCGAGCATCGTCGCCCCATAGGCGAGACCCCATGCATTCGCATGGAACATGGGCACGACGGGCAGGATACTGTCCGACTCAGCCAGGCCGATGCCCCCGCCGATGGCGATGCCAAAGGAGTGCAGGACTGAGGAGCGGTGACTGTAGATGACGCCCTTCGGTTTGCCAGTCGTGCCGGAGGTGTAGCACATCGCCGACGCGTCTCGCTCGTCCAGCTCCGGCCATGGATACGAAGTCGGTCGGTTGGCGATCAGTTCCTCGTAGGAGGCCATCGGCATTAGCTCGCCGTTCGGCGAAGGGCCATCCGTCATGACGACGAAGTGCTTGACACCCTTGAGGCTTTTGGCGATCCGTTGGAGGGCCGGGACCACCGAGGCGTCGACGAAGATGACCTTGTCGTCGGCGTCGTTGATCACGAACTCGAGGTGCTCGGAAAACAGTCGTGGGTTCAGCGTGTGGAGCACCGCGCCCGCGCACGGTACCGCGAAGTAAAGCTCCAGGTGCCGGTAGTTGTTCCAGGCGAGCGTCCCCACCCGATCGCCGGGACCGACGCCGAGCTCTTTCAGGGCGTGGGCCAGCTGCGCCACCCGCCGGCCAAAGTCGGCATAGGTGTAGCGGTGGCGCCCGGTCTCCCGCCGGGTCACGATCTGCTTGGTGGGGAAGAGGGTGGTCGAACGCCAGAGGAAGTGCTGCAGCGTCAGCGGGAAGTCGGGCATTGTGCTCCGCATCGGGATCCGCGCCTCCTTCAGCCGGCTACCCGGCCGCCGTTTTTGGCCGTCGCAATACCACCCATGATATGCTTGATTTCGGGCGCTGTCAGCCCGGTCATGGCACGCCCAGGCAACGCAAGCGGGCTGGGGATAACTTTGCGGAGGAGCTAGCGACAGACGTGGCGCAGAACGGAACGATCAAGCGACTGGTGATGGATCGCGGCTTTGGATTCTTGAGCGGCGAGGACGGCAAGGAGTACTTCTTCCACCGGTCGTCCGTCGAGGGCTCTTTCGAGGGGTTGCAAGAGGGGCAGAAGGTCAGCTTCGACGTTGAAGCATCCGCTCCCAAGGGGCCGCGGGCCTCGCGGGTACGCGTCGCCTAAGACTCACTAAACCCGGAATCCGAAAGGCCCGAGCTGTGCGCCGGGCCTTTTTTGTTTTCAGCGTTTGGCGGCGCGGATGAAGGCGCTGGCGATCTTTCCTGATCCTTCCGGCAAGCCGGCCTCACCCGCACCGTAAGTGTTGGTGATCTCGATCTCGACGGCGTCGAAGCCGGCCTCGATCACGGCGGCCCGGTAGTCGTCGACCGGGATGGTACCGGCCACGCAGCCGGCCCAGGCGTCCATTGCCGACTTGACCCGTGCCGGGAGCGGCTCCACCTCGACCATGTCCGAGACGGCGAACCGTCCGCCGGGCCGCAGAACCCGGAACGCTTCTTTCAGGACCGCCGTCTTGTCAGCGGCGAGGTTGATGACACAGTTGGAGATGACGACATCGACCGCGGCGTCGGCGAGCGGAATCGCCTCGATGGTGCCCTTGAGGAAGGTCGCATTCTCGATGCCCGCGCGCGCCTTGTTCTCGTTGGCCAGCGCCAGCATCTCGTCCGTCATGTCGACGCCGTATGCGTGCCCGCCAGGGCTTACCCGTCGCGCCGAGAGCAGCACGTCGAGCCCGGGACCGCTGCCGAGATCCAGGACCACCTCGCCGGCGTGCAATTGCGCCAAGGCCGTCGGGTTGCCGCAGCCGAGGCTGGCCCCGAGCGACAGGCCAAGATCGGCGACTTCCGCTTTGGAATACTCCTCTTCGGCGATGGGACCGCTGATGGCATCCGATCCGCCGCAACAGCTGGGGTCGCAGCAGCTTCCGCCATCACGTAACTTGATCGCGGTTTCCGCGTACTTGGCTCTGACGGACTCGCGAATGGTGTCCATGAAAAACCCCTTTGTGGAGAGATCGATGGCTATCGATGGAATGCTACCAGAGCCATAGACACATGTCAATGGAACTGTTAAGCTGCACGCCATGAAGAGCGTCGCCCCGGAGCGCGTCAAAGGGGTCTGCTCACCGCCCGCCATGCCGATGGCGCTCGCCCGAGTGGATCAATCGGTGGAGATGCTGAAGGCGCTGGCGGATCCGACCCGCCTGCAAATGATCGGAATCCTCAAGCGCTCGGCGAAGCCGGTCTGCATCTGTGACTTCACCGCGGCGTTCGATCTGAGCCAGCCGACGATTTCGCATCACATGGCAAAACTGCGCGAGGCCGGACTGGTCGACGTCAGCAAGGCCGGCATCTGGGCGTACTACCGGCTGGCGAGCCGCCTGGAGGCGAAGACCCGGGCACTGCTCGACGTGTTGGTGTAAGGACGGCAATGGCGAAGGTCCTCTTCGTCTGCAAGCAGAACGCCGGCCGGTCGCAGATGAGCGACGCTCTGTTCGCGCGAGCAGCGAACGGCCGGCATCAATCGGGCTCGGCGGGCACCCGGCCAGCGGAGCACGTCCATCCGGCGGTCGCCGACGCGATGCGCGAAATCGGCATCGATATCTCCGGCAATCGTCCGCAGAAACTCACCGACGCTCTAGCGCAATGGGCCGACGTCGTCGTCACCATGGGATGCGGCGATGAGTGCCCGTACATCCCGGGGAAGCGATACATCGACTGGGATCTCACCGATCCGGCCGACAGGTCTCTCGCTGAAGTCCGTGCGATCCGCGACGACATCAAAACCCGGGTAAGCGACCTCGTTCGAGAACTCGACGGTCGCCCCGCGCGTAAGCCGGTTAGCTCAGCGAACTAAGGAAGCCAGATCTCAGATGCCGACTGTACGTCGGTGATCCACCAGCGCCCGTCGATGTCGACCAGCGTGTAGTGGTAGTAGCCGAGGAAGCGATGGGTGGTGCGCCGTCCCAGGCCCACGCCCTTTTCTGCATCCGGAACCAGCCGGTAGATCCACTCTTCCTTGGTCGTCACGTTGACGTTCTGGGGGCTCGCCTCGAGGCCGTAGGCAGAGAGCTCGACCTTGCCGATTTGCAGATAGGCGGTGTAGGAGACGTCGAGTACCTCGCAGGTGATGTCGAGCCGGGCGGCGGGGAAGGACTCGAAGTCGCCGGAGAGGTCGTGCGCGACCTGGGAGAGCATTGGCTCCAGGTAGACCTCGCGCAACACGTCGGCGTCGCGGTTGTTGTAGGCCTGCTGATTGAGCTTGATCGACCGAAGAACCGTGTCCTTGATCGCCGAGACGTTGAACGCGGTCTCCCGCTGCACGCCTAGAGGGTATCAAAGGCCAGAACAGGATCCAATTCCAGACGAACGGGTGACGGTTGGGTAAAGCCTTGTGAAACCGGGCGCCACCGGTGCGGAGGCCGACATCGTAGTGCGAAGCAATGCCCTCGATCCGCGTCAAATCAATGCGCCACTAGCCGCCTCCGGCGTGGAAAAGGCGGCGGTCAGTGTGCCGAAAGAGGGCATCGTGACCAAACCGCACTCGACGTCCAGCTTCCGGAATCGCTTCAACTGGCGTCTCTGGGTGGTATTGGGCGCCCTGACCGAACTCTTTCTCATCTACGTCGCGCGCTGGTGGGCGCCTTCACCCGTTACGTACTTCCTGGCGGTGCTGTTCTTGCCGGTCATGGTCCTGACCGGCTTCTGGTCCTCCAAGTACTTCAGGCTGCTGCAGCTCAACCTCGAGCTCTCCCGGCGGGCGGACCAGAACCTCCAGGAGCTGAGTCACTTCTTCGAAACGGCGACCGCGGTTTCCAACCTCACCCGGCTCGGCGAGGACCTGGGCACCCTGACCTCAAAGCTCGCGGAGCTGCTCGACGTGGAGATGTGTGGCTTCTTTCTCTTCCAGGAGGGCCTGGAGGCGTTGATCGCGCCGGCGGCGCCGTCCGGGATGCGGGAGAGCCGGCTCTTCAACCAGATGCGTCTCAACCAGCTGCGCTTCAGCGCCAACGCCTCCACCCTGATCGGCCGGGTCTTTGTCACCCAGCAGCCGGTCATCATCCCCGACTGCATGCACGACATCGAGGCCGGCCAGCTGTTGCCGCAGACGTTCGGCTATCGCGACCTTCTCCTTGTACCGCTCGGCTCAGGTGGCCGGCCGCTGGGTGTGCTGATGCTCGCCAACAAGCGACATGGCGAGTTCAGCGGCAACTATGACGTCAAGCTCGCCGCCTCACTCGGCGCCGAGGTCGCCGTCTCGCTCGAGAACACGTTCCTGTTCGAGCAAACGCGTCAGCAGGCGCTGCGGCTCGACGCTTCGATGGAAATGCTGCGGCAGGTCTCGCAGGCGCTCACGGCGACCACGGTGGGACCGACGGCTTTGTTGCGGGGCGTCGCCCGCGCCGTGATCGGTGTCTCCGGCGCGGCTTCCTGTCTGATCACCTTGACCCAGTCCGGCAACCCGGCGCAGCAGGCCGTCGAGGTGGGCGAGGCCGCCGACCCGCGATCCCAGCGGAATGCCCCGACAGCCGCCCCCGGGCTCGTGACCCAGGTCGTGATCGAGCAGCGGCCCGTCTTCTCCGAGGACATCCAGCTCGACGGTCGCTTCCCGCTCGACCCCTTCGCTCAGCAGTCGGGCTGGCGGGCGGCCCTCGGGCTCCCGATGTTCCTCGAGCGGGAGTTCGTCGGCACGGTGTCGGTTTACTTCCTCGACGTTCGTCCCTTCGACGCCACCCTGATGCAGGTGCTGCAGATCCTCGCCAACCAGGCGGCGGTGGCGCTCGACAATGCGCGCCGCTTCCAGCGGGAGCGGCAGACCATCGCGATGTTGCAGCGGGCTAACCTCGAATTGCAGGAAGCGGACCGTATGAAGTCGGAGTTCCTGACCAACATGTCGCACGAGCTGCGCACGCCACTGAACGCGATCATCGGCTTCTCGGAAATCATCCGGACCACGCCGGAGCTTTCCGAGGGCGAGCGCGAAGAGTTCGCGGGCACGATCCACACGAGTGGCCGCCGGTTGCTGAAATTGATCAACGACATCCTGGAGCTCACCCATATCCAGGCCGGGCGGCTCGAGCTGCATCCCTCGCCCTGCCTGTTGGCCGAAGCCGTCGACGCCGCCCTTTCGGAGAATGCCGCCGCCGCCAATCAGAAGGAGCTCACCGTCACGTCCCAGATCGACCGCGCGACGCAGGTCGTCTTCGATCCCCAGAGCCTTCGCCACATCGTCCACAACCTGGTCAACAACGCGATCAAATTCACGCCCCATCACGGCAGCGTGGTCATCAGCGCCTCCGAGGGCGCGCCCGGCACCATCGTCGAGGTGCGTGACACCGGGATTGGCATCAAGCCTGAGGACCAGCAGCGCCTTTTCGAAGAGTTCCGCCAGGTCGATGGCTCGACCTCTCGCGGCTACGAAGGGGTCGGGCTCGGCCTGGCGCTCTCGAAGCGGCTGGTGGAGTTGCAGGGCGGGCAGATCTGGGTGGAGAGCGCGCCGGGCCGCGGCAGCATCTTCCGCTTTCTGATCCCACGGCTGCCGATGCTGGCGCCACCGAATCCTAGCGTTGACAGGGTCGCGGGATTCCCGCGTGCCGCGTGAGCGAGCAAGGCACGCCCCGCCGCATCCTGATCGCCGATGACGACCCGGAACGGTTGCGGACCAGTGTCGAGCGGCTGCAGCAGGAGGGCTTCACCGTGCTCTCCGCGCAGGACGGGTTGGAGGCGCTCGACCGTGCCCGCGAAGAGCTGCCGGACGCCATCATCCTCAACCTGCTACTGCGCCGCATCGACGGACTTAGGGTTTGCGAGATTCTCAAGAGCAACCCGGCGACGACGAATATCCCCGTCCTGCTGACAGCGGGCGTCCACGTCGACGCCGACGAAGGCCAGCGCGCGCTCGCTGCCGGTGCCGACCGGTTTCTTAGCGACCTCAGCCCACTGTCGACCGGTTCGGGTCGCGAGTTGGGGAGCCAGGACCTGGTACAGGCGGTGCGCACCATGCTCGGCGCCGAGCCAGAGCTTGAAGAGCGTCCCATCTTGCTGGCGATCGACGACGATCCCGACAATCGCGCCTTCCTCACCAAGGCCGTCGTCAAGCAGGGGTTCGAGGTGGTGACGGCGCCCAATGCCACCGGCGCCCGCCGGCAGCTCGACGGGCGGCGGCCGGCGCTGATCTTCCTCGACGTCCAGATGCCCGAGGAGAGCGGGCTGGCCCTGCTGCCCCAGATGCTGCGCGACTACCCGGAATCCGTGGTCGTCATGATGACGGCCTACGGCTCGGAACAGGTGGCCGCGGAGGCCCTGCGCGGAGGCGCCGACGACTACATTGCGAAGCCGATCGACCTGCAGCGCCTGCGCGCGCTGCTGGAGCGAAACCTCGAGAAGCAGCGGCTACGCGCCGAGCGGCAGAGCCTGGTGGCACGACTCAAGGATTCGAATCGATACCTGATGCGGCAGCACGCCGCCCTCCGTCGTGCGGACGAAGAGATCCTGCAGATCAACCGGCAGCTGGAGCAGTCGAACCGCTACAAGTCGGAGTTCCTCGCCAACATGTCACACGAGCTGCGCACCCCGTTGAACGCTGTCATGGGGTTCAGCGAGATCCTGCTCGACGCGACGATGAACCTCACCAGCGGCGAGCGCACCGAGTTCCTGCGAAACATCCACAGCAGCGGCCAGCACCTTTTGGGGCTGATCAACGACATCCTCGACCTGGCCAAGATCGAGGCCGGGAAAATGGAGCTGAAGCCCGAAGAGATGCCGGTGGTGGACGCCCTCCAGGAAGTCACCTCGATCCTGGAGCCGATGGCCCGCCAGCAAGGGCTGCAGCTGACCACAACCGGACTCGCCGACGTGGGCGTCATCAAAGCGGACCGCAGCAAGTTCAAGCAGGTCCTGTACAACCTGCTGTCGAACGCCGTCAAGTTCACCCCACCGCCCGGCCAGATCACGATCGCACTCAAGGATTCGCCCGAGCAACTCACGGTCTCCGTGCACGACACCGGGATCGGCATGAAGGAAGAGGACCTGCCCAAACTCTTCCGCGAGTTCGAGCAGATCGACGGTTCCTACACCCGCCGCTACCAGGGGACCGGCCTGGGCCTGGCGCTATGCCGGCGCTTCGTGGAAATGCACGGGGGCCGAATCTGGGCGGAGAGCCATTTTGGCAAAGGATCAACCTTTACCTTCACCATCCCCCGGGACCCCCGACTCGGGCCGGCGAACGAGCCCTTCGTGGACGACGCAGCACAAACGGTCGAATCGATGGAGCTGCCGCTGGTCCTGGTGGTCGAAGACGACCCGGCCAGCAGCCAGCGCCTGACCGCCGAGATCCAGGGGGTGGGCTTCCGGGTGGCGCACGCGGCCGACGGCAACGAGGCGGTGCGCAAGGCAATGGAGATCCTGCCCGACCTGATCGTGATCGAGACCGTGCTGCCGGTCAAAGATGGCTGGCAGGTGCTCACGGAGCTGCGGACCCGCGCGGCCACCGCCGACGTCCCGGTCCTGGTGTGCTCGGTGACCAAGAACCAGCGGCTGATGACCGAGTTCGGCGTGGTCGGCTATGTCGCCAAGCCCTGGGCGACCAAGACGATGCAAGACGAGCTCCGCCGCGTCGGGCTGGGGATCAAGCGACGGCGCGACCGGGTCCGCGTGTTGCTGGTCCATCGGGAGCGGCGAGCGCTGGCGCCGCTGGCGGCTGCCCTGGTGGAGGAAGGTTTTGAGGTTTTCCGGGCGCCCGGGCTTCAGGAAGCCCTCGAAAAGGCCCGGGCTGCCGCTCCCGACGTGGTCGTGCTCGTGCCCCCCGAGCCGGAGTGGGTGCTGGGCTTGCGCGGGCTGCCAGGGCAACCCGCCTTGCTGGCCCTGGGTGAAGTTTCACCGAGGGTGCCAGCGACGGCGTGGAGCGCCGTTATACCTACCGGCCTCTCCGAGCCCGATGCCGTATTGCACGCCATCAAGGGCCTGGACATCGTTCAGAGGCGAAGGAGG
>Ga0070699_100000795_pt1 | contig 29107 bp, 40 predicted proteins | sample KBSK1503metaG_FD_65473 | JGI IMG/M metagenome (GOLD analysis project Ga0070699, IMG submission 65473) | Corn, switchgrass and miscanthus rhizosphere microbial communities from Kellogg Biological Station, Michigan, USA - KBS K1-50-3 metaG | ecosystem: Host-associated > Plants > Roots >...
ATCTTTCAGCGAGCGCCCTCCGGCGCTACCGCCGAAGATCAGTTGCTGGTCCAGTTTCAAGGGATGATTGCGGAATACGAACGGGCACAGATTGCCGAGCGTTCTCGCCGTGGCAAGCGGTGTTCTCGCTCATAGCGAGCTTTGTGTTAGCGGTGCTGATCGTGTTCATGCTCGTCCCGTCGGCGAGGTAAAGGACAGAGCTCGCGCGCAGGTTCATGTGTGTCTCAACGGAGTTGTAAGAATGTCCAGACTTCCCATGCAGCTTCCGTGCAGCGAGCAGAGCAATTCCCACCGGTGCCAGGATGGAGATCGCTTAGCAGACATGTCTGCATGCTCAGGAAAAACCAGCGTGTACATCTTTTTCCCCCCTGTGTCGAGATCCAGAACACGGACACGGGGGTTCATCCTGATGACATCTCTCGGAATTGCTCCGAAGAAGTGACTTCTGCGTTCTCTAAGGTTTGGTCCAGCGATTCGAGCTGCAGTTGATCTCGAAAGAGAGAGTGCTTCACAGCCCGAACCAAACGGCTCAGCCTGTCCATATCAGCATCCGAGAATGACAATGGAGTGACTTTTCCTGATGAACTCCTTTCCGTTCGCCGTTGTCAGTGACGGCTATGCGGCGTTCGTCTTGTCAATCTCAGATTCAACCTTGCTCTGGGCTTTTTTCTGCAAGGGGCCCGGTTCCGGTTGAGCAAGGGTCGACATTTGCTTCTTGCTGGCCTCGTTTCGACGAGAATTGATCTCGAACCATACAAGGAGAGCTACACCGCCCGCACACATGACCAATACCAAAATTGTTGCCGGTTCCATAACGACACCTCCTTCGCTTAGTCTTTCAGGCTTCGGCCTGGTGTATCGGGGATTCGTCGATCGGCACCGTCCGTGACGCCATGGAGCGGGGCAACGGTCGCGTCCTCACTCTAACGCCGTCCTCCGAGATGAGTGTCATCTTTGAGGCACAAGAGCCGCACAGCCAAAAATCTTCGCTTCACCGGCGCGCCGCCCCTTGTGGTTGGATTTGACCAGCGTGGAATGAGCACTCAACCGAAACCGGAATAGTTTTCCGCCGGAAATAGCGGAATAGAATACCGCAGTCGGGGTTTGCACAGTTTGCTACAACTATTCACCTCGATATCGTTGTTGTTCACGCCTCCTTCGTCACGACGAGAACCGAATTATCGGATCTACCTGCTCGAAGCAGTTCCACCATGCAGGGTCCTGCCACCTCGGGAGCGAGAACGCCGGCACCGACAGCGTCCTCAAGGAGCGCCATTGCGTTATCTCGTCGCTGGACGGGCATGGAGCGTCGCCAGCAACTTGCGCTGGTCGCAAGCGGTTTGCCTGAGTGCCCGCGGACCATACCGAAAGTCTTCGTTGGCTAGAAAAGCGTCCGTACTGATTCGCGGCGAGTTCGTGCTTGCCTCGTCCTCTGGATCTCCCGCCTGAAAGCCTGTCCTACTCGTTCACTGGCCCGGTCGATTGCGCTAAACAGGTCCACGTCGACCTGGTCCAACACGACTTTTCTCGAGGGCAGAAGTTCCGCGCTGATGTGGCAGCATTGATCCACGCCGCCCCGCATACCGTTGATGTCCGACATTCGTACTACGATCCGTCCTACGTGCGAGGCAAATCGAGCGAGCGCGAACCGTATCCGGCGAGTTGCATAAGTTCGTACCGCATCCGCCAGATCAGTACCTTGTATCCGGACTTCGATTTCCATCGGATTTCCTCCTCGCCGATCTGTGCCGCTATGCCGCTGCGGCGTCACTCTTGCGGCCTACGATTTCCTCCTCAGCTCGGAGCCAGTCTTCGAGTTCGTGACCCTCTTCTCTTCCGCGTGCCTCGAACAACTCAAAAGCTCGGGTGCGAATCTCCTCTTCGATCCTTGGAGGCTCGGCAGTAGCAACTTGCTGGTTACGAGAATCCGTTTTCATGCCCTGTTCTCCTCTTTCTTTGTTCATTTCGGCCATAGGCGTCTTGCCAACCCCATCTTTAACTCACAGGCGACCATTCAAAAAGTAGATAATCTGAGCAGCGAGTATTCGGTTTCCTCTAATACTGAGAAATGCAACGGCGGGTACTGACCTCATGGAATGGATTAATTACCACCACCTTCTCTACTTTTGGACAGTTGTTCGAGCCGGTAGCATCGGACGTGGCAGCGAGCAATTACGTCTGGCCCCACCCACGATCAGCGCACAGCTTCGGAGTCTGGAAGAAAGCTTCGGGGAAAAGCTGCTGACCCGGTCGGCCCGGGGCGTGCAGCCGACCGAGATGGGCCAAATTGTTTATCGGTATGCTGACGACATTTTCTCGCTGGGCCGGGAAATGCTCGACACTGTCAAAGGCCGCCCCACCGGGTATCCATTGCAGGTAGTCATCGGGATCGCCGACGTAGTGCCCAAGGAAATCTCGCATGCACTCATCGCGCCGGCACTGCAACTGAGAGAACCGGTCCAGATAACATGCCGGGAGGACAACCAGGAACACCTTCTAGCGGAGCTGGCCATTCAGGAACTCGATGTAGTCCTATCCGATACGCCGATTGGGCCACCCGCGAAGGTTCGCGCATATAACCACCTTCTTGGCGAGTGCGGAATGACGTTTTTTGCGACGCCGGAGTTGTTCAAGAAGTACCGCAGGGGATTTCCCAAGGTGCTTCACGATGCGCCAATACTGCTGCCAGCTGACAACACCAACGTTCGTCGTGGGCTTGACCAATGGTTCGACTCCCAGCAAATTAGGCCCATTGTGGTGGGGCAGTTCGAGGATTTCGCTCTATTACGCCGCTTCGGAGAAACGGGTGCCGGAATGTTCGCGGTTCCCTCGGTGCTTGAGAGACAATTTTGCAGAGAACGCAAGCTTCGGGTCTTGGGACGCGCCGACGCCGTCCGGAATCGATTCTACGCAATCTCCGTAGAGCGAAAACTGAAACATCCTGCAGTGGTGGCGATCTGCGAGACCGCGCGACATGAACTGTTCACTTGAGGCTAGACGTCGTGTAAGGCTGTTGGTTCGCTCTAGTTCCGCCCTCCCACATAGGCGGCAAACTCCGCAATCCGTTTGGGCAGACCAAAAACACGGAGCCAGCTCTGATGCTGGTCGTGGCCGGCGGGTTGACGACCACGTCGCCTGACAATGTGACTACGGCAACGACGGTTACGCCAAATCTCTCACGTAACGACCTCGCGCTGATCGAGACCCGGCGTTCGCGAATGCAAAAATCGGCAAGACGACTAGGCTCGCTACTGGATGCACTGCGCGTTTGCAACCGAACTACGGGCGGCTCGGTCGAGGCGAAAAACTCTTCCATCGCCCCTAATGTTACCTCCTCGTTTTCGGGGTTGCCAGCGTGCGTGTCGCCTCGGAGCCGCTTTTGCAAGGCATCGATAGCAGCGTGAAACTCCCGATGTTCCAGTCGCGGCCTTGCGGGCACAAGCATTCCCATGATCAACGCCGGCGATAGTGGCTTGAACGCCCGACTTGATGCAGCGCCAGCCGCAGCAATCCTTCCAGACCCAGAGCGATCCGCTTGGTTACACAGCGAGCACACTATCGAAGATAAAGCGATTTGAGCGTGTAATCGGATCCGAAGTGCTGGAGCTTCGCAGACGCGTAGCCCTCATTTTGACAACCCGGCAATGTGCGGCTTAGAGTGGAAATATGTTTGGATTCCGTCGCCTGGTGATCGTACTAATGTTGCTCTGGATCGTTGTGCTGGTGGTGCACCCGGCGGTTGATTTGCCCCACACTGTGCTTCGCACCGGCCAACTCCTCTCGTTTACGCTGGTGATCTGTTCGTCGGTGCTGGCTGTTGCCGCGCGTGATGCGCTGCGGCCAGGATGCTCTGTGCTCGGCCCACTTGCGGCGCGTCCCCTCTCTCCGTGCTTTTCCATCCTTGAAGAAAGCTGCATTCAGCGCTGCTGAACTCGCACCATCGAAAAGCAGATTCCTCGCTGCGCCCGGAATGACAGGTTACGGACGTCAATCGAACCATTTGGCGCGGCGCCGAAGATACTCGGTCGATTGCAAATAGTAGCGCAAGTGTTACTGACATCTAATCGAGAAAGTCATTGTAATGCTCGTGTTCTGGATCGTTTTCCACCTTGTCATCATCAGCGTTCTAGTACTCGATCTGTGGGTGCTCAACCGGGAATCACGGGAACTCAGCACGCGCCAGGCCCTCATCTGGACTGCGCTTTGGGTGTTGCTGGCGTGCGGGTTTGCTGCTGGAGTCTATCTTTGGCAGGGTCCCGGCCAGGCGATGGCTTTCACGGCCGGTTACCTGATCGAGTTGTCGCTCAGCGTTGACAACCTGTTTGTCTTCCTGGCGCTGTTCAGCTCATTCTCTGTTCCCCGGGCGTACCAGCACAGGGTGCTGGTGTGGGGCATCCTGGGGGCTGTGGTCATGCGCGCCGGGTTCATCCTGGCCGGCGCATCGCTTATCCAGCAGTTCCATTGGCTCACGTATTTGTTTGGCGGATTCCTTGTCTACATGGGAATCCGGTTTGCGCTGCACTCGCAGCAGCGGCCTCCGGTGCAGAACAATAGGAGCTTTGTCGTGTTGCAGCGGGTGTTTCCGTTTACTTCTGAATACCAACAGGACCGCTTCATTGTCCGGCAGAACGGCCGCTGGGCAGGCACTCTGCTGCTGCTGGTCCTGCTGACGATTGAAGCTACCGATGTCCTTTTTGCTCTGGACTCCATTCCCGCTGTCCTGGCCATCAGCCAGGACACGTTCATTGTTTACACCTCGAACGTGTTCGCGATTCTAGGCCTGCGGTCAATGTATTTTGCGCTGGCCAAAGTGGTGGACCTGTTTCGCTATCTTAGGTACGGGCTTGCGGCCATCCTAGTGTTTATCGGGGCAAAGATGCTGCTGGCCTCTGTCTACCACATTCCGGTGGAAGCTGCACTGGCGGTGGTGTCCGGAATCCTCATCCTGTCAGTGCTGCTGTCACTTTTGCAGCGCAAGCCTCCAATGCCTGCGCCAGCGGGGAGAAGCTTCCGATGAAAACGGTAATCGTTCTCACGGCAGGGTGGCTGTGCATTCTGTTGGGAGCCGCAGGTCTGGTGCTGCCGATCATACCCGGAACCGTTTTGCTGCTGATTGGGATCGCTCTTCTTTCGCAACATTACTCATGGGCACGCTGGCTGCTGGCGCGCGCTCGCGACAGATTTCCCAACGTTTGGCGCTCGCTCCACGAGTACAGGACAAGAACGACGCGCTTCTGGATGCGTGTTAAGGAAGGACTACAGCGGATGAGACTGCATGGACTGTTCAAGTACCTGGTGATCGCGCTCGCGATCGCCGCTGAGATCATCGAAGAGCAGGTGTTTCACCGCCTGCTGATTGCATACGGCAAAAATCCCGCAGATACGCTTTGGGATGAGATCGCCATGGGCACGATCTTTGGGATCGTCCTGTTTGTGATTCTCACCTTGTTCGACAAAGAGCATGAGAGGAGACGTGCAAGGATGATCGCAAGGATGAACCATCATATCCGCAACGCACTCCAGGTGATCCAGTATGGCCTTACGGACACTGCAACCATGCCTGCTGAATACATGAGAGATGCGATCAAGCGCATCGAGTGGGCGCTGCGGGAAGTGTTGCCGGATGAGGAAGCCGGGAAGTACCGTCCCCCGCCGCAGAGTGCGGAAGTGACTACGGAAGGAAAATTAGCGGGATGAGGGAGGAAGCAGCTGCTCGCCGGGACGCAATGAACAATGTAGGAGGGATTTATTATGGCTCGCACTTCTGGTCTAGACAGGGGCACGATCGCGATGCCTTCTCGATGAAGGCGTCAGCCCAAGGGCGACATACTTTTCCGAAAACCGATTGGTACTGGCACCGTTCCCACTTCCTGGAGGTATTTTGTCGCGCGTGATGGTCAGGTTTTACGTAGATAGGAGGAGGACTGTAGTGAAGACTTCAGCAATTATTAGCGCATGGCGCAAGATTCTCAAGGGAGAGCGGCCCTCGCTTTCCAGCGTAACATGCAACCATGGTGACTATCCTCGGAGCGGACGGCGCGACCAGCAACGAGCCAGCGCTGCTGCATGCTTTGCTTCCAACCTCACGTGTGAATAGCCGACTGGCCCTCCCCCCGCAAGCACAGGGTGGAGAGTCCGCGAGCGGGATTGCCGGTAGAAATCGATCTCAGAAAAAAAACTGCAAGCTGCAGACCATTGTCGACTTTCTTTCTTTGCTCATTCCACGAGAATTACTTCAGTTTTCCACCGATCCACCGAATCCACCGATTCCCGCTTGACAGCGAAGCGCCCAGGGGAGATACTCCCCAAACATGAGGCCGGTGATTAAGATCGCGATAGTGGTCGCCATTGTGGTGGCTGTGGTTGCTATTCTCATCCACCCATATGTAGATGGTCTCAATTCCATCGCTCGGAAACATCACTCACATCGTGTGGTTCTTGTCACGTTATTATTTTTCGCGGCACATGAATTGGTCCCTAATTACAACAGCTTAGCAGCATCTGCTTCACCTGTCGTTCAGAACGTAGGTCGGGACCTCCTCGCCCAGACCTGTACCCGCCTTTGCTGATCGCCACGAATTTTCCTTATTAGCTTAAGTGGACGCCTGACCTCAGGGCTGGGCACTCCGCCTGCACTGTCCCGACTTGACTGCATGGTAGGCATCCTTGGGATTTGCAGGATGCGCGAATAGAAACGTAGGAACCGGTAGCCAGATGTTGGGCGTTGGAATTCCTCAATACGAAGTAAAAAGCGGACACGCACGCCAACCTAGTCGCCGGATGGTTACGCACGATCGGAGGAATCATCAGCGTAGAGCCCCCCGGTTTTTGCCGGGCTGGCCCTTTCTCCTGCTCGGAATGTCGACGCTAAGCAACCACCACGGATGGGTGCGGCAGGTCACGGCGTGGCTGCATCTTATTTTCGTCGATCAGACGACACCTCGAAAGACTGAAAAAGGAACGGAGGACTTCCATGTTGCAGTTGGCAACCCAACATTCGGACGACGTCATAACTATTTGGTGTAAGGGTCGAGTCGTCCTCGGAGGCGATCTTCATCGCTTAAAGGCTGCGACATTGTCCCAGAACAGGCCTGAAGTGATGCTGGATCTATCGAACGTCAATCTGATCGATGCTGCAGGCCTCGGTGCTCTCGTTGATCTACACAAACGATTCCAATGCGCAGGTAAAAAAATGGAACTGATGGACCCTACACGCTTTGTGTCTCGGGTTTTTAGAATTACACGTCTGGACACAGTGTTTCACATCGTACGTGCTGGGCAGACCGCAGTGCCTCGCAGAAATCGTCGAGGCCCTTGGTCGGTGTTCGTTTACCTTTTCATGACCACTTTAGTCGCTGCGGGCGTTGTGGTGCCCCGATTGGCTCTCGCTTGTTGGGCGGCTCGGAAGCGGGTAAAGAGCTCGTATTCGTTGGGACCCCAGCCAGCAGGTCAGCTCAACGAATTTGAGCACAAAACAAAGCGGCAAAATTCTGGCGAGGGCACTGCCGTGCGATTGTCGCCCTCACTCTGGCCCTGTAGCATGCCCGGGTAAACTCGGGAAAAGGATTCTTGGGCTGGTCTCGTATTGACTAGTAAACTTAAATCGTTCGATTTGCAGCAAACCATGAAAAGGAAATTCATCCCGGCGCTCGTCGTGGTTCTCACCGCCTTTGCGGTGTTCGTGTATGTCTGTCCCGACGATCTCTGGGACGATGCTGCATACACCCCGAACGAGATGTCGAAAGAGTCGTCGGAGAGGCTCCTCACTCACCGGGACCGACAGGCCGTTTACTCCTCGCTGTTCGCGGCCTCAAGTAAAAGCACACATTCCCCAAGTTCTGAAGCGAGGACGATGTCTCCTACCCTTGTATCTCTTTCCACCTGTCTCCTTTGCTGAGACTTACCAGCACGTCCAACGTAATCCACGGAACCTGCGGAGCCTGGCTCCGCAGGTCCCCCTTTCGCTCGCAAGTCAATCTCAATAGGAGAATTCGTATGCAAGCTACGCACGCTGGCAATCAAGCGATATGGAAGCAGGCTTTCAAAAATGCCATATTGGAGTTAGACCCGACACATCTTCAACCGAAACTAGAAGCGGCCCAGAAGGCCATTGAGAATCGGCTCCTAGAAGTACGCTCCGATGGTGGTGCTGACCACCAGGAACTGATGGAGCTCGAAGACGCGAAGCGCACCGTTCTGTACCTCGGGAAGCTCGAACAACAAACCTAAAATAAGTCAGGTGAACGTGTGGCGTTGGCTTGAGTGGCCAAACATCCGCTCAAGCCAACGCTTTCTGCAAGCGCATTTTGTAAGGAAAACGATTCTCCTGTTTTGAAAGGAATTCCTATGACTGACCTCCTGCTCAAACTCTGGACAGACGATACAGGCCAGGACATCGCAGAATATGCGGTGATGCTGGCTGTGATCTTGGTACTAGTGGTAGGTACTATTCGTCTCGTTGGCTCGAACGCGAATAATGCCTTCTCCGCGGTAGCCAGTTCGATTCAGTAAACCCACACGGCCTGAACGGAACCGGACTGTTCTAGTTTCGGAACAATCTACCTTTCGTTTGCTGATGGGCCGAGAAACTTGCTATTCACACGATAGCCGGGTGCATGGTACGCAGCGAGAAGAACGGGGTTGGAATCACGAAAGTTGTTCCTGCGCACTCAGCAATGTCGCCATCCCATGTGGTTGCCGACTTCGGGTACGCTGCAGACAGCAAAGAGGTTGGCCCGCCGGCCAACCGCCAAACTATGACGAAACCGGCGCTTTTTGTACGAGGTGGAATGAAGAATCCACCTGAGGAGAGTGTTCATCGCGGTCTCAACTCTTGGTTGCTAATCGGGGGCTCCGGGTCTGGCTAAATTATCCTTTCCCAGCGCGAAGCACGTGCCCCGGGAACCGGTTCCCCTTATTTGACAATCAAGGGAGAGCTTTGGACTATAATTACGGGAGTTGGCTTTTCCGTGAGTCGCTGGCTCAAACTCGTCGGAGTGCTGCTGATTGTGGCGATAGTTGTTGCCGTCGTCTCGCCTGATTTTGACCTGCAGCCCACAGTAGCACGCGTCTCTCGAGCTACGCAAAGACCTCATGTAGTTGCGTTCGCTGCCATCACCGCGACCAACAAACTTTGGGTGCAGCACTCTACACCTTCGCCGCTTGCAGTTTTGCTCCGCGGCTCCGGCAATTATCCCGCCGACCTCATCGCTCTCACTTGCACCCGCCTCTGTTAGACCAGCCCAGTTTCACCCGTCCCTAGTCATTGACAAAATCTCGCCGTTGACGAACCGGGAGTGATCCGCCCAGTTCGCCACTTTCTGCTATCTGGAATACCAGTGGCATTTTTATGGAGGGTAAAATGAAACGTTACTGCACCATATCAGCGTTCGCGGCCGTCATACTGTCGATTTCAGCCTATGCTCAACGATTGGATGGGACATTGCGTGGCACCGTAGAGGATCCCTCGGGCGCCGTGGTAAGTGAAGCGACAGTCACAGCCACAAACCAGTTAACCGGCTTGAAGCAATCGGCGCTGACAACCAGTGCCGGAGACTATGTATTTCCTAATTTGCTCAGCGGGTTGTACACAGTCGAGGTGGAAGCACCTGGTTTCTGGAAGTACACCCGTAGAGATGTCGACGTATTACCTAACCAAGCGATCACGGCTAATGCCAGGTTAGCGGTGGCAGCTCCGGGAACGATTGTCGAGGTGGTCAGCGGTTCTGAAGTTGTCCAGACCGCCACATCACAGCTCTCACATGACTTCGGCGCGCGTGCGGTCACAGATCTGCCCAGCCCGGGCCTCGGTGGCGGGCCTCTAAACCTTGCTCTGCTGGCGCCTAATACCACTACCCAGGGCGCAGGCGTACTGGGTGAAGGCGGCTCTATTGGCGGTGCCCGTCCTCGCCTGAACAGCTTCAACATTGACGGAGTGGACGACAATCGGGTTGACGTCACAGGCCACACCTCGGAAGTCATCCCCGAAGCTGTCGCCGATTTCAACCTCGTGACCAACATGTTCAGCGCCGAACTGGGCCACTCGGCCGGAGGTCAGTTCAACATCGTGACCAAGTCCGGCACCAACAATTGGCACGGCTCGTTCTGGGAGTTCAACAACAACCGTAACTTCAATGCCATGGACAACCTGGAGAAGAACAGTGGACTGACCGAGCCCCGCCGGCTTGACCGCAACCGCGTCGGCGTCGACATTGGCGGGCCCATCATCAAGAACAACCTCTTCGTCTATGGCGCCTACCAGTTTTCGAACGTCGGGCTGGCTGCGGCTGCGGTGCAGCAGCTTGCGCCTACGCCTGAAGGCTTGGCGCTGCTGAACAGCATGGCCGCCACCGAGCCCGTGCGCAACATCCTGAGTCAGTTTCCGACGGCGGCTGTGGCCAATGCCCCCGCCGAGACCGTCAACGGCGTGGCGATTCCCATTGGGACGTTTCAGCCGGCTGCACCCAGCTACCTCAATCAGCACGACTTCAACATCAACGCGGACCTGAACCTGGCCAGACATCAGCTCCGGGGACGCTTCCTGTATGACCGGCAGCGAAGTCCCAATGTCAACCCGGATACCCCACTAGCACAGTTCACAGGCTCAATTGGCGCGGATAACCGCAAGGTCATCTTCACCGATGCCTGGGCTGCCAGCGGCCGCGTGATAAACGACTTCCGCCTGTCCTACTCACGGTTTGTGCAGGGATTCACCGTGCCCGGGGAGTTTGCCAACTTTCCCAACGCCAAAGTGGATGTGCTGGGTTTGAATGTTGGTCCAGAGGGGAACTCGCCGCAGAGCTACACCCAAAACAATTATCAGATCCTGAACAACATCAGCATCGTCAAAGGCGCACACACGATTAAGTTCGGCCCTGAATACCGCCGATGGATCGCTCCCTCCAACTTCCTGCCCCGGGAACGCGGTGAATGGGACTACGCCGATCTGCAGACACTCATCAACGACGAGGTTCCCAATGGCTTTAACGGGGCGCTGCGCGGAGCGGGTTCCGGAATTTTCGACGGCAACCAGCACGCGCTTTACGGTTTCGTTCAGGATGACTGGAAGGTCGCATCACGTCTCACCCTGAACCTCGGCCTGCGCTACGAATGGACGAGCAACCCGTCGGGCGTGAAGTTGCAGACCTTGAACGTCATCTCCACTCTGCCCGGAGTGTTCGAATTCCGGGAACCAAGAACGGATAGAAACAATTTCATGCCGCGAATCGGCTTTGCCTGGGATCCCTCGGGCGAGGGTAAGTGGGCAGTTCGGGGTGGTTTTGGCATCTCTTACGATGTCACGCCGCAGAATTTTCCTCTCCTGCAATTGCCTCCGCAATTGCAGACCGAGCAGAACCCGGACATTACCTGCACGCTGCCGAATCCTCCCTCGTGGTGCACTTCCGGCACGGGTTTCCTAGCTGGCGGAGGCCTGTTGCGGGTGAACGTTCCTCCGGTAACCCGGGAAGAGGCTCGGGCCGCAACCCAGGGCATCATTCTGGACCAGGTTCAGCCCAAAGTCCTGACCTGGACGCTGGGCGTGCAGCGGGAAATCATGAACGATACGAGCCTCGAACTGCGGTATTTGGGCACACGAGCCACGCAATTGCCGGTTCAGGCCCGCATAAACACTATCAGCGCGTTCACGGCGGGGCTGCGGCCTTTGCCAACATTCTTCGACTCAGGCGAAGTTCCGGCTGCCATCTTAGGCGGGGCGCGGCTCTCCGACTTCGAGAACTTCAGCCCGTTCGTGCACCCCGAATTCAGTACGATGACGGCCTTCCCACCCATTGGCGGCAGCATCTATCACGCGGGCTCGGTGGACTTGAACCGGCGCTTCGCGCGTGGGTTCATGCTGCGCACCAATTACACCTGGGCGCACAATATCGATGACGCCACCAATGAGTTGTTCAGTAGCGTCGTAAATCCGCGTCGCCCCTTTGACTGGATGAACCTGCGGCTGGACCGCGGCCGATCAACACTGGACATCCGTCACAAGTTCGCGATGTCATGGATCTACGAGCTCCCCAACCTCGGCACCGAAAGCGGGATGCTAAAAACACTGTTGCACGGATGGCAGTGGAATGGCACCTATCTGGCGCAAACCGGGCCGCCAGTTTCCATCCTCGCCAACGCCGACGCGAACGCTAATGGCGACGCTGCCGGTGACCGTGGAATCCTTAATCCCCGAGGGACAGAGAGAGTCGGCACGGCCGTCAATTTTGTCTGTGTGGGTGGTGGCGGCGCAACTAGCATCGCCTCTACTGATACTGGGTGCGGGGGTGGCAGCGGCAAGGTGGCAGGTTACGTCGCCCAGAACCCTAATGCCCGCTACGTGCAGGCCGGGCTTGGTGCCCTCCCCACCCTCGGGCGCAACAGCTTCGGGACTTCGGGGGTGAACCTCTGGAACATGGGGTTGTTTAAGAATACAAAGCTGTCCGAAAGGGTCACTCTACAGTTCCGGGTAGATACCTTCAACACCTTCAACCATCGCAACTTCTCTCTGGCACAGCCCACCGTTTTTCAGACCGGTGTGCTGATTGGTACGGTAAATAATGCCCTGAGCACTACCTACTCGAACCTCACCTCTGACCTGTTCCTGAATCAGAAGCAGTTCACGGGAGGCAAGCGCGAGATGCAACTAGGCGTGAAGCTGATCTGGTAGCGACGCCGAATTCCTCGGGGGCTCGCGAGGGCCCCCGCCAGAGTCCACTATGTCTGATCGCCACCGTACCGAACTGCTGATTGTTTTTGCCGTTGCCCTGGGGATCTTTGTCGCCTATCAAGTGCGCCACGTTCTGCTGTTGATTTACATCAGCGCTCTCTCTTCCGTTGTAATCGGGCAATTGAACTGGTGGGCCGAGTGCGGATCGGAAAGTGGTGCCCGAGTCGCGGATTCGCCGTTTTGATTATCATAGCGCTCGCTTTTTCTGCTGCGACCCTGGTTCTTGCCTTGTGGAAGGACTCGCTGCTGACTGGCCTCATCGCGCTGTTTCCCTTTTCAAACGCCTGTCTATAGCTGGCAAGCTAAATCCTGCCTGGCTCGAGCAGCACCTCTCCGGTACTGCTGGAGGCATCTTCTTATTGCCAAAGGGGGGTGACTTGGTAGAACTCCTCGGTGTGAGTGCGATTGGCGCGTTCGACGGCGCCGTTGAGCTTGGGGGAACGTGGCGGAAGCACGAACAGGCGCAGGCCGTGCTGCTGGCAGACCTGCTCGGACTAAGCGCAGGCGGCGGGAACCCGCTGCCGCGTGAGTTTAGCGATTCTGCTCAGCCACTAGCAGGCGCCAGTTTCGGCAGCGAGTCTCCAGCGGATGCTTGTCGGCCCTAGCGGAGCGGTGCCTAGAAAGGTGGTCACGTGTCAGGCCAAAATCGCTGCTTTAACCAGACTTATACCACGTGAGCACCCCGAGCGCAGAATTGTCGGACAGAGCTACAAACGCATTCGCACAATCCAAGGAGGCAGCCCGGGCGTTAGCGCTGGCTGCTATCCTGCGAACGAAGAACAAACTCAACCTTGCGTTCCCTGTTGAGTCGGACGGTCTCCTCCAGATCCAGTCTTGCCAATGGGAGCAATTTGTTCTCTCCATCGGGGGTCAGGAAATGGAGTCGGGTGCCTTCTAGCCAATAGTCGCTGGCGAAATAGCCGCTCCCGCTCTTAAGCATCAGAAGCGTGGGCTGTAAGGACGGACGGTCGGCGAAATCAACGGTGATGCTATTTGTCTGCCCTTGCGCGGGTGCGGTTGTCGATATCTCCCTTGTCTCCGATGCTTCTTCAGAGCCGCCACTCCGTAATTGTGGCGAGAATGTGCCTGTGCTGCTCGGTCGGAACCGCGAGGCTTCTGGTATCTGTGACGTGGTTCTTGCAGCTGTGATGGTTGCTGGAAGCTCCACGTCCTCAAGCAGTCGCAGAGTCATTCGGACCTCACCTTTGAGCGTCGGACGTGGCCCGCGTGCGAGCAGGGTGATCACTTTCACCGGCCACAGAATGGGAATGGCCCAGCCGATCGCGTCGCGCTTGGGGTGGCCTCGACCGTGGATCTTTCCCTCCCGGTCCATTCTGAGGTGGGTAACAGAAATCGCCCTGGCCGACAGGGGGAGTATCACCGCACCGGGTAGAACCAGGCGGTCAAACTCCAGCTTGATCCATCCCTTGCCAAAGAAACGTCCGGGGTCACGGTAGTCCTGGAAATGACCGGCCAAGTAGGCACCCCTGGGAAAAACCGATCGCCCAAAAACCGCTATGGCGCTGGCATGGCAGAGAATGGGATCTCCGAGCTCCGCGGTCTGCGACGAAAGATTGGGCTCGTTCAGTGTGCATTGCAGGAGAGTTCCCGCAGGCAGAATCTCATCCGCTGCTTGTGTCACAGGTGGTGTCACAAGGCACAAAATGAGAACTAGAAACAAGAGTCTTCTAAGCATGGTCGCCTCCTCTCCGGCGGGGAACCTTTAACTAAGAGGAAGGAGTTGGTCGAAAACGCACAGGGCGAAGCGAGATCGCGCACGTACTGACGCGCGGAGATCCGCGCCAGCCAAGCCCCTCGGCTAAAAGGTCTGATATTTCCCTGCCTCATGGGACACCGCTGGATTGAACTGAACTACGAAACTACGTGGCGAGAGGGGTTGGGTACACCTTGACGGGTACAGCGCAAGAACAACGTTTTTACTCGTAGGGGGCCCGCGCAACTCGTCCGTGAATAGTGCGAGTATACACCTTTTCGGCCGGTCGGCTGGAGGTCGGGGGTATTGCTCCGCTTGCCGACGCTAGGGCGGTCCAGTAGGGGACCATCACCGAGAAAGTGTTTAACCCTGAACCGGCACTATAATTCGCGGTGATAGCAACATTGGACGATGATCTGATATCCGCCGAGCACAAGCGTCGTCAAGCGTTTGAGGCTCTGATAAATTACATTGACCGTCCGGACTTAGAACCGCCCGATATCAGACTCCATCGTCGGCTTGCCGACGATCTGACGCTCGCCACTGCTCGGTAAGTGACACTTGTTTCCAAAGTGAAGCCCTCCCGCGAATAGCCTCAAGTCGATGCACAACCGTGGCCCGGAGTTTGAATGCAATGAAACATCCCCACACCACGTCAATTCGGAAGTATTGTCTCAGGCCTGTTCACTCCCGTGCTGGCGAAACACTCGAAGTCGTTCTCGCTCATCGACTGCATTTCGGTTGGCGTTGACCGAATGCAGCGGAACTCGGTACTCAAAGAACTGGATCCCATTCCACAATTCAAGGCAACAGCCAAGCTGGGCAAATTCCCGGAAACTCGGTTCTCACAATCATTCTCGCCCTCGGGGCGGTCTCGGCTCGGCCGCCTCTTCCCACCAGCAATCAAGAAGTAGCGCCCAGTAGTGCGGCGAGCCTACGGGCATCGATCTTGTCGCTCTTCTGGCCGGACTTGAGCAAAGCGTTGTGGCGGGGTCGCAAGCTACCATCTGGGCGACGTGAGACGATAGTAAGTCGCACCTCCCGCCAATTTTCGATGTTTGGTGCAGTCATTGCTTATAGCGCCGTTGCTGAACATCGCCTGCATTGCACAGGCCGCTGCTTCTCGCCGCCAAGAGGTTGCGGTTCACAAAGAGAAAGTGGAGCATGAGCCAGAGGAGGTCGCGTAAGAGTCGATGAACAGCACCTTGAGTTGTTTCTCCGTATAATTGCAACGGTCATGGACCGAGGCCCTGCGTCCGCGATCGGTTGGCTCTTTGATCGGCAACAGGGAGCTCCAGACCGCCTGATTCCGCGCTGGCTATTCCTTCGCGCGCTCGGCGCGATCTACTTTTCCGCATTTTTCTCGCTAATCTTTCAGATTTGCGGTCTCATCGGCCCGGAAGGGATTCTGCCCGCCAGCCGCTATCTTCATGCCATAGAGCAATCGCTCGGCCATTGGCAACGAGTGTGGTATGCGCCGACGCTGTTGTGGTTCTCGAGCGGGCCAGTCATGCTGAGCGCACTGTGCTGGGTGGGGATGTTGGCCTCGCTGCTGCTTGTCCTGAATCTGTGGCCGCGCGGCATGCTGGTCATTTGCTTTGTGTGCTTTCTGTCGTTCGTCAGCGCCGCGCAGGACTTCTCCGGTTATCAATCAGATGGCATGCTGCTTGAGGCTGGTTTCATCAGCTTCTTTTTTGCCCCGCCTGGATTCCGCCCAGGACTAGGCCACCTACATCCTGCTTCGCGCGCCAGCTTGTTCTTGCTGCAGTGGGAGTGGTTTCGCATCTACTTCGAGTCCGGCGTGGTGAAGCTGCTAAGCGGGGACCCCGAGTGGCGCCATTTCACCGCAATGGATGAGTACTACCAGAACGGACCTCTGCCAACTTGGGTTGGCTGGTACGTGCAGCACCTGCCGCATTGGTTTCATGCTGGGACCGTGTATGCCACGCTGGCTCTGGAGTTGGGCCTGGTTTGCATGCTTTTTCTGCCGCGGCATTGGAGAACCGTATGCTTTTTTATTGTGACACCGTGGCAGGTCGGTGTAATCCTGACGGCGAACTATACCTTTTTGAACTATCTGGTTCTCGCGATGGGTGTGCTGTTGCTCGATGATCGCTTTGTGCTGGGTGTCATGCCCGAGAAGTGGAGAGTGCGGCTCACGGCTGGCATCTCTCGTCCAAAAGGGCCGACGACGCCAGAACTGAGAAGCCGGAAGGAGAGTATCGGTCGCTATTGGCGTCTCCTGACGCTTTCCGCCAGCACTGTTATGTTGACGTGGATCTTCTATGTGACGACGGCAGAACTTGTCTGGATGTTTGCCAAGCTACCTTTACCTGCTTCTCCGGTGGGTGCGCTTGACCCGTTCCGGATCGCCAATCGTTACGGACTCTTTGCGATGATGACTCGCGGACGATATGAAATTGAGTTCCAGGGCTCCGCAGACGGACAGACTTGGGTCGCATATCCGTTTCGCTACAAGCCGCAGGAACTGAATGAGCCACCCAGAATCTACGCGCCATATCAGCCGCGATTTGATTGGAACTTGTGGTTCGCTTCTCTGGGGTCGTGGCGCGAGTATCCGATCGTGCCCAACACCGAAGTGCGCCTGCTCGCGAACGACAAGGATGTACTGGCACTCTTTGCCGGTAATCCTTTTTCAGAGGAGCCGCCGCATCAAATCCGCGCAGTGCTCTGGCAATACTGGTTCACGACAACGTCAGAAAAACGGGTCACCGGGATGTGGTGGCGGAGGCAACTGTTGGGCCTGTATGCGCCCAGGCTAGAGCGAGGACCTGATGGAGGCATCAAAGTTGTCGAGTGGCCGAAGATGCAGCCGAGGGAATAGCCTAAGCCTAGGGGTGGCGTATTCGCAAATGAGCAGAACCGCGAGCAGAACAAGGTTAGTTGGAGATTTGCGTTGAGTCGCAAGGCATGCGTTGTGGGCTCTGGTCCAAATGGGCTGGCAGCGGCCATCGTACTGGCCCAGGCAGGCCTGCAAGTAGATGTGCTCGAGGCCGAGCCGACAGCGGGCGGCGCAGCGCGCACGATGGAATTGACGCTGCCCGGCTTCTTGCACGATTTTGGATCAGCGGTGCATCCGATGGGTGCCGGGTCGCCTTTCTTCTCTTCGCTGCCGCTCGAAGATCATGGACTGGAGTGGATTCATTCTCCGGCTCCGCTCGCCCATCCGCTCGACGACGGAACGGCAGTCCTACTGGAGCGCGACCTGGGCGATGCCAAGATATCCCTTGGTGCAGACGGCAGTGCCTGGGGTAAGCTCCTGCAGCCGTTTGTCGAGCGCTGGAGTGAATTCGCCCCCGAGGTGCTTCGCCCGATTCGCTCGATTCCGAAACATCCCTGGCTCATGGCGCGTTTTGGGATGAACGCCTTCCTTTCGGCCAGGACGATTGTTAGCCGCTTTCAGGGCGAGCGCACGCGCGCGCTATTCGCGGGCCTTGCTGCGCATTCCTTCCTCAGTCTCGACGAACCCGTGAGTGGCGCGTTTGGGATGTTGATGGCCGTGACGGCGCATGCCGTGGGCTGGCCGATTCCGCGCGGCGGGTCGCAGTCACTTACAAATGCGCTATGTCGTTATCTTTCCACGTTCGGGAGTAAGGTAAAGACTTCGTCGCGTGTTGAGTCTCTCGCGTCGTTATCGCACTATGACCTGATTCTCTGTGATGTCACCCCGCGGCAACTTCTCAGAATTGCCGGCCAACGCTTGTCGGACAGCTACAAACGTCAGCTGGAGAGGTTTCGTTACGGCCCCGGCGTTTTCAAAGTCGATTACGCGTTGAGTGGCCCCATCCCCTGGAAGGCTTCCGAGTGCTTGCGCGCGGCGACCGTGCACTTGGGTGGGAGCTTTGAGGAGATTGCTGCATCGGAACAGGCGGCGCGAAATGGGCGGCACGCGGATTCCCCGTTTGTCTTGCTCGCTCAGCCAAGTCTATTTGATTCCTCGCGCGCGCCTGCGACCAAACACACGGCGTGGGCGTATTGCCACGTTCCTAACGGGTCGATGGTGGATATGCTGAAGAAGCTGGAAGATCAGGTTGAGCGCTTCGCTCCTGGGTTCCGCGAGTGCGTTTTGGGGCGCCGGGTCTTTTCTCCAGCGGAGCTTGAATCTATGGACTCCAACTTGGTAGGCGGTGACATCGGAGGAGGCGCGATGGATCTTCGCCAAGTTGTATTTCGGCCGACATGGCGATGCTATGCGACCTCGGCAAGAGACCTATACATCTGTTCGTCATCAACCCCGCCTGGGGGCGGCGTGCACGGCATGTGCGGTTATCACGCTGCCAAGATGGCGCTCGCGAGATTTCAAGCGCTGTGAATCTTGCTGTGCAAAAGGGGAACAAGCGCTCTCTGCATTTAACAAGACATTGAGAATTCAACAGGTTGCAACCGTCGGTTTAGGCTGTTCGGCCCGCGGCATTGCACCGAAAAGAGGCATTGAGAATTGGGCCCTAACTTTTTAGGTTGGCTCGCGTTGACGGCCGGAAGAGTGGCGAAAATTAAAAATTGCCGATCCGAAACTAGGCTGAGTCATCAGCTCGAAGAGGCAACTCGACGAGCAACCAGACCCGAAAAAACCGACTGACTCTGCCAGGAGCAGTTGGGGTTTGGAACCGCGAAAGCGGCGATCGCATCAAGGCCTGCGACGGTGCGTGCCTCCACACCGTTGCCTTCCTGGCAGGAGCTGATAATTAGAGCATAACCAATGTTCACAGCCTTTACCTTTTCCCGCGCTCTCGTCGCCCCTAGTCTGGTTCCCCAAAAAACATTCTTCCCCGCGCGCCCTTTTCAGGAGGAATTCTGAAAGGACCATTTCAACAGGTGATCCGCCACGGGGCAATCGCCGGACTCGTTCTTCAAGAGCCCTGAACGCCCAACGTTGTCGTGCGATTGAGGGCCATCGCCAGCTGTCCACGCGGGGTTTTGATGCAGCGCGCGCCGTCCATCGGCCTTTTGACCGGTCCTGCACGCGAAGTGGCTACCTGGCCGCTTTGTAGAATATAGGAGACATGGCGGTCAGGATTGAGATGCAGAATACGGGCGATCCCCGAGCTCGCAGGGAGATTGTAACTGTCATTGAACACGTGCTGAGTGACAGGCCGGGAGAGTGGCGGGTATCAATTGTCGGGTCTCACACAAATGACAACTGGGAAATGAAAGTGGAAGGACCAGAGGGCTTCGAACGCACGTACACTTTGGTTGGCGGCACCGGAGAGCACCAGCCCATGGCGATAGGGAAGTTGCTCCTTAAGCTGCTGTCGGCGAGCAGGCCATGATTTGGTGTCCTCGTATAGCCGATGCTGACATCAGGAGTGTGTCAGGAATAAGCTAAGTTCATTTTTTGAGATCTGGAGTCGGAAACCGGGCATCGAGTAGCACCTCCTCCCTTCAGTGAAGAGAGCTCACTTCGCGACGATCCGATCCTCTGGCACCTCGACCTCGTCCACACCGCGAAACGAGAAGAGGAGCTTCACTAAGTACGTGGGTGGATGCTCCGAAACCTGGCGGATAATAGTACCCACTGCGTCGGTAACCGCGGCGTGGAAGACGACCGAGCCCACCCGCATGCCTGCCAGATTCACTCGCACCCCCTGACCGTCACGCAGCATACGTACTATTCTCGTTCTGAGCATTCTCGTTGACAATGCTGTGTTGGCGTGAGGGCTCCCGGGTGTGCCCTGGTGTGAGGGCCCCCTTGCGTCGCGCCCGCAACCGGGACTATGCTGTTGTTTCGCCGGCAGGGTGAGGACGGCACAAGGGTTTTCACCGTTTCCTCTTGTCTTAGGTCCGGCCGAAGCGCAACGGTGTCAGGTTGGACCACGTCTTGCCCTGCCCTAGATTTCGCTCTTCAGAAACTCCCAACAGGTTCCCAGCCTGCCTCCCGCGGCCTCAGCCAGTACAGCAAAGCGGCTATTGCGAGCCGCACCGCAGATCGCCCCCACAAGAGGTACGCCGGATACATACTGCGAATGTCCGTCATCCAAAGCGAAAGAAGCGGTGTCACTGCCAGAATGCAGAACCCGACAATGAGTGCGTCCACGACTGCCACATTGCGTACTGGATTGCGTGAAGCGAGCCACAAGAGCACGCCGAGCATGAGCACCATGCCGCCCATCTCTTTGAGAAGCGACAGGAGCAGTGTGGACACCTCTCCCTCGGGTGGTCGCAGAAAGATCCGCACGATGAGGGGCTTCTCGGCAAAGATCAGCAACAGGCCTCCAAGTGCGGCCAATAGTGAGAAGGCACGTAGGAAAATGCGCAGAGAACGATACGGCGGTCCAGTCATGGTGGGCTCCTTCCGGTGCCACCGATTGTACGTCCAGGACCCCCCTACAGAACCGAGACGTTCCATGAGCTAAACCATGTTGTGCTCGTCCGTCCCCGGATCTAGAATTCTTCCATTCACTCCTTCTGCGCGGAGGTTGGGTATGCCCCGCTACGAATTCTTCTGCCACAATTGCAAGAAACTCTTCTCCAAGATCTTGTCTCTTGTCGACTACGAAGAAGGAGAAGTCCTCTGCCCGCACTGCAGCAGCAAGGAAGTCGAGCAATGCTGGTCCGCTTTCAACGCCATTACGTCGAAGAAGAGCGCCTGATAATCGCGTCTGTGGCGCTTGCACCATTTCCGGGCAATTGACACTGCCAGTGTCGGTCTCTGACCTCATGCAGCCGTTCCACCCCTAGCGGTGGGCCGACCGAGCCTCCATCTGATGCACCCACCAAGACCGCTAACCGGTCTTTTTATTCCCATTTTGGGATAAAGTTATGGGAAGTTCGGGCAAGACATTGAACTCATCATGTACTAAGAAGAGCAAAAGGGGTCATCGTTTTCTTGGCTGAGCAGCCTCACTTGGGGAGAGAGCAATCCCACCCGAATAAGTACGACTCCACGGCGGCAGAGGCAGGGTTCCGGGAAGGGCAGTCTGGAAGCGATGCCGCGAGCTGATGGAAGCGGCCCGTGCTCCGGCAGCCCCACAGAAAGTTCCGCTTTTGACGCTACAGGTGGGTTGGCTCGGCCCGCTAAAGCGCGTCGAGAACGCCCTAAGAACGCGCTCCCGCGCGCCTTTTCCTCTCAAACCTACGCAAAAATCCGCTACCCAAACCTCATGAATAACCGGCAACCCACCACGCAAGATTCGAGACCCCGGAAACCCCGGTCGCGGTGTTGAATCCCCCGTCTCCGGGGTCTAGAATTCTTCCACTACCCTTCTAAAACTTTGAGAGGTCCCTAATGCCCCACTACGAGTTCTTCTGTCACGCCTGCAAGAAAACATTCTCGAAGAGTTTGACCATTGCCGAACATGAGAAGGAAAACATCGTCTGCCCCCACTGCCGTAGCAAGAATGTCGAGCAGGGCTGGTCTGCCTTCTCCGCCATCACTTCGAAGAAGAGCGCGTGAACACAGCTGCGGAGTTTCTCCAGGCGTCGCACCGTAACCGCGATTTTCGTCGCCGCCGCTCGTGTTTTTCGGGGCTCATGCGAGGCATTCCGTGGGCGGAAGGAGAACTCCATGGCGTACTACAAGCTGCGGCTGGAAGTCTGGTGCGACTGGGATCCAGAGGAGAGCGACCTTGAGGAATTGCGCAGAACATTAGCGCAGGCGACGCTATCTGCACCAGGCGCAAGATGATTGCAGTCGTGGAGCGCCCGCAGGATATCGAAGATGAGGCGGCGATGAGATTCTTTGGCGGAGAAGAGGCGATGCCGACCTGAGCCAGGGGTGGGTCATGTTGGGTCGCCGGGGCGACTGGTGACCTCCCTTGGTAGGACAAACAGAACGAGCCTCCGAAAGCCTCCGAAGGTCAGTGAGCGATTTGGGGATCTGGACATGGTGTGAGTGCGCCGAGACGTGCACGTAGAGAAAGCCCAGGAATTGTCTGGTGGAGACTTCCGTTATTTCCAAGCAATTCAATTTCGACGGTTCCGCTTTCGCCAGCACTCGCTCCATTGCTTTCCGTACGGTTCTCTCTCCCCAATAATCCAAGGCGGTCGCGTGTATGCTGGCAGCCAGCGGTACCCTCCAGGCCGGTAGCGAGGTAAGGAACACGCAGTCCCTGGGCACCGGCTACACAGGCTGGGAGGATTGTAACCCGCTGGTCGGCGTATACTTTGCTGTATCCGGCGGTCGAGTTGTGGGGTGCCCGGCGGTCCCTACCGTTTGCATGCACTCCCCTCGCCACGCAGTTGTACTTAGTCTTTGCTAAGGGGCACTCCGCCGTTCTGTTGCCATTTGGGGGGACTCAAACCACTCGGTGAAGTGGGTACCAGCCCACTTTGACCCCGCATGGCGCACGAAATCCCGGCGCCAGCTAGAACGCTAAGGGCCAAACTGTGGCAAACGGCCTCTTCCCCGAGAATAATTAAGGTTGTACAAGAAACCTACCAAGGAACTGACGAAATTGCTTGGATAATCGAGAAGGATAGGTTATTTTGGCCAACATTGGAATTTGGAATTAGGGGCCAGGAATCACAAGCCCAGGAACGAGGCACGATTCGGTTTCGCGGAGGAATGACAATCCCTGCTTTCCGCGACGTAATCCTGGTTGCGTGAGATCTCGCGGGCTCCAAGAGGAATCCAGCCGTGAAATTCCCTCTTTGCTTCTCCATTCTTGTAGTAGCTTCGGTCTTCTGCAGCTCTTGCTTGTCTGCCAACGCCGGGGACTTTGCTGACGCCGCTGTTTCGAACCCATCCGAGGCGGCTGCAACCTCGTCTCAAGAAGACGGACCGGTCGCGGCCTCGTCGGAGTTCATGATCACAGGTCCGCTGCGCTCGTTTCTGCGCATGGCGGGGATCAGTCAAAAGATTAAACCCGAAGAAGTGCTGCCCTTACTGAGCCGGAACGTGTTCACGCAAGGTTATGAGGGCTCCAGCCGGAAGACTGAATTTCTCATCCTACTGAGCCGATACGTCGTGCAGGCCAGGGAGCTGACCGCCCTGGCCGCAACCGATGGCATGGTAATTCGCGTTTCGAATTGTGATGGCGCAAAACCACTTCTGCGCATTCTCGGTTATCAGACCCGGTTGAACTGTGGAGAGCCTGGCACATCCCTGCAAACGGCGGATCCCGAGAGGGCTTTCCTGACGATCGATTCCGGGTTCCCTCTGCCGGAACTCGAGCAGACGTTGCAAGGAGGCAAACCTTTCGAGTACCCGTTCCCGCCTTCTCCCGTACCGGTCCTGTTCGCCGCAAGCGACTGGACCATGGCGAGCAAGAAGAACTACAAAGAAACCAGCAGGGACTTGATCGACACGATCTTGAGCGACCCGGTTCTCGCACACCTCTACTGGGGCCTGTCCAAGCTCGATCCCGAAACCAGTAACTTCTTGCAGCGATCGGTTGGGATCAAGAAACTACTGCCATATGCCGCAGTCATTGATTTTTACGGAAGCCACATCTGTATCCGCTCGGGGCGGGTCGTCGTTCCCGGAGGGCCGGACGCAGAATCCGCGTGGAAGGATTTGGTAGGGGCTAGCCCGGCATCACCAGCGGCTTTCGTCCAGAGATTGCTGGCCCGGGACAAGGGTTGGCTGACGGCTTATTTTGACGTGCTTTCTCGGGTGAGTAGAAGTCAGCAGGCGTATTTCACCGAACCCAATCGGCTGCGGCTTTTCTACGATGCATTGCGGGCTCCGGATCCTTCGGCTAGTGCCACAACCGGTTCGTTCAGACCGGCCCCTGCGCTGCTGCTTTTGGTTACTCGGCTTAACCGGGAGGCCACGGGCGAACCGCTTGTTCCCGGAAATCTCGAGGTGTGGAAAGACATTCTTCGCCAAAAGAACGACTCTCATATCGTGCGCCTATGGGGCAGGCGCAGCACCCGCCTGACCAGTCCGGATCAGCTCATGCAAACAATGTTCGCACTCTCCCGGGTGACGACCGATGACGGGCCGCTGCAGATTTACATGGCGATCAGCGAACTTGAAAGCAGACGATCTCCCCAACATCGCCTTGCCCCTGCGACGGTACGCTTGTTGGCACGCAAGTTCGGGGAGTTTGGTAATCAGTATCCGGTTCTTTCCGAGTTTCCAGAGTTGAGTGACGCATCCATTGTCCTGTTCCTGGAAACGGCTGAAGCGCTGAACAACGTTCCCACTCCTGTGCGTGGCAACGCGCTTGGTACGTTTCAGGCAACCATTGGAATCTGGCAAATCCTGGCCCGTCAGGGACAGATCTCGAACCCGCAACTGGATGATTCTTGGCAGCAGGTGATCAAGCCATTCGCCAGAATTCGATCAGCAGCCCAGTTGTATGACGCGGGGCGAGCTTCTCTCGGAGAATTGTTTCGGTTTGCCGCCGGCAAAGGCAAGGGCTCTCAGGATGAAATCATCGGGTTGCTCGCAGGACCTCGGCAGACCACTGCGGAAGGGAAGAGGATACACCAGGAGGTAGCCAACAAAATCCGCTCCGTATTGAACGACCAGCGACTGGTCTCTCTTGACACATTGTTTGCTCTGGGCGACGCCTTGAGCGAAAAGTCTGATGGGAGACCGATGAACGAATTCGTGATCCATCTGGCCGGAGAATTACGGGAATTCGAGATGCCGCGCCCGATTTTCACTAGCGGCGAGAGATCGGAATGGGCTCCAAGAATCTATAACACCCATCACACCGATGTGGAGATGCGGACCGACCTGGCAAAGGTGTTCCGGTCTGGCACGGCTTCGCACGCACAACTCGAAGGGGCTCGCGGGCAGCTCGCTTCTTTCTTGAGAGACGCTCTTGTGGGTCTGAATTATGCCTATTATGAGCCACCCGGAGCCCAGGCTCTGCATAACAATCCGCTCCTTGTCCGCTCCCACGACTTTGCTGCAGAAACAGTCATGGGCATGAAGACAGTCTGGCAGGCACCGCAGCTCTTTGGCCGGGGTTCTCCTGCTGGCGGAGGTGCTCGTTTCGTTGGCTCTCTTGCCGATCTCCCATATGTTCTGGCCGAGCTCGAGCAGGACTTCATACAGCCGGAAAGTGTCCAAGCTCTCATCTGGCAGGAATTGACGCCGGTTCTGTTGACCAGTGCGATCTTGCCGCGCTGGTGGGATGTCAGCCAGAACGAGCTGCACGCGGTCGCCCTGTATCAGCGGACTGGGGAAGAACTCCTGACTGCTTCCGCAAATGATGCGGAACTGTGCAGCAAGGTGATGGCCATTCTGTCGGATCGTATGATGCCGCAGCGGGCAGAGCAAGTCGAGCAGGGTCTGCGAGCCGGCCACGTATCAGAAATACTTCCTCGAGTGACGCCCGCCGACACGTTCTATCTGACGGCGGAGTTTCAGCGCAGATACCCGCGAGAAGTCGGCTCCTGGGGAAGGGCGACCCAAGAACTGCAAGATCTTTCTCGTCAGCATCCCGAACAGGTCAACTGGAGCCGCTTGTCCCAAGATTTTGGGGTACCGCATCCCGGCCTGGCTCAAACCTACCGCCGCGAACTGCTGAACATCGGCCCTATGCCCGCATTCTCGGGATACTCCAGCCGTCTTCTGGCGGAGTCTTGGGATTCGCCCAATCTGTACTGGGCTCGCTTGGCCGATGAAACCGGGCACCCGGCTGTGACGCTAAACCATCTTGTGCCGGATCTGACCCGACACATGGTCGAGAAGATCTTCGCAACCGACTTCGAAGACTGGCCAGCGCTTCTTCGCGCGATGTACGAGACGGGCGAAGACTTTCGGAACGGCAAGATAGGTTCACTCATGAGTGCCAGCGCATCTAGGCCGTGAGCTGCCTGTGGTCGATTTGCTACGGTAACGCAGCGATCCCAAGTAGACGGGTTCGCAGACTAGGAACTCAGGAACAATGTTAAGGAATCCTATTCTATCTCTTTGTTTTTTTCTCGGTTTATTCGTGCGCTATGGAACTGGAGTCGAAGCTCAGGAGCGCCCCGATCTCCACGTGGTCGTCAATATGGTACAGCTCAACGTCGCGGTGACCGACAAGCATGGGAACTACGTTACGGGTCTTCGCCCCAAGGATTTTGCCATCATTGAGGATGGGATTACGGAGAAGGTTGCCACGTTTGCGGAAGGCAACGAACCGGCCCATAGTCTCACTGAGGCTGCAGAGCCCGAACCAGAACCATCCGCGGGCCAGTCCGGTGACTTCACCAAGGGCTCGTCTGTAGGGGACCCGCTTCACACTCTCGATTCTTTGATAGCCGGCGCCGATGTGTTCGTTCTGTTTGATACCAGCAATTACATGTATCGCGACTTTGTCTTCGCGCAGGATGCGATCGCCGAGTTTGTTCGTTCGCTGGAAAGCGCAGACAAGATCGCATTCTATTCCTACAGCCGAGATCTCTCCCGAGCCGCCATTCTTACCTCCGACCGGTCGCAAGTTCTGCGCGCCGTGCGCTCGAGAGTGGCAGGAGACGAAGCGGCACTCTACAACACCCTGTTGCTGACACTGAAGGATGCGGCGCAGTACACCGGCAGGAAAGTGGTGGTGGTGTTTTCCAACGGCCCCGACAACTCGAGCGTAGTACCCCCCGAGGATGTCGCCGAATTCGCCCAGTCCGCCGGAGTTTCCATATATATGATCAGTACTCAAGAAGCCAAATTGGAGCCGGTGTCAACCGCGGTGTTTGAGCGCATGACTGCGGCCACGGGAGGCAAGGCCTACTTCGCCAAGAACTGGAGAGACGAAAAGCGAGCTTTTGCTTCCATCCGGGACGACTTGGCACATCTTTACTCGCTAAGCTACTACCCCAAGCCCAATCCCAACTCTGGCTGGCGCGCGATCACGGTAAAACTGGTGGGCGAGCATCAAAAGAGATACAAGATCCGCACCCGCAACGGGTACCGTCTTCAGCCATCTCGGTTTTCCAGCGACGTCCAAACTCCCCAGTCGGAGTTTGGTTCCGAGTTGCCGTTTCCCTTACCAATCGCTGGGTACCCCCTCTTCTCGTCGTTTGTGGATGACCATGCCCACAGAGGAGAGCGCGTCCCTGCTTTGCGCTCGCATGGTGCGCGCGGCATCAACTCCTCAGCGCCCGCCAGCGACTTCTGAGAAGCCTGTTTCCTCACCCGGAAATCTCAGAGTCCCGTTTGCCGACCACTCTTGCAAAATAGCTGCGTCTCCTGGGAGCCCAGAATGAGGGAAAAGCACTGGTTGCCATACCAAGGTTATTATTGGCCAGCGACGAGCCTGGCTTCGGGAACAAAGCTGGGGCAACCGATGAATGGGGGGAAGTGCCGGTCACCAAGCGTGCCGCGCCCCTTTGGCTGCAGGTCAGCTATAAGCTCCTTGCCGCCGGTTTCCGTGGTGGAACATTCTGATTCAGCTGAAAGAAGTTATTTGGATCATAGTGCATCTTGATCGTGACCATGCGGTCCCATCGTTCCTGATAAGCCTCGGGCACGCGATCCTGCTCATCGCCGCTCATAAAATTTATGTACACACCAGGTTTCATAGCCGGCCGAAGCTTGTCGAAGAGTCCGCGAATCCAGGAAATATTGCCGGCATCAGCGGACGCTTCCGACCAGTTCGCCAGCAAATTCATGATGAAAGGAGCGCTGCGATCGCCGAATGCGGTCTCTTTTGCTGCGATCCGCGCCGCCGCGCCACCAAGATAGGCAAGTTCAATCTGGGTTTCGGACGACGGAATGGTGGCGACTGCCTCCACCAAGCGATCGATCGTGCCGTCGTCTAGATAAGTGAAATAGCCCGACTTGGCGTAATATCGCCGACCATGCGGAAAAGCGGAATCCGCCATGGTTTGCAAATCCAGGAACGAGACGATCTTGCTGCTCACCGAATCCGAACTGCACATGGAAAGCGCGCGCTCCAAATATGGACGTCCGGATTCGGGGTCGCCAGTCCAAATCAAGGAATTGCTGGCTACCGGCCGCCCACGGAGATCATTAGGTATCTTCTTTGTATGCGGGGCAAGGCGTAGATCAATATTCCACTTCAGGTCGAGTGGTGCGTCGGCCATGAAGTCTCTCCAGCATTCAAGGAGCAGGGGAATATCAGCCTCGGGCGACAGTCCTTCAGCGAGCACGACAGCGTTAAGCGGATGGAGTTTCAATTCGAATTCTGTCACCACGCCGAAATTGCCGCCGCCTCCACGCAAGGCCCAAAATAAATCCGGGTTCTCCTCTGCATTGGCGTGTACGACAGAGCTATCGGCAGTCACGAGAGTAAACCCCTCGACGTTATCACATGACAATCCGAATCGCCGGGTGAGCCATCCAGTTCCTCCGCCCAGGATCAGTCCGGAAGCTCCGGTGTGAGAGACGACGCCGGAGGGAAAGACCAGCCCTGCTTTTTGCGTTGCGATATCAATCGATCCCAACAGACAACCTCCGGCGGTCCTGGCGCGGCGCGACTCGGGATCAACCGTGACCTGGCGCATTCTCGATAAGTCAATCACCAGGCCACCATCGCACGTGCCGAAACCTGCAAGGCTATGCCCTCCACAACGGACAGCGGTGAGAATGCTGGTCTTGGAGGCGGCTCGGATTGCGTTTTGCACATCGCTTACATCTGCGCAGCGCGCTATAAGGCCCGGCGTCCGAGCTACCATGCCATTCCAAATGACACGCGCGTCTTCGTAGCCGCTTTCGCCGGGACGCAGTAAATCACCTTTGAATCGCCGCCGGAGCGAAGCGTAAGCCTCTTCGCGGGCTTCGACCATTTCGTGCCCTCCTTGCAGAGTGT
>Ga0070699_100000796_pt1 | contig 29104 bp, 26 predicted proteins | sample KBSK1503metaG_FD_65473 | JGI IMG/M metagenome (GOLD analysis project Ga0070699, IMG submission 65473) | Corn, switchgrass and miscanthus rhizosphere microbial communities from Kellogg Biological Station, Michigan, USA - KBS K1-50-3 metaG | ecosystem: Host-associated > Plants > Roots >...
CGACGCCGCTCATGCGGCTCTGGGCGGTGAACGGGATGAAGTTGGCGCGCAATTCAGCGAGGTCGCGGCCGCGGATGCCGTATTTCTCCTTGGCGAGCACGACGATGGATCGCCCCTCCGGGGTCTCGTCCGCGAGCGATGCGAGCTGCGCAGCATCGGCCAGTTCCTGCTCGCCGACGCCACGCAAGGGCTTGAACTCGGTGGCTTGACGGTTGCCGAGCGTGATGGTGCCGGTCTTGTCGAGCAGCAGCGTATCCACGTCGCCCGCTGCCTCGACCGCGCGGCCCGACATCGCCAGCACGTTGAAGCGGACCAGACGATCCATGCCGGCAATGCCGATCGCAGACAACAGCGCGCCGATGGTGGTCGGGATCAAAGTCACGAACAACGCCACCAGGATCACGACCGAGATGGCGCCGCCGGCATAGGTCGCATAGCTCGGGATCGTGACGGTCGCGAACACGAAGATGATGGTGAGGCCGACCAGGAGAATATCCAGCGCGATCTCGTTTGGCGTCTTCTGCCGCTCGGCCCCCTCCACGAGCTTGATCATGCGATCGAGAAAAGTCGATCCGAGCGCCGCAGTGATGCGCACCTTGATCCAGTCGGACAGCACCTGGGTGCCGCCGGTGACGGCCGAGCGGTCGCCGCCGGACTCGCGGATGACCGGCGCCGACTCGCCGGTGATCGCCGCTTCGTTCACCGAAGCGATGCCTTCGATCACCTCGCCATCCGAGGGAATGGTGTCGCCGGCCTCGACCAGCACCACGTCACCCACCCTGAGGCTGGTACTGGGAATCAATTTGTGGCCGCTGCCGCCGGGCCCCGTCAGCAGTTTGGCTTGCGTCTCGGTGCGCTGACGGCGCAACGCCGCCGCCTGCGCCTTGCCGCGGCCCTCGGCCACCGCCTCCGCGAAATTGGCGAACAGCACCGTGAACCACAGCCACAGGACGATCTGGAATTCGAAGCCGATATGTTCGCCGCCGGTGACGAGGTCGCGGATCAGGATCACGGTGGTCAGCGCGGTGACGACCTCGAGCACGAACATGACCGGATTCTTCATCAGGCTGCGCGGATTGAGCTTGACGAAGGCCGAGCCGATCGCCGGCACCACGATCTTGGGATCGAACAACGCCGAGACCGGCATGCGCTTGCGGATCGTTGAGGTTTCCATGGGAGTAGCTCCGAAAAAAATCCGATCAGAACAGGGTATGTGCGCGCATCGCGATCTGCTCGACGATCGGCCCTAGCGAAAGGGCGGGGAAGAACACCAAGCCGCCGACGATCAGAATCACGCCGGCCAGCAGGCCCACGAACAGGCTGCCATGAGTGGGAAAAGTCCCCGCTGAGGCCGGCACGGTCTTCTTCGCAACTAGCGAGCCCGCAATCGCCATCGCCGGGATGATGACGAAGTAACGTCCGAACAGCATCGAGAGGCCGCCGGTCACGTTGTACCACATGGTGTTTCCGGTCAGGCCCGCGAACGCCGATCCATTATTTCCGGTTTGCGATGTATAGGCGTAGAGGATTTCCGAGAACCCGTGCGGACCGGCATTGTTCGTGGACGCAACGGCCGACGGGATCACGGCAGCGGCCGCAGTAAAGCCGAGCATGAAGAGCGGCAGAACCAGGATGGCAAGTATGGCCATCTTGACCTCTTTCGCCTCGATCTTCTTGCCGAGATATTCCGGCGTACGGCCAACCATGAGGCCAGCGATGAAGACGGCGAGAATGACATAGAGCAGCATGCCATAGAGGCCGGAGCCGACGCCGCCGTAGATGATCTCGCCGAGCTGAATCATCGCCATCGGCATCATCCCGCCCAGCGGGGTGAAGCTGTCGTGCATCGAATTCACCGAGCCGTTCGACGCAGCGGTGGTTGCCACCGCCCACAGGCTGGAATTGGCGATGCCGAAGCGGACCTCCTTGCCTTCCATGTTGGCAGGATCGATTCCGAGTGCCGTGAAGTTGCTATTGCCGGCGGCCTCGGCCCAATAGCAGACCACGAGGGCGCCGAGAAAGATGACCGACATGGCGGCGTAGATCACCCAGCCCTGCCGCTCGTCGCGGACCATGCGGCCGAAGGTGTGCGTAAGGGCCGCCGAGATCAGAAGGATGTACAGCAGTTCGAGGAAGTTGCTCAGCGGCGTCGGGTTCTCGTAGGGAACCGAGGAGTTCGCGTTCCAGAAGCCGCCGCCGTTGGTGCCGAGCTGCTTGATCGCGATCTGCGACGCGGCCGGGCCCTGGCTGATGACCTGCTTTGCGCCTTCCAAGGTGGTCGCATCGACATACGGTCCGATGTTCTGCGGAACGCCCTGCCAGATGAGAATGAGCGCGGCGATGATCGACAGCGGCAGCAGCACGTAAAGCGTGCAGCGCGTGAGATCGACCCAGAAATTGCCGATCGTCCTAGCCGAGGCGCGCGCAAAGGCGCGGATCAGCGCAATCGCCAGCGCAATGCCGGTGGCGGCGGAGACGAAGTTCTGCGTCGTCAGGCCGACCATTTGCGTCAGATAGCTTAGCGTGCTTTCGCCGCCGTAGTTCTGCCAGTTGGTGTTGGTGGTGAAGCTGACGGCGGTGTTGAAGGTCAGATCTGGCGAAACGGCGGACATGTCGGCCGGATTGAGCGGCAGCATCGCCTGCAGCCGCATCAGGCCATAGACGATCAGGAAGCCCGCGGCGTTGAAGAGCAGCATCGCGACTGTATAACCGATCCAGTCCTGCTCCCGCCTCTCATCCACGCCGCCGAGCCGGTACAGCGCCGACTCGAGCGGCCGCAAGACTGGTGAAAGGAACGTGCGCTCGCCCTCGAACACCCGCGCCATGAAGCGGCCGAGCGGAATGACGAGGGCGGTAAGGACCACGAAATAGAACGCGATCTGAAGCCAGCCGTTGATAGTCATCGTCGTTGATCCCTTCAGAGCCGCTCAGGCCGCAGCAGCGCGTAGACGAGGTAGATCATCAGCCCCGCGGTCACGAGGCCGGCGAGCGAATAGTCGAAGATCATGAAAGCCTCCTCAGAGCCGATCGCAGGCGATCGTGTAGCCGACTGACAGCGCGAAGAAGCCAAGCGCGACGGCGACCAAAATGACGTCCAGCATGTGGATGCTCCCAGCGATGAACAGCTTGGTGCGTGCAGCACATGGGTGCTGGCGAGGCACGATCTTGACTTACGTCAAGACCCCGCAGACTCCTGCGCTTTTCAGGTGCCGTTACCTGGCACTGATCGCATAGGAATTCGAGAGGGATGCGCCGGCAGCGTTATAGGAATCTCATAAGGATCGGCGATGCAACCACCGCACTGCGTTCAGGGCTCAACCGCTATGCAGGCGACGGGTTTCTTATGAAATCCCTATAACGTCAGCCTTTTCCTCGTCTCGCTTTTTTATGGTGTTTCGTCCATCTATTGGCTGTGGTCGCATGTCTGTCAAAAAGCAATTTACGCCGGACAGGTGCCATGTCGTTCGATCCGAACCACGCGGAGCATCTGCGCGGGCTGCAGCAAGAGCTTCATCGCGCCCGGACGATCACGCCCGGACTGATGGCCGACGTGATCGCGCGTGCGTGCCTGCGCTTGCAGGCCCATCATCCAGCCGCGAAGGCAAGAGTCATTCGCCTGATCGAATCGGGAGCGTTTGCCGATGTCACCCTTGCGCTGCTCGAGCTGGAACTGCCGCAATGGAAGCTTCGTCGCCTAATCTATGAGGATGGCGAGTGGCATTGCTCATTGTCAAAACACATTGGGCTTCCCGCCGAGCTCGACGACATGGCCGAAGCCAGCCACGAAAGCCTGTCGCTGGCGATCCTGACCGCATTGGTCGAAGCGCAGTGTCACAGTCTCACCGCGGGTGAAACACGGCCAAAATCCGTGCCGCAGGTTCGTCCCACACAGGCGTACGCCATTTGCTGCGACAACTTCGCTTGAGCTAGGGAACGCGGGAAGCAGTGACAATGACGAACTCCGTCGGCCTGCGATCACGACGAAACAATGGCCAAAGGCGGCAGCCCGTCGCCATCTCTGCGGGAATTGTAATCCTGGCCGCGATCGCGCTGGCGTGCGCGGGGCTAGTTGCCGTTCCGCTCTGGACGGCTCTTGTCCAAGGCTGGCGAGTCGAAGCGATCTCGGATCCGTGCGGCCTGACAGACGCCAGCGCCCGGCGGGACTGCTTTGAAAGGCTCAGGATCGGAGAATCACGACATCCGGCCAAAGGCGCCAACGCGCCGATCAGGCTGCACTCTCCAGAACAGAAGAGTGAGTAGTCGCGCGGTTCGATATCATCGGAAAAGTTCGAGCAAACATCGTGCCGGAGTCCCGACCCGCAATCTCGCCCGAGCTTATTTCGCGGCAGGTACTATTCCGGATCTTATTCCGCCTCGTCCTTCTCATCACCTTCGCGACCTTCGGTAGTCGAGGTTTTGGCCAGGCATTTGCCGCGCTCCTGGCGCTGTCTGCTGTCTTCTGCACCGTTGCCGCAGCGATGCGACGCGAGGCGATATTCGGTCCCATCCTGACGCATTGGGACGAGGCGGCGGTCTACGCCGTCGCCGGTCACGTGGCTCGGTCAGTCGTCTAATCCGACCTAGCCTGGAAAAATCTCGGCGCTCCTGCGTGCCTAGGACAGCGTATTTTCGCCGGGCAACACCTCAATCAAACCGTCCGTCCGCAGTCTTTATACCGCCCTTATGAGAACGGGCTGGATTCCCCCTCGAATCCATATGCGCTCATGAGCACATCGACGATATGGATTGGTGACCCCCGTGGTTACCATCTTTCAACTCGTTCGGACTTAAACGTGCGGGAGCCTGGAGCCCCCAAGATCAATAACAAAAAGGAGAAATTCAAATGACCATTCGACCTATCGTGTCTCATCTCGGCCATAAGAGATTTGTCGAGCGCTCGAGTACCGTGCTGCTCCTGGGGATTCTCTGGAGTTCGCTCGCGGTCTGCGTTCTCGCTGCGCTGTCCTACGACATTGTCTATTGGCTTGGAGCCTCGTGACCAGCGGCGGCTCTTGTGCGCGCTCCGTGCGCGCATGTTTCGGCCGCGCGGGCGACCTTTATACCGCACTTATGAGGATCCACAGGCGTCCCTCTCGAATTCATATGCGTTGCTCAGCACATTGATGACACCGACGCAATTCGATGGTCGAAAGGAGACGTGCCATGGATGATAAAGGTGATAAAGGTGATAAAGGTGATAAAGGTGAACCTCCCTCTACGTGTCGCGCGAAGTCCTTCTGGATCGGCAGGAACAGCCGCGGCAACTGGGTCGTCCAGGATCAAAGCGGCCTTTGCGGTGGCCTGTTCGTGGACCGCGCCGAAGCGCTGAAATTCGCGATGTTCGAGAACGGGAACCGGTCGCAGGCCGTGATCATGGTCCCAGGCATCCTCGAGCTCGACATGAGTGCGCAGCCCCGCGGCTTTCGGATCGAGGCCGGCACCGTGCATGAACGGGGCTCCGCCGTTGCGGCGCGGCGCTGCGAACTAAAGCTGATCTCCAAGGTGGCATGAGATCAGATGCAACAATTTGGTTCGCAGGATTGGCGGGCCGGCCGAATTCGCGAATGGCTCCTGCTCCTCCTGCGTTTTGCCATCACCTGCGATCCGAAGGACCAAGCGGCTGCGTTTTCCATGGCCGATGAAATCGACGCACTCGGGCACCAGTGGCGGCCATCCGCACGAGTTTCTTTCGCAGGACGAGCGATGAAATCTGCGAGATGATCATCGCGCTCGATGATCCGAAGCGAATAACCATTCTCAAAAAGCACATCGGACGGATCGACGATCCACGATTGCGGCGAGCCTTTACAGCTGCGGTCGACCTTGAGCGAGGATCGCGGCCTGCCGCCACCGAGCACAAACGCCAACATTTCTGGACAGGCGTGCGAAGCTGACCCCGTTTCCGCGGGCCCGCTCGCCACAAGCTGCCGACGTTCGCAATCTGCGCTACCGCGATCGAAATCGCGCTGTCAGGCGTACTTCTCGCGCTGTTCCGGGACAGCCGTTTCGGCGAAATCGCCAGTAGAGCGTGCCGCAGATAGCGACGATCACGCCGATAACGAGAAAATACCCTTAGCTCCATTTGAGCTCCGGCATGAACTCGAAGTTCATGCCGTAGATGCCGGCGATCGCGGTCGGCACCGCGAGGATGGCGGCCCAGGCCGCCAGCCTTCGGGTGATGGCCGTCTGCTGCGCCTGGCCCCTCATCAGGCTAGCCTCGAAGGCGAACGCCACGACTTCGCGCAGCGCGTCAATTTCTTCCTGCACGCGCAGCACATGATCGGTGACGTCGCGAAACAGCGGCTGCATGGCAGGGGCGATTGGCATCACCTCGGCGTGTTCGAGCCGACGGCACACCTCGACCAGAGGCGCCACCGCATTGCGAATGCGCAAGAGGTCGCGACGGATCATGTAGAGCCGCTCCACGTCCACTTGCTCGGCGGGTTTGGAGAATACGCTGTCCTCGATCGCTTCCACTTCCGCGTGAAGGGTTTCCAGTACCGGCATATAGTTATCGACGATGAAATCGAGGATGGCGTAGAGAATGTAGTCTTCGCCTTGGGAGAGGACGGCGGGGCAGGACTCGCAATGCTCGCGCACGGTGGCATAGGAACTCGAAGCGCCGTGGCGGACCGAAACCAGGTAGCCGCGCCCGACGAATAGATGCGTTTCACCGAAAGCGATGCGCCCGTCGATCAATTGCGCTGTGCGCGCGACGACGAACAGCGCTTCGCCGTATTGCTCGATCTTGGGGTGTTGATGCGCCTTGCCGGCATCCTCGATGGCCAGATAATGCAGGCCGAGCTGCGCCTGCACGCGCTGCAAGAGATCGGCGCTCGGCTCCCACAGGCCGATCCACACGACGTGCCCTGGCCGCTTCGACCATTCGCCCGCTTCCTCGATGGCAATATCTTTGATGCGGCGCCCGCCGGCATAAACGCTCGCGGCAACGACGCCGGCATCACTGTCGCCCGGAGGCGCTCTCGTCGGGTCGGTTCGGGCGTCCACAGGTTCCCTAGTGCGGCACGCTTGTTCTGATCGCCGCAGTATTCACCTTTCGCCGCGTCCTGTCGATCACCTCGCTCCGCGCGTTGGGTAGGACGTCTCGCAAGCCGCCGTCAAGGGCCTTCGACGACGGGCAGTTTTTCGATCGACCTGAGGCCGGGCCGCTTGCGCCAGCGGATTTCGGCGGGTGCCACCGCCAGCCGCAGTCTCGGCCAACGCGTGAACAGCGCTTGAAGGGCGCATATGCCTTCGATGCGTGCAAGCTGATGGCCAAGGCAGAAATGGATGCCGGTCCCGAAGGAGATGTGCCGGTTCGGCCGTCGCTGAAGATCGAGCTGTTCGGGATGCTCGTTTGCCTGCGGGTCCATATTGGCGGCCGCCACCATGGCCATGATTCTGTCGCCCCTCTTCAACCGAACTCCGTCAAGCTCCATATCTCGTCGCACGAAGCGCGGCTTTGAAAACTGCACCGGCGAGACGAAGCGCAAGAACTCCTCAACCGCGAGACCCGACCGACTCCAGTCCTGCTCGAGCCAATCGCGCAGTGTGGGATTTTTGAGAAGCTCGTAAACCGATCCGCTGATCAGATGGGTCGTCGTTTCCGAGCCGGCGCCCAACAGTAGAAAGATCATTGACACCATTTCGTTGGCGCTGATGCGCCCGCCTTCCTTTTCGACACACACGAGCTCGGCTATCAGACCCTGCCCGCCATGCTCGCGGGCGAACCGCAGGCGCTGCTCCAGGTAGCGTTTCATCTGCGAAAGGCCCCGGACCATGCGCAGGAAGCCGATGACGCTGGTGAGCCGCGCGACCGTGTTCGCCCAAGCGATGAATTTCGGCCGGTCGGAAGGCGGCAGGCCAAGCAACTCACAGATGACCGACAGCGGCAGCATTCGCGCATATCGCTCGACGAGGTCGGCCGGACTTCCATCCGCGAACAGCTGGCTGGCAAGATCGTCGGCGACGGCACGAATATGCGGCTCCATGTCGAGGACCGCGCGGCGGCGGAAGGCTTCGTCGACGATCCCCCGCAGGCGCGTGTGGTCCGGCTCGTCCATGGTCAGCATGTTGTTGGCGAGCGCGCTGACGAACGCCGGCATCCACCACCGCAGCCCGGCAAGGCCGCCCCCCTCCTTTCGCAGCGTGAATGTCTCGCTGTCCTTCAGCACGCGGGCCGTCGACTCGTATGTCGTCGTGATCCAGACCTTGCCAACGATCGGGAACCGGGTCGCGACGACCGCTCCGAGAGCCCGCAGCCCTTCAACGCCGGCGGCCGGATCGCGGAAAAACGCCTGACTTGTGAAATCAACCCGCGCTGTCATCGCTCAAGCCCGAAGCATCAGCCATTCCTATGCGGCGAGCCCTACAAGCTGCGGTCGACCTGAGCGAGGATCGCGGCCTACCACGGGCGAGAACAGACGGCAAGATTTCTGGACAGACTTGCGAAGCTGAAGGCGGTTTGCCGCGGGCTCGTTCGCGGCCACGGTCCAATCTGCGCTATCGCCCCGCCGAATCATCCTTGCAGGCGTGCTTCTCGCGCTTAACAATTCCTTGGCGGGAGATTTGCTCGTTCTGGCATATGTTTTCGAGAGGGAAGCCGGCGCGGCGATATAGGAATCGCATTAAGGAAGGGGTGCGCAAAGTCGCCCGTTCGCTCTCTACCCTGCCATCGAGTCGCCGATCCGAACATCATTGTCGGGCCATCCCACCCCTGCTGCCTTGTATGACGTGGGACGGAACCGGAGCACCGCAGTCGCGTTGATGTTGCGGGTTGGCGTGCACGGGGGAGAGCACTGATGCGTATCGGTCCGGCATTTCCCGCTGTCGTCGCGATCGTCCTGATCGCGGCGGCGGCTGTCGATAGCAACGGCAACGGTTCTGGCCTGGCGCAGCAAGCAGCGCGACCAGTTCAACCGAGGCAGCTCGCGCAAACGCCGGAGCGAGCACCGCCGCCGACAGGGCAAGTCGGGCCCGAGAACCCGCCGCCGACGGCGCCCGCGCCGCCGGCCGCCGCCCCGCCCAATCCTTCTCCTGGCACCCCGGCGACGGTACTCGACGACCAGGAGGTCTCCACTATCCTCGGCAAGAGCGTTCGCAGCAGCGCCGATGAGGACATGGGACGGATCGTGGACATCATCGTGAGCCGCGACGGCCAGGTTCATGCGGCCATCATCGACTTCGGCGGGTTTCTCGGCATCGGCACGCGCAAGATCGCGGTCGATTGGCGCGCGCTGAATTTCGCCCCGGCAGGAAAGCCCGGATCGATCACTCTGGACCTCACCCGCAACCAGGTGCGACTGGCGCCGGAATACAAGCGGGGTGAGCCGGTGGTGGTGGTCGGCGCACCGGGCGCCGAGCGAACCATGCCCTCGAGCGAGGTTGCAGCACCGGAGAGGTAATCCTGTCCAGCGCACCGGCACCCCGCGATACCGGCCACTCCAAGCGACACCGGGTCGAAGACGACAAACCCGCCCCGCAGCGGACGCTGCCCCCTGAGCCACCGATCGCGGCCTCGCGCCGCAGCCGGCGCGGCCTCGACTGGTTCGCATTCTGCGTCGCCGACGTGCAAACGGGATTTGGGCCGTTCATCTCCGTCTATCTCACGGCGCAGGGGTGGACGCAGGTCGACATCGGCCTCGTTCTCACCGCCCGCAGTCTTACCGGACTGGCGTTGCAAATGCCCGGCGGGGCGATCGTCGATGCCGCGCGATCGGAACGCGGCGTCGCCGCGCTGGCGATGATCGCGATCAGCGCGAGCGCACTGGTGATCGCGCTTTGGCCGATCTTTCCGTCCGTTCTCGGGGCGCAAGTCCTGCACGCCGCCGGGAGCAGCGTGGTGAGCCCAGCGCTTGCCGCGATCAGCCTCGGGCTCGTCGGTCATGCCGCCAGCGGGGAACGCTTCGGCCGCAACGCCCGCTTCGCCGCCATCGGCAACGGTCTCGCGGCAGCGGGCATGGGCGCGGTCGGGTATTTCTGGTCGAACCAGGCGGTGTTTTTGGTCACCGCGGCCTTGATCATTCCCACGCTGCTCGCGTTGGGTCAGATCCGGTCGGACGAGATCGATCCCGTTCGCGCCCACGGCGGATCGGCGCAAGGGCAGAGCAAAACGGCGGCCTTTGCGACCCTCATGACCAATCGGCCGCTCCTGACGTTCGCGGCGTGCGTGACCGTCTTCCAGTTTGCGAACGCGGCCATGCTTCCGCTGATGGCGAGCATCGTCACCATGCGTTCGAGCGCGTGGGCGACGACATTGGTGGCGGCCGCCATCGTGGTGCCGCAGATCGTCGTCGCGGCCTTCTCGCCCTCGGTCGGGCGTTGGGCGCAGCGATGGGGACGCCGGCCGATCCTGCTCGTCGGTCTCGCCGCGTTACCCATTCGCGGCCTGTTGTTCATGGTCGTGGTCGACCCTCGCCTGCTGGTGGCGGTGCAGGTGCTCGACGGCATCTGCGCCGCCGTGTTCGGTGTGCTGGTTCCGCTCACCATTGCCGACATCACGCGCGGCACCGGCCGCTTCAATCTGGCGCAGGGGATCGTGGGCAGCGCAATTGGGATCGGAGCTTCGCTGAGTACGGCGCTGGCCGGATGGATGAGCGACCGGCTCGGCAGCAGCGTCGCGTTCCTGGGCCTTGCCTGCATCGGCGGCGCAGGACTCGTGCTGGCCGCTCTGCTCATGCCCGAGACCAAGGAGAGGAAGGATGGTCCAAAATTGCTCGGCTCGAGTCGCAATTGAACGGGTCGCATGCGCCTCTCGCGAGTGCTGGGCGCGCCCGCGCGGGCCAGGATAGATATGTTGACGCTGCGGACATGCCGCGGGCATGACGCGGTCACGATCGGGAGGTTCTTCACATGATCGTTCGCGAGTGGCGCGGACGCGCAAGTTCATCGCAAGCGGGCGCGTATCCGAAGCATTTCCGCGAGAAGGTCATCCCCGAGTTGCGCCATGTCCCGGGCTTTGCCGGCGCGCAACTCGGTCGCCGCCAGCTCGGTGACAAGATCGAGTTTCTGGTGCTGACGCGATGGCGATCCATGGACGCGATCCGCGCGTTTGCCGGCATGGACGTCGAGAAGGCGGTGGTCGAGCCAGACGCGGTGGCCGCGCTCATCGAATTCGACAGTCGCGTGCGGCATTACGACGTCGTCGAGGACGTGTGATCGCGCTGGCGCGGCCTGCCAATCGCGAGCGCGAGCGTACCGAGAGCGGCGAGGTTCGAAACATCCACTTTGTTACTCACGCGTCGCCCGGCACATGATCGGGCTTGGGCCGCATGGCGAGCTGATAGAGCTTGGGCCCGAACAAAGCGAGCGCCGCCAGCGCCAGGATCGTCGCCGACAGCGGGCGCGTGAAGAACACCGTCCAATCGCCGGCCGAGATCGTCATGGCCTGACGGAAGTTCTGCTCCGCCAGCGGCCCCAGGATCATCCCGATGATGACGGGCGCGGCCGGGAAGTCGTACCGGCGCATGAGGTAGCCGATGCCGCCGATGAGATAGAGCAGGATCAGGTCGACCGGAGACTGGGTGATCCCATAGGTGCCGATGGTGGCGAACACGAGAATGCCGGCATAGAGCAGCGGTGCCGGGATTTGCAGGAGCTTCACCCAGATCGCGATCAGCGGCAGGTTGAGCACGAGCAGCATGACGTTGCCGATGAACAAGGACGCAATCAGGCCCCAGACCAGCTGCGGCTGCGACTGTAAGAGCAGCGGCCCCGGATTGATGCCGTAGCTCTGGAACGCCGAAAGCATGATGGCCGCGGTCGCCGATGTCGGCAGACCGAGCGTGAGCATCGGCACCAGGACGCCCGCGGCCGAGGCGTTGTTGGCGGCCTCCGGACCGGCGACGCCTTCGATCGCGCCTTTGCCGAACTCCTGCGGTTTCGAGGAGAGCTTCTTCTCGACATAGTAGCTCAGAAAGGTCGGGATCTCGGCGCCGCCCGCGGGCATGGCCCCGATGGGAAAACCGATGGCGGCGCCGCGCAGCCATGGTTTCCACGACCGCTTCCATTCCTCGAGCGTCATCCAGAGCGAGCCCGAGAGCGGGATGATCTCGTCCTTGCCGAAGCGGTAGCGCGAGGCGACGTAGAGCGTCTCCCCGACTGCGAACAGACCCACCGCCACCACGATGACATTGATGCCGTCGAGCAATTCCGGAAGATCGAAGGTAAAGCGCGCTTGGCCGGTCTGCAGGTCGACGCCGATGAGACCCAGCCAGATGCCGAAGAACAGCGTCGCCAGTCCCCTCACCGCGGAGGAGCCCAGCACGGCCGACACCGTCACGAAGGCGAACACCATGAGCGAGAAATAGTCGGCCGGTCCGAACTTGAGCGCCCAATCCACCACCACGGGCGCGAGGAAGGTGATGCCGAGGGTGCCGATCGTACCGGCAACGAAGGAACCGATGGCCGCGGTCGAGAGCGCCGCGCCGGCGCGGCCGTTGCGCGCCATCTTGTGACCCTCGAGCGCCGTGACGATGGTGGCGCTCTCGCCCGGTGTGTTGAGCAGAATCGACGTGGTCGAGCCGCCATACATCGCGCCGTAATAGATGCCGGCGAAAAGAATGAATGCCGCGGTCGGCTCGACCTTGAAGGTAATCGGCAAGAGCAGCGCGATGGTCAGCGCCGGACCGAGGCCGGGAAGGACGCCGATCGCGGTGCCCAACGTGGTCCCCACCAGGCACCACAGGAGATTCATCGGAGTGAGCGCGACCGCAAAGCCGTTGAGAAGTTGCGAGAAAGCGTCCATGTCAACCGCCCTCCACGCCGATCGCCCGTTCGATCGCGCTCTCGCCAGCCGGAACCGATGTTGATGCCGAGCGTGGTGGCGAAGCCGAAATAGGCGATGAGGGCGAAAACCGCACCGATCAAGGCGTCGCGCACGATCGCTTTGGAGCCGAAGCCGCGCGCCACGCAGACGAACAGAATGGTCGAAGCGATGGTGAATCCCGCCGGGCCGATCAAGACGACGTTGAGCACCAGCCCGGCAGTGATCCAGAGGAGCGCTGCTCGGTCCGGCGTGACGGTTTTCTCCTCCTCGGGTTGCCAGCCGCCTTGCCAGGCATCGCTGAGAAGGAGGACGCCGAGCAATCCCAGAGCAGCCGCCGTCATCAGCGGAACGACGGTCGGCCCGACCTTGGCGTAGAGGGGTGATACCGGAATCGACATCGCCTGCCAGAACATGACGATCGCCAGCACGAGCACGCCGGCGCCGATGATCGTTTCGCCGATGGCGGGCCGCGGGCGTGCGTTGGGGTTTTCGGGAGAGCCGCTGGTCATGTCATGCAAGCCCGAGCTCTTTGAGGATGCCTTCGATCCGCGCCGTCTCAACGTCGAGGAAGGCTTTGTAATCGTCACCCAGAAGCGTGATTTGCGTCCAGTCCCGCGTCTTGCAGGCCTCCGCCCATTGCGGCGTTGCGGTCATCTTCTCCATCAGCGCGATCATCGCCTTGCGTTGCGCGTCGCTGACGCCGGGAGGCGCGAATACGCCCCGCCAGTTGAACAGTTCCACGTCGATACCCTCTTCTTTGAGCGTCGGCGCTGCGATGTCTTCCTGGCGTTTGTCCGCCGATATGGCGATCACCCGCAGCTTCCCGGCTTTGACCTGCTCTGCGAACTCGCCATAGCCCGAGATGCCGGCGGCCACCTGGTTGCCGAGCAGTGCCGCGGTCGCCGGCCCGCCGCCGGCGAAAGCGACGTAGCTGACCTTCGTGGGCGCAACGCCGAGTGCCTTGGCGATCATGCCGAGGAGGATGTGGTCGGAACCGCCAGCCGAGCCGCCGGCAACGGGCACCTTGGTGGGATCGGCCTTGAGCGCGGCCGCAAAGTCCTTCGCGCTCCTGAAGGGCGATTGCGCCGGAACCACCAGCGCCAGAAACTCGCCGGTCAGGCGGGCAATCGAGGTCGCCTGCGCGAGCTTGACCGGGCTCTTGTTGGCGATGATCGCGCCGACCATCACCATGCCCGCCACCATCAGCGCATTGCCCTGCCCCTTCCATTGATTCAAGAATTGGGGAAGCCCGACCGCGCCACCCGCGCCTCCCACATTGGTGATCTGCACGCCTTTCACGGCGCCGGTTGCGCGCAACACCTGCTCGATGGTGCGCGCCGTCTGATCCCAACCGCCGCCGGGCGCCGCCGGCACGAACAGCTTGAGCAGATCGATCGCCTGGACGAGAGCCGCATCGATGGTCGCAAGCGAGAGCGGCAAGGCGGCGGCAGGGACGAGCACAGCGCTGCGCAGAAGGTCACGGCGGGTCGGCATGGCGTTTCCTTTCCTAGAGATGCTTGATCGACGCTCTCCGGCGCCTTGCTCCTGGGTTACGAAAGCAGGAGACCTGGTCGAAGTCGAGCCGCTACGCCCCGGCAAGCTTGCGCGCAGGCGGGCCAGTATAGGTCCAAATCAGATGGCGCGGGATTGGTCCTTTGTTGCGCTCGCCCGATTGCATCTCCTCGAAAGCGTGGGCCAATGCGCCAACCGAGCGCGACAATACGAATAGTCCCCGGCAGAGTGCTGGCGCAAAGCCGAGCTCCGCGAAGACCACGCCGGTCGCGCCATCGATATTCATCGGGACCGGTCGTCCCTTCTCGGCGGCAAGCTGCGCCTCGATCGCGCGGCCGATGGCGGCGAAGCGCCCGCTCACCGCGCCGGCGGCAGCAGCGGCCTCGACCAGCTCGAGCAGGCGCGGCGCACGCGGATCGCGGGGATGAAAGCGGTGCCCGAAACCGGGAACGTGGCGGGTGCCCGCCTCGACCAGCGCCTTGATTTCAGCGCTGACGGCCTGCGCCAGCCGCACTTGGCTGACCGGACCGCCGCCCATGCGCGCGGCGATGACATTATAAAGCGTGACGCATTGCTCGCCGGCGCCGCCATGGACGTCGCCGAGCATATTGATGGCCGAGGCCATGGCATTGTTGATGCCGACCCCGCAGGTGATCGCCATTCTGGCCGCCGCGATCGACGGCGCCTGCGGGCCGTGGTCCACCGCCGCCACCAGCGCGGCTTCCAGCAACTTGGCGGCCGCCGGATCGGGAAGCTCGCCGCGCGTCATGAGATAGACCATCTCGGCGAAGCTGACGCGGCCGATCAGCTCCTCGATTGCGTAGCCGCGATAGCGGATCATTCCCGGCTTCATGTCGATGATCGCAGTCGACCACCAGTCCTGCGGGGTCGTGGTGCTGTGGGTCGCGGGCATGTTGCTGCTCATATGGCACCTTCGCGCGCGAGTTCGTCGATCTCGCGCTTGGAAAATCCAAGTTCGGCCAGCAAATGATCAGTATCGGCACCGAGCGCCGGCGGCGGCGATGCCGGCTCGGGATCGCCGCTCGCCAGGCGGAAGCCTGACCGCACGACCCCCACCGAACGATCGACGGCGGGAACGCATTCGAAGGTCTTGAGCAGTCCTCGCTCGACGACCTGCGGATGCGCGAGCACGGAGGGCACGTCAAGGACCTCGCCTGCCGGCACGCCGTTCTTGTTGAGGAGCGCCGACCATTCCTGCGCCGATCGCGCCGCCAGCGCCTGTTCGATCTCGGCCTTCAATTCGAAACGACGCCGCTTGCGATCCTCTCGGCCGGCGAAGCGCGGATCGGCGATGAGCTCGCCGCGGCAGATCAAGCGGCACAAGGTCTCGAACTGTTCCTGCTTGTTCGCGGCGATGTTGAGCAGCCCCTTGCCGGTCCGGAACGTGCCCGAGGGGCTCGCTGTCATGTTCTCGTTGCCCATGGGCTCGGGTCGCACGCCCGCGATCAGCCAATTGGAAACCGCCCAGCCCATGGCCACGAGCGAGGCTTCCAGCATGGAGACGTCGATGAATTCCCCCTCCCCCGTCCGCTCGCGGCGAACCAGCGCCGCTGCAATGGCGAACGCAGCGGTCATGCCACCCATCGTATCGGCGACCGGATAGCCGACCCGCAACGGCGCCGATTGCGCGTCGCCGGTGACGCTCATCACTCCACACAGCCCCTGGATGATCTGATCATAGGCGGGATTGAATCTCAGCGGTCCATCCTGGCCAAAGCCGGAGATCGCGCAGTAGATGATGTTGTCCTTGACAGCTTTGAGCGCGGCGTAGCCGAGCCCCAGCCGTGCCATCACGCCGGGACGAAAATTTTCGACCACGACGTCGGCGGTGGCGACCAGCCGAGAAAACGCGTCGCGGCCCTTGGCTGATTTCAAATTGAGGGTGATCGAGCGCTTTCCCGCATTTTGCGCCAGGAACGACGCCCCCATGCCGCGGCGATTGAGCTCGGGATCGGCTCCGAGTTGGCGCGCGAGATCGCCGGACCCCGGCACCTCGACCTTGATCACCTCGGCGCCGAGCTGCGCCAGTTGATAGCAGCAGAACGGGCCCGCAAGCACGTTGGTCAGATCGAGCACCCGCGTCCCCGCGAGAAGTCCGGCCATCCCCGCGCTTCCGTGTTCTGTTTAACAGAATATCTTTCCGTCTAGCACAATATTCTGTACAGCGCAACTGCGTTCTAGTATGGATGCAATCGGCAACCGCAGCAGCGGGGAGATCGGAATGAGCAAGGACAAAGTCGAGGCGGTCGAACGCGCGCTCGCCGTGCTCAACGCGTTCCATGCCGACAAGCCGACGATGACGCTTAGCGAGATCGCGTCGGCAACGGGCTTCTACAAGAGCACGATCCTGCGCCTCGCCGGCTCGCTGGAGCGGCTCGGCTATCTCATTCGCGAGGAGCGCGGCGCGTTCCGGCTCGGCCCGGCGCTGTGGCGATTGGGATCGATCTACCGGGCCGGGTTCAATCTCGGCGAGGCGATCAGGCCCGAGCTGCGCAGGCTGGTCGAGGCGACCGACGAGACGGCGTCGTTCTATATCCGCGAGGGGGAGTCGCGCGTGTGCCTGTTTCGGCACAATTCACCGCAATCCGCGCGTCATCATCTCGATGAGGGCGCCGAGCTGCCGCTCAGTGCCGGCGCCAGCGCCCATGTGCTGCTCGCCTTCTCCGATGATGCCAAAGGCCCGAAGGCAAAGGCGGTACAGCAACGCGGCTATGACGTATCGCTGGGAGAGCGCGACCCGCACGTGGCCGCTGTCGCGGTCCCCGTCTTCGACCTCGCCGGCGAGTTCCGCGGCGCGCTCGCCATCTCGGGCCTGATCGGACGATTCACGGCGAAGGCGCGCCAGACCGCGCTCGCGGAATTGTCGGCATCGGCCGATCGGCTGCGCACCATGCTGCCGGCAAGCGAATGACGGATGAGGATGCCGAAGATGATCCCTGCGCTCGACTGCAAGGGTCGAGGTACGTAAGTTCGAGCCACGTAGTCGGCCGCTGCAACGAGGAAAACCCGCCATGCTGACGCGTCGTCACCTGCTCGCCGCCTCGACCGCGGGGCTGCTGTCTCCCGGCACGAGCTTCGTCCCGCGCGCATTCGCGCAAGCGATCAAGAAGCCGGCCCACGTGATCGTCGGTTTCCCGGCCGGCGGCGGCACCGACGTCATCGCCCGCATCCTCGCGGACGGGCTGCGCGGGTCCTACGCGCCCAAGGTGCTGGTTGAAAACAAGCCCGGCGCCGCCGCGCGCATCGCGGTCGAATACGTGAAGAACGCGGAGCCGGACGGCAGCGTGATGCTGTTCACGCCGGACTTTCCGATCACGGTCTACCCGCACAGCTTCCGCTCGCTGAGCTACGACCCGCTGCGCGACTTCACCGCGGTCTCGCCGGCCGCGAAGTCGATGCTGACCTACAATGTCGGCCCGGCGGTGCCGGAGAGCGTGAAGACCTTGGCCGAGTTCACGCAATGGTGCAAAGCCAATCCCGCGAAGGCTTCGTACGCAACCACGGCGGCTGGCGGCACGCCGCATTTCGTCGGCATGATGCTGGCCAACGTGGCCGGCGTCGCCATGACCCCCGTGCATTATCGCGGCGGCGCGCCGGCGCTGCAGGATCTGCTCGGCGGTCACGTGCCGGCGAGCGTCAATCCGATCAGCGAAAGCCTGCCCTTCGCCAAATCGGGAACGTTGCGAATTCTGGCGGTGACGGGTTCGCGGCGCTCGTCGTTCCTGCCCGACGTCCCGACCATGACCGAGTCCGGCTACAACGTGGTGGTGGAATCGTGGCTCGGCGTGTTCGTGCCGGCGAAGACGCCCACGGGTATCGTCGAGGCGCTGAGCGCGGCCATCGCCGAAGCGGCGAAATCCTCGCACATGATCGAGAATCTGGCCAAGGTGGGCAACACGACCGCGTTCCAGACGCCGGCACAATTCGGCGCCACGGTGAAGGCGGATCTGGCGCGCTGGGCCCCGATCGTGAAGGCATCCGGTTTCGTCGCCGAGGATTAGCGCGAAAAGCGCCAGCGCCGATCGGCGATGATCGCACGCGCAGCATTGTGACCGGGAGCGCCGGTTACGCCGCCACCCGGATGAGCGCCCGATCCGCAATGGTAGAGTCCCTTCAGCGGCCCCCGATAGTCGGCATAGCCGAGCGCGGGGCGGGCCCAGAACAGCTGATCGAGCGCCATTACGCCGTGGAAAATGTCTCCGCCGGTGAGCCCGAACACCTGCTCCAGGTCAAAGGGGCTCAAGGCTTGGCGGCCGACGACGCTTGCTTTGAACCCCGGTGCATAGTGATCGACGGTTTCGATCATCAGATCCGCGACCGTCTCCCGACAATCGGTCCATGACCGCCCTGCCGGCAATTGCGGCGCCACGTGCTGGCAGAACAGACTTGCGACGTGGCCCCCCGCCGGGGCCAGCGTGTCGTCCAAGGTCGACGGGATCACCATCTCGATGATGGGCTCGCGACTCCATCCGAGCGTTCGGGCGTCGCAATAGGCGCGATCCATATAGCCGAGGCTCGGTGCGAGAATGATCCCGGCGGTGTGATGATCGCCGCAATCGCGTCCAGGCAGCGCCGTGAAGCTCGGCAGCTCCGAGAGCGCGACGTTGATCCGGAAGGTGCCTGAGGCGCAGCGCCATCCCTGCATGCGCCGAAGAAAGGCCGGATCGAGCGCGCTCGGCGGGATCATCGCGGTATAAAGGAGCTTGGGATTGACGTTGGCGGCGACCGCGCCGCCGCGGACGATGCGTCCGTCCTCGAGCACGACGCCAACGGCCCTGCCCTTCTCGATCAAGACCTCGCGGACGGACGCATCGGTCTCGATCTCCACGCCATAGCAGGCGGCGGAGCGCGCCATAGCTTGGGTGATCGCACCCATTCCCCCGATGGCGTGGCCCCAAAGACGCTTCTTGCCGTTCACCTCGCCGAAGGCGTGATGCAACAGAACATAGGCGGTGCCGGGCGTGTATGGACTTGCGTAGTTTCCGACGATGGCGTCGAAGCCGAGCCAGGCTTTCACGAGCTCGCCCTCGAACCAGGCGTCGAGATAATCGGCGGCCGATTTGGTCAACAGCTCGAGCAGGGTGCGCAGATTTTCCGCCGAGAGCCGGCGAAGCCGGTTGCCGATCTGTCCAGCTCTGAGCACTTCGCCCAAGGCCGCTAGCTTTGCTCCGCGGGTGAGGTTGGGCGGCGCCTGCAGGACCAGCTCGCGCAGCACATCGGCACTCGCGTCGAGCGCCTGGTTGAAGGCGTCGTACCGTTCGGCATCGCGATGAGTGAATTTCGCAATGTTGTCTTTGGTGCGCCCCTCGGCCGCGAGCAGATAGCGGCCATCCAAGGTGGGAAGGAAGTTTTGCGCGCGGCGCTCGACAATTTTCAGTCCGTGGTCAAAGAGGCGAAGATCGGCGATGATCTTGGGGTTCAACAGACTCACGGTGTAGGCCGCCACCGAGTTTCGGAACCCGGGGCAAAATTCTTCCGTGACCGCCGCGCCGCCCACCATCGGTCTTCGTTCGAGGACCTTGACGTTCAGTCCCGCCATGCCGAGGTAGGCGGCGCAAGTCAGCCCATTGTGCCCTCCACCAATGATGACGACGTCGAATGTCTGCATCGAAGGCGCTGCTACAGGCGCAAGGGCGCGGATCGCAATGCCTCATGTCTCGCCTTGCGCCATCGCGGCTTGCCGGTATTCTCGCGCAAATGGAATCGATTCAAACGTCATCGCTCGCATGCGTCGTCGCGCTCGAATAGTGAGTGAGCATCACGCGCTGCGATGCTGATCCCGCCGCGGTATTACCCTCGGACACGGCCATCCCACCACATATCATAATTTCATGCCTACGAGACTGTCACCGTCGCGTCACCTTCGCATCGGCCGATCCAAGGCCGGGCTTGGTCTCTTCGCCCGCGTCGCGATCAAAAAGGGTCAATTCATCGTTCGCTACAGTGGCAGGAAGATTCGCGCCGAAGCCGCCGACGAGCTCGATACCCGCTACCTGTTCGAGGTCAACACGCGCTGGACCATCGACGGCTCCAACCGCAGGAACCGCGCCCGCTACGTCAACCATTCGTGCCGACCGAATGCGGAAGCCTATTTCGTGAAACATGTGATCAAGATCCGTGCGATCAAGAACATCAAGCCCGGTGACGAGATCACGTATCACTATGGCCGCGATTATTTCGACTCCTTCATCAAGGCCCTGGGTTGCAAGTGCAGGGCTTGCGCGAAGAAACGCGCCGAGATCCGCTCGCGGCGATCAAGGCGTCGGGCCAAGTCTGCGCGGTGAGGCGCCGGGAGTCCGGAAGCCATCATTGCGCCGCAGGCGCGACGTCGGGATCCGGCGCGTGCAGGATGACGCCTTCAAGCGGATCGCATGCGTCGTTCCACGGCTCCCGTCGCAGCGAACGGATCGTATCGGCATAGCCCGCCTCCCAGCGCAGGCGAATCCCAGCCGTGCTGAAATCGATGTCCTTGGTGTGGTTTTCGTTATCCAGGCGAGGCGCGAGGAGCTGCACGACGTGCATGCGCGTCAGGCAGCCATATTCGGCCAGGTCCTTGACGAGCGGGCGATTGCGGGCGTCCTCGGGCATCAATTTGACCAGCTCCGAGACCACGTGACGCAGCTTGTGGATCTGACGTTGTCTCGCAATATGACTCGCGACCCGGCTGGAATATTGAATGTCTTTCTGGCGGTGGAGCACCTCCCAGACGCTCTCCGGCTCCGGCCCCATCGGATTCCACATGTGCACGGCAAAGATGAGGGAGTCCCGGCGCGGGTTGTCGTCGAAGATCGCCTCGGTCGGCGTGTTGGACAGAATTCCGCCATCCCAATAGAGCTCGCCATCAATGCGCACGGCCGGAAAGGCCGGCGGCAGCGCGCCTGACGCCATGATATGCTGAGCCGTAATCGCGGTCTCGCGACTATCGAAGTAGCGCATCTCGCTCGTGCGCACATGCGCGGCGCCGACCGTCAGGCGCGGCGTGCAGCGCGGAATGAGCGCAAAGTCGACCAACTCGGTGAGCGTCTTCGCGAGCGGCGCGGTCGAGTAGAAGCCGGCGTTGTCCCGTCCGAGCGGATAGTGCGCCCCGAGAAAAGCCAACGGATTGGGTTCGAAGAATCCCGGGATGCCGCCGAGCAGGGTCGACCAATAGGACGTCGTGTCGGCGAGCCCCAGCCAGTTCGCCAGGCCCCAGAATTCCTTGCGCTTCATCCGGCGCCAGAATTCCTCCAGCCGGTCGAGGCGATGCTCGGGCTCGTTGCCGGCGATCAGGCTGGCGTTGATGGCCCCGATCGAGGTGCCAATGATCCAGTCCGGCTCGATCCCGCCTTCGTGGAGCGCCTGATAGACACCCGCCTGGTAGGCGCCGAGCGCACCGCCGCCTTGGAACACGAGGACGACCTGGAGTCGCTGCGCGGGACTGGCTTCCGATGCGGGCCGTTCTTGTGCATCCGCGATGTGCCGGGATTTCGAGACTTCCAACATCTTTGCCTCCCGTACTGCGCTTGCGTGCGCGCTATTCCACACCACCAACCGGATACCGTCCTACCGGACTCTAATGTGCGGTCCAACCGCCATCCACCGGCAATGCCGCGCCTTCAACCGTGGCAAGGCGGAAATTTGGCCGCATTTACACGGGCGAGATTTGATGGCTGCGTCACTTCCCTACCCGCGCGGCGTTGCCTCGAACTACGTAAGCAGTGGAACCAACTGCACGAACTCGCGTTCACGAATCCGTGAGCGGACCGCCGCTGCCACCCTTTGCCCCAATCGGCAGACTGGCCACGCGGCATGAATTGCTTTTTCCTATCCCGCCACACCAACCGAGGATAGCGTGGCGGGTCGCGCAGCTGGGAGGGGTCATGCGAACCGCCGTCGCTGAGATCGACAATGCCGCAGTCCCGCCCTGCGGGATCGCCGTGATGGCCAAGGCGTCGACCGCGGGACGCACCAAGACCCGCTTGGTCCCTCCTCTGACGTTCGAAGAAGCGGCGCAATGCAACACGGCATTCCTGCGCGATATCGCCGATAACATTCTCGCCGCCTCCGCTCACGCCTCGATCGCCGGCTATATTGCGTACGGTCCGGCTCGCGCGCGGCCCTTTTTTCAGGAAAATCTGCCGCGCGAGATCGCCCTGATCGAGGCTTGCTACCCCACTCTGGGCGAATGCCTCGATTACACAATTGCGCAACTCCTGGAACGCGGCCATCGCGCCGCGGTGGTGCTCAATTCCGACAGCCCCACGCTGCCCACGTCGCTTCTGGTCGAGACCGCCCACGTGCTTGCGCGACCCGGCGACCGGGCGGTGTTCGGGCCCGCCCTCGACGGCGGTTACTACTTGCTCGGCTTGAAGGCGCAACATCATCGTCTGTTCCAGAATATTGCGTGGAGCACGGACCGCGTGGCGCAGCAAACGCTCGAGCGTGCCGCCGAATTGGATCTGCCCGTGCATATTCTGCCGACATGGTATGACGTCGACGACATCGCGGGATTGAAAATGCTGCGGGTGGAACTGTTCGATGGCCAATCCTTCGCGCCGGATCTTTGTCCCTCTCGCGCGCAGCACACGCGCGCGCTGATCCAATCGCTGGTCGAGACTTCGGACCTCAAAGACCGTCTCAGCCTCAACGCGTTGCGGAGGGCCGCGGAGTGAAGCGGATCACGGGACTCGATTGGCCGCTGTTGGCGCTTGCGGGGTGCCTCATGGCCCTTTCGGCCACCGGCGCAATCGGGATTACGCACTTCGATGACCCTAACGTCGGCGTCGTGCTTGTGCTCCAATGCGTGCCTTACGCCATCGCGACAGGGCTCGTGGTCTGGGGAAGGCCGGAGAGCGCGGGGAGCGGCCGCGCGCTCGCGACCATTCTCATCGTCGGCATTGCCATGCGCTGCCTGCTCCTGCCCGGAACGGCGGTTTCGACCGACCTCTTCCGCTATGTCTGGGACGGCCGCGTGCAAGCCGCCGGCATCAATCCATATCTTCACGTGCCGAGCGATGCGGCGCTGTCGGGCCTTCGCGACGGCGCGATCTATCCCTACATCAATCGGGCCGACTATGCGCCGACGATCTACCCGCCGGCTGGGCAGGCCGTCTTCTATCTGATTACGCGCATATCCGAGGCGCCGATCGCCATGAAGGCCGCGATGGTGGCGTTCGAAGCACTGGCGGTCTGGACGATGCTGCAATTGCTGGCGCTGCGCGGCCTGCCGCGGTCGCGGATCCTGCTCTACGCCTGGCACCCCTTGCCGTTGTGGGAGTTCGCCCGCAGCGGCCATGTCGACATCGTGGCCATTGCCTTCCTGCTGCTGGCTTTCCTGGCCATGGAACGGCGCTCTCCGATCCTTGCCGGCGTCGCGTTCGCTGCCGGCGCGCTGGTCAAGTACTTTCCCGTCGTGACCAGTCCCGCCCTCTATAAGCGTTGGGACTGGCGCCTCCCCCTCGCCTTTGTCGCCACCGTCGCCGCGCTCTATCTGCCTTATATCGGCGCCGGCGCGAAGGTGTTCGGATTCCTCGGCGGCTACATCGGCGAAGAGGGCCTGGACCGGGGCGCGGGAATTTTCTTGTGGCAGCTCATCGGCGCCTTCGTCTCGCTGCCGCAGCCGGCATTTTCATTCTACGTGGCTGCTGCGGCGCTGATCATGGCGGCGCTCGCGCTTTTCGTCGTCATGCGCCCGCGAAGGCCGGACGCAGACCTCGCCGGCGCCATGCTGCTCGCCGTCGCTTTCACTATCTTGGCTTCACCGCACTACGCCTGGTACTTCGCCTGGCTGGTGCCATTCCTGTGCTTCAATCCGGTCGTCGGCGTGATCTATCTCACCTGCGCCTCGAGCTTGCTTTATTTCGCGCACTGGCCTCCGACCCTGTCGGAAGGACTCCCGATCTACGTCCCCTGCATTCTCATTCTCATAGCGGAGTTCGCGTCGCGCCGCCGACGCAAGGCGGAGGAGCCCCATGCCGACGCAGCCCTCGCCTGAGGTCAAGGTCGACCCCCGGCGCTATTTCGAGAGCGTCGACGAGCGGCGCAGCGAGCACGCGGCGCGACAGCCGGTCTGCGTCTATCTCGAGACCACCAACCGCTGCAACCTCTTGTGCACGACCTGTCCCCGCACCTACGCGGAGCTCGAGCCTCCCGCCGACATGAGCTGGGAGCTCTTCACCTCGATCGTCGACCAGATTCCAAACCTGCAACGCGCGGTCTTGCACGGCGTCGGCGAACCGATGATGGTGCGGAACCTGCCGAGGATGGTGCGCTATCTCAAGGACCGCGGCACCTACGTGCTCTTCAACACCAATGGCACTCTCCTCAACGAGAGGAACGGGCGCGCCCTGATCGAGGCAGGCCTCGACGAGCTTCGCGTCTCGCTCGATGCATCGAACGCGAAGTCCTTTCTCGCCATTCGCGGCAAGGATTACTTCGGCCGCATTCTCAGGAACGTCCGTGCCTTCCGCGATCTGCAGGAACGTGAAGGTAAGGATCTGCCGCGCGTATCGGCTTGGCTCACCGGGCTCAAGGAAACGATCGCCGAGCTGCCGGCCTTCGTGCGCTTGGCCGCGGAGATCGGCGTGCGCGAAGTCTATCTGCAGCGCCTGGTGTTTTTCGAAAACGACTCCATCGGCCTCGCTCGGCCCGACCAGGCCCTCTACGAGCGGATGACGCGCGAGGACGCGGCCCATCTAGAGGCCGCAACCGAGCTTGCGCGCGCTTACGGCATCACGTTCGGCGCCTCCGGCGCTGCGTCGGAGCCGGGCATCAGCCTCAAGCGGCAGGACGACGGCTCCCCCTGGACGCTGTGCCGGCGACCCTGGACCGTAATGTACTTCACCGCCAATGGGCGGGCGCTGCCGTGCTGCATCGCGCCGTTCTCGCAGCGCGGCTACGAAAACTACACCCTGGGCGACGCCACGCAGCAAACGCTGCAAGAGATTTGGAACGGCGCGGCCTACACGTCGTTCCGCGAAGCGCTGCTGTCGGACAAGCCGCCCGCCACCTGTGCAAATTGCGGCCTGCGCTGGAGCCTGTGAACGATGGGCGCGGCTCCCGGGAGTGATCATGGTGCCGTGCGCGAAGCCGCGGCAGGTCGCGTCGTCGTCGTGATACCGACGCTCGATGAGGAGCAGTCGATCGCGGATGTGGTGCGCGGCATCCCGCGCGCGATCGTATCCCGCGTCATCGTGGCCGACGGGGGCAGTCGCGACGCCACCGCGGCGCGGGCCGAAGCCGCGGGTGCGGACGTCATCGATGCCGGGCGCGGCTATGGCCGGGCGTGCCTCGCCGCGACCATGGCGGCCGAGGACGCCGACATCGTGGTGTTCATGGACGGCGACGGCGCCGACGATCCGCGCAGCATCGCCGCCCTGGTCGAGCCGATCCGATCCGGCCGCTACGATTTCGTGCTCGGATCGCGCTCGCGCGGCAAGCGCGAGCGGGGAAGCATCGCCTGGCATCAGCTCGCGGCCGGTCGCCTGGCCGGCTGGGGCATGCGGCTTCTCTACGGCGTGGGCTACACGGATATGTGCGCGTTGCGGGCGATCCGTCGTCAGGCGCTACTCGAGCTCGCAATGCGCGAGCTCACCTATGGATGGAATATCGAAATGCAGATGCGCGCGGCTCGAGCGGGGCTGCGCATCCTGGAGATTCCCGTCGACTACCGTCGGCGGCGCGGTGGCAATTCGAAGGTGGCGGGAAGTCTCATGGGAACCATGCGGGCAGGCGCGCGCATCATCGCGACCTTCGCCCGCGTTTCGAGCGAGACGAGCCCGTGGCGGCGCAAGGGCGGTCGTCAGCGCGAGCTGTCGAACGTGCGATGATCAAATGCGCATCACGTGGGCATCGCCATAACGTGTGTTTCAGCCGCTGCGTCGCGCGACATTCGCCAGATATTGCATATCCGCTTCCGGCCGCCGGCCGGCGAAGGTGAGCACCAGCTCGCTCGCGCCGGCTTCGCCGTAGCGGCGGGCCTGGGCGAGCGCGTCCTCGGCGGTGCCGGCGATGGCGAAGGCCTCGACGAAGCGGTCATCGAGCGCCTGTGCCGGGTGCTCGCCCGCGTGCAAGCGGCGGACGGCGGCGGCGAAGTCGGGCTCAGACAACCCCCTTGCCCGCAGCAACGCCGCCTTGGCCGCCGGCACTCGCTGACCGAGCGTCCAGAAGGATGGCAGCATCTCGCCGATCGCCGCCTTGGCGAGACCGTAGGCCTCGGCACGGTCGAGCCGCACCGCGCACGGAATATATTGCACGACGTCGGCCGGCGCCGGCCGCCGCGCCTGCCGCGCGGACTCGCGAACCGCAAGCACCGCTGCTTGCGTGAACTCCGCCGGACACATGTTCGAAATCATCAGCCCGTCGGCGATCTGTCCGCACAGCGCCAACGCCTGCTCCCCCCTTGCGGCCATCAGCAGCGGCATATGGGGCCGCAGCGCCTGGTATTCGAGCTTGACCTTGTGGGCCGAGAACACCCGTCCGGCATAGTTCACCTCCTCGCCCTTGAGCATGGCGCGCACGATGGCGATCGCGTCACGCACCGCTGCGAGCGGGCGATCGGTGCTCAAGCCCATGCGCTCGGTTGCCGCGGCGATGCCCGATCCGATTGCCAGCCGCGCCCGGCCCTGCGCCAACTCGTCGAGCGCGCCAATCTCCATCGCCATCAGCGTGGGATGCCGGTTGTAGGGATTGAACACGCCGATGCCGATGCCCACGCGGCGCGTCGCCGCCGCGCATGCCGACGCCGCGGGCAGCACGCCGCGATTGAACGCGTTCTCAGCGAACCACGCGGAGTGAAAGCCGTTCGCTTCGGCGATGCCGGCAAGATCGACGGAACGGCGGGGGTCGACCCCGCCGGACAGACGCAGGCTCAGTTTCGGCAGCTCGGCCACTCTCGTCCCCTCGGCGCTCGTGGTTCGTACAACGCATCATACGCCGCCGGGGCGCTCGCCCGAACTCGCTTCGGAAAAATGCACGTGCACGACGCGCCAGCCGCTGGCTTCCTTGCGGAACACCACGGTCGAGCGGGTGATGAACTCGTCGCCGCCGTAATGGATGTCCTTGGGCGGCGGCGCCGCGCCGGTCCAATTGCGTTTGGTGCGGCGATGGCACCAGACCACCGCCATGTTGTCGGAGACGACGCCGCCGAGGTCGAACGGCGTCCAGTAGCTCGACTGGGCGTTTTGTCCGTAGAATTTCCACAGCCGGAACCAATGCTCGCGTCCGTTGTAGGTGTGCCCATTGAGGTTGAAGAACACGGCCTCGGGCGCGGCGCTCCAGATCGGCTCGAGCTTTTGCCAATCGAAGCGGGCGTTGGCGTCGATGTAGTGGGCGTGCAGTTTCAGGATTTGCTCGCGGTCGCGCTCGGAACCGCCGACGAGATTGGCTTCACGCATTGTCTCTCCCGCTGCAATTCACAGTTCGCAATAGCATCGCATTTGCGCCTAGGGCGGGGGTAGTGCGCGTCGCAGTGCCGGTGCTCGCCTCGCTCATGGTGCACCGCGCCGCCATCACTTCTTTTTCCGCGAGGCCCACCCGCGGAGACCTTCCGCGGTGATGTAGAGCAGCGGAATAATGAAGATCCCGAACAGCGAAGCGGCGAGCATGCCGCCGAATACGGGCGTGCCCACCGCTTGGCGGGTGATCGCGCCGGCGCCGCGGGCCACAACCAGCGGCACCAGACCGAGAATGAACGCGAAGCTGGTCATCATCACCGGGCGAAACCGGAGGCCGGCTGCTTCGATGGCGGCAGCCCGAATGTCCTTGCCGAGGTCGCGCTGCTCCACCGCAAACGCGACGATCAGAATGCCGTTCTTGGCGGCGAGCGCGATCAGCACCACGAGCCCGATCTGGGCGTAGACGTCGAAGCTCAGCCGCGCCAGCAGGATGGCGACGATCGCGCCGAGGATCGCGACGCTGACCGACAGCACGACCGGGATCGGAATGTTCCAGCTTTCGTAAAGCGCGACGAGAAAGAGGTAGGCGAACAGGACGGCTACCCCCAGCACGATCCCGGTGCGCCCGCCTGCCAGCTTTTCCTGCAGCGCGGTTCCGGTCCATTCGAAGCTGTAGCCTGGGGGCAGTGTCGCGGCGGAGACGCGCTCCATCGCTGCCAGCGCCTGGCCGGAGCTATAGCCGGGTTTGGCCGCGCCGTTGACGATGGCGGCGCGGAATCCGTTGTAACGCACGACCGTCTGCGGCCCCTGCACGAGCTCCGCGTCGGCCAGCGCGCGCATCGGCACCATCCCGCCCTGCGCGTTGCGCACATAAATGTCGTAGATGTCGTCGATATTGTCGCGAAACGGCGTCTCGGCCTGCACATTGACCTGCCAGGTGCGGCCGAACACGTTGAAGTCGTTGACGTAGAAGCTGCCGAGCGTCGACTGCAGCGCATTGAAGATGTCGGTGATCTTCACCCCGAGCACCTGCGCCTTGTCGCGATCGATATCGAGATAGATCTGCGGCGTGTCGGCGGCGTAGGTGCTGTAGACGCCGGCGAGCTCGGGCTCGGCATTGGCGGCGACGACCAGCCCGCGCAGCGCAGCCGCGACGTCGGACGGCGATTGGCCCTGCAGCGCCTCCAGCGCGTATTGAAAGCCGCCGGTGCTGCCGAGGCCGAGAATGGGAGGCAGGTTGAACGGGAATGCAACCGCGCCTTGGATGGCCGACATTTGCGGCCGCAGCCGCGCAATGATCGCACCGACGCTTTGCGCCGGATCGGTGCGCTCATCGTAAGGCTTGAGCCGAATGACGAAGAAGGCCTGGTTCGAGGAGGGGACGTAATCGATGAAATTGAGCCCGACCACCGAGAGCACGCCTTGCACGCCC
>Ga0070699_100000797_pt1 | contig 29082 bp, 23 predicted proteins | sample KBSK1503metaG_FD_65473 | JGI IMG/M metagenome (GOLD analysis project Ga0070699, IMG submission 65473) | Corn, switchgrass and miscanthus rhizosphere microbial communities from Kellogg Biological Station, Michigan, USA - KBS K1-50-3 metaG | ecosystem: Host-associated > Plants > Roots >...
CTGACGCTTACGCATTCGCGTGAACTCGCCATCGCGCACGTGATTCTCGTGCGTGATTGAGTCCGGCTGAAGCGGGACCCTGTGTACGTCCGGCTAAAGCGGACCTCCAAGCAGACCATCTAGTAGCGTCCGCCTTAGGCGGACCTCCAGGAAGACCATCTAGTACGTGTAGAACCCGCGCTTCGTTTTACGGCCGTGGTACCCCGCCAGGACCATCCGCTTCAACAGCGGCGGCGGCGCGAATCGTGGCTCGCGGAACTCGTCGAACATGATGTTCGCAATGTAATACGTCGTGTCGAGGCCGACGAAGTCCAGCAGCGTGAACGGTCCCATCGGATGGCCGCATCCGAGCTTCATCCCCTTGTCGATGTCCTCGATGGTTCCCAATCCACGCTCGTACTCACGAATCGCGTCGAGCAGATATGGCACCAGCAGCCGGTTCACAATGAAGCCGGGACGATCCGGCGCCGCGATCGGTTCCTTTCCCAGCGACGTCGCAAACGACGTCAACGCCTGATTCGTCTCCGCGCTCGTCGTCAGCGCGGGAATCACTTCGACGAGCTTCATCAGCGGCACCGGATTGAAGAAGTGAAGGCCCCCGAAGCGATCCGGCCGCTTCGTCGCTGCGGCGAGCTCGGTAATGCACAGCGAAGACGTGTTGGACACAATGATCGCGTCCGGCCGTACGACAGCTTCCACCGCCTGGTAAATTGTGCGCTTTTCGTCGAGATTCTCGACGATCGCCTCGATGACAATGTCGCAGTCCTTGAAAGCTTCGATGCTCGTGGTACCCGTGAGGTTGGCGAGCGTCGCGGCCTGCGCCCCTTCAGTCACCTTCCCCTTGCTGACGCCGTCGGCCAGGAATTTCCTGATGCGGCCCAGACCCGCCTCCAAGGCGCCTTCGTTCACTTCGCGGACGATCGTCTTGTACCCGGCGCCGGCGGCGACCTGCGCGATTCCCGATCCCATCAGGCCACATCCGACCACGCCCACCGTTCGAATTTCCATCTACAGGACCTCAACGACTGCTGCGATCCCTTGACCGCCGCCGATACAGGCCGACGCGATGCCACGTTTGAGCCCTCGCCGGCGCAGCTCAAGCGTCAGTGTCAGGAGCAGGCGCGCGCCCGTCGCCCCGAGCGGATGCCCCAGCGCGATCGCGCCGCCATTCACATTCACCCGCTCGCGATCGAGACCAAGCTCCTTTTCGACGGAGAGGTATTGTGCAGCGAACGCCTCGTTGATTTCGAAGAGGTCGATGTCGGCCAGCGACAGATTCTGTCTTTCCAGCACCTTGCGGATCGCCGGGGCGGGTCCCATTCCCATGATGCTGGGATCCACGCCGACCGTTGCCCAACCCGCCAGCCGCGCGATCGGCGAGAGTCCGCGACTCTTTGCACCGGCCTCGGATGCCAGAATCACGGCCGCGCCGCCATCGACGATGCCGCTCGCGTTGCCGGCAGTCACGGTCCCTTCCTTTGAGAACGCGGCGTTCAGCTTTGCGAGCCCTTCGAGCGTTGTGTCGGGCCGCATATGATCATCGCGGTCAACGGTCGTCGTTCCGCGGCGTGACTTGATCTCCACCGGTACCACTTCTTCTGCGAGCCGCCCCTGCTTCCACGCGTCGTCCGCGAGCTTCTGGCTGCGAATCGCGTAGCGATCCTGTTCCTCGCGCGAGATGCTGTACTTCGTCGCGCACTTTTCGGCGGTCTCCGCCATGAAGAGGCCGCACATCGTGTCGCGCAATCCCTCGTACAGCGAATCCTCGAGGGCACCCTGCCCAAGCTTCAACCCGGCGCGCAGGCCGCGGATCACGTGCGGCGCCTGGCTCATGTTCTCGACCCCGCCCGTGAGGACGACATCGGCTTCGCCGGCGAGGATGTGATGCGCGCCGCTGACGGCAGCCTGAATGCCCGAACCACACAGACGGTTGACGGTCAGCGCGGGTACCTCGATGGGGACGCACGCCTTCAGCGCAATGTGCCGCGCGCCGTAGATCGCGTCCGCGCTCGTCTGCAGCACATTGCCGAACACAACGTGATCGATCCACTCCGGCTTCACGCCGGTTTTCTGAAACGCTCCCCGCGCAGCAATCGCGCCGAGTTCGATCGCCGACACGTCCTTCAATGCGCCCACGTACTCCGTCATCGGTGTGCGTGCGCCGCCGACGATCAACACATCTTTGGTGGCCATGGTTCCTCTACGATTCCTTCAGCGTGCGCCGGAGGATCTTGCCCGAAGGCGTCCTGGGGATGGCGTCGCTGAACTGCCACTGCCGGATCGTCTTGTAGCCGGCAAGGCGGGTCGAAAAGAATTGCGCGAGCATCCCTTCGTCGAGCGTACATCCCTTTCGACGGACGACGAAAGCCTTCGGCACTTCGCCCGACTCATCATCGGGTACGCCGATGACGGCGCAGTCGGCGATGTCGGGATGCTCGAGCAGCACCGCCTCGAGCTCCGCCGGCGCAATGCTGAACGCCTTGCATTTGATCATCTCTTTCTTGCGGTCGACGATGAAGGCATAACCCTGATCGTCCACTCGACCGACGTCGCCGGTGTGAAGCCATCCGTTGCGCAGCGTCCGTGCGCTCTCCTCGGACGCGTGCCAGTACCCCTGCATCACCTGCGGGCCGCGGATCACGATCTCCCCGATCTCACCCGCCGGCAGTGTCCGGTCGCCGGTCTCGAGATCGACGACCCGCTGCTCGGTGTCCGCGACGACAAGACCGACGCTTTCCAGCTTGATCCGCTCCGGCTCGAGCGGAGAGTGGTGCGAAGCGGGCCCGGTCTCGGTGAGACCGTACGCCTGGATCACCCGGACACCGAGTCGCTGCTCGACCCGTCGCGCGACATCCGGCGCGAGCGGCGCCGCCGCGCAGAGCACGTACTTCACCGTGCGGAACTGCGATGGATCCAATCCGGGCGCATTGGCGAGCGCGAGCAGCACGGGCGGAACGACGTGCAGCACTGTTGCGCCGTGGTTCCCGACCACTCTCACGAGTGTGTCGAGATCGAAGCGCTCCATCAGAATCTGGTGCGCGCCGGATCCAAGCGCCGCGTTCATCAGCATCACGCCGTAGATATGCGAGAGCGGAAGGAACAATGGGTACGCATCCGTCGAGCCGATCCCGCTTGCGTCGAGATACTGGGCCTGGTTGCAGACAAGGATTCGATGCGTCAGCATCACGCCCTTCGGCAGGCCGGTTGTGCCGCTCGAATACGGCAGCGCCGCAAGCTGCCCTGGATCGACTGTCACCGCCGGCGCGTCGGCCGATCCACTGTCGACGACTTCGTCGTACCCGACCGATCGGCCGCTGCTGTCGCCGACCTCAGGACCGGCGATGACGAAGCGGGCGACATTCCCGAGTTGGGCGCGGCACGCCTCGACGACCGGCCACAGGCTCGCGTGCGTGACGACGATCGTCGATCCGGAGTCATTCACCTGGTAGGTGATTTCCCGCTCCCGATATGACGGGTTCATCGGGCACACGATCGCGCCAAGCTTGCTCGCCGCGTAAAACGCGGTCTCGTACTGCGGGCAGTTCGGGAGGTACAACCCGATGCGATCCCCGCTCGAAAGGCCGAGCGCAGCGAGACCGTTTGCCAGGCGGTTCGATTCGCGATCGAACTGCGCAAAACTGATCGGTTCGTCCCTGAAGGTGATGGCAGGACGATCCGGGTAGCGCGCAGCCGTGGCGCGCATCGCCTCGTGCAGCGGAATGTCGGGATAGGTCAGGGTCGACATCGGTTGCACACGTTATCACCGGCGCGTGCGAGAATGCGCGCGCATGGCCACCGCAATGACGCGAGCGGCGTGGCGGATGATCCTGCTCGCCAGCCTCGGCGGCACGCTCGAGTACTACGACTTCGTGCTGTTCGGCATCTTCGCGCGGGAGATCGGGCAGGCCGTCTTCCCGAGCCAGGATCCGCTTGTCTCGCTGATGGCCACGTTCACCACATTCGCCGTCGGCTACCTGGCGCGTCCCGTCGGCGGTCTCGTCCTCGGCCGTCTCGGCGACAAGTTCGGACGTCGAGGTGTGTTCCTCGCGTCGATCTTCGTGACCTCAGCGGCGACCCTCGGCATCGGACTCGTGCCGACCTACGAGTCGTGGGGCATCGCGGCCAGCGTGCTCGTCGTGCTCCTCCGCCTGACTCAGGGATTCTGTCTCGGTGGAGAGTTGCCTGGTGCCATCACGTACGTCGTCGAGTCCGCCCCGCGCATGGCGCCGTTCGTCTGCAGCGTGGTGTTCGCCTGCGTCACCATGGGCGTGGCGCTCGCAACGACGATCGCGCTTGTGGTTGCAAGGATTCTGGGTCCGGCGGAGGCCGCGCTGTATGGTTGGCGCATCGCCTTCATCATCGGCGGGCTCATGGGTCTTGCGGGCTACTGGCTGCGCCGATCGTTCGAGGAATCGCCGGAGTTCGTGCGGCTGACGCGCCTGGCCGCTGCGTCGAAGGAACCGATCGGCGAGCTCGTCCGGACTCATCCGCGGCAGATCGTCGCCGGCATCGCCGCACAGGCGGCGACGGGGTCTTTTGCCGGCCTCTTCTTCGCGTACATGCCGGCGTACCTGGGGGCCGTTGCCAAGTACGACCCGTCCACTGCCGTGTTTGCGCAGACCTACGGAGTGATTCTTCACGCCGCGCTGATTCTGGCCGCCGGCTGGCTCGCCAACCGCTACCCGCCGCACGCGCTGATGCGTGCCGGGGGGGTGGTCATAGCCGTCGGCGCGTACCCGTTCTATGCAGCGCTCAGTAGCCACAGCGTGAACATCATGCTTCTGATGACGCTCGCCGCGCTGGCCGGAGCCCTGGTGAACGGGACGTTTGCATTCGTGACCGCCGATCTATTTCCGACGCGCATCCGGTTCAGCGGTGTCGCCGTCGTGCAGAACATCAGCCAGACGGTGTTCGGCGGGACGGCGCCGCTCGTCGCGACGGCATTGATACGTGACCTGCACACGCCGTCGGCGCCCGCGCTGGTCGTGATTGTCTGCGGCGTGATGACGTTTGCGGGGAGCTTCGCGGCGGGACGTTACGGCGGGCGGGTCAGGGCCAGAAACGACGTGGCCGCCTAGTGTCCCGTCCCGGTGATTCGTCGCATAACTCGCGGGCGGGGCATCCCGGCTGGCTGCGTTGCTCCTCCTTCCAATATGCGTATGCGGAGTATTCTCAGTCGTCGCGCCTTGCCATCCGGACGCCGCGCTCCGCGACTTACGCAACGAATCACTGAGACGGGACACTGGCTTTCATCGCCGCTCCGGCGGCTCGTCATTCCGTTGACGCTTCGTCCATCGCCTCGTTCGCCAGTCGATCGGCGTCCTTGTTGAACTCCCGTCGCACGTGCTCGAACTTCACGTCGCCGATCTGCCGCGCGAGCGCCCGCGCCTGCTCGAACAACGGCTGGAGGCCGGGACTCTTCACGCGGTACTCGCCGCGCATCTGTTTCACGAGCAGATCGGAATCGGCCCGGACGTGCAGCCGCGACACGCCGTGCGCCACCGCCCAGGCGAGCGCGGCGATGAGTCCGCTGTACTCGGCGACATTGTTCGTCGCAATGCCAATCGATTCCTTGAGCTCGACAACGCTGCCGTCGTCCTGTTCGATGTGGACCCCATAGCCGGCCGGACCGGGATTGCCGCGCGACCCGCCATCGACGTTGGCGCGCGCAGATCCACCGCGCGGCGGCGGCCCGAACAGTGAGGGCTGACTCAAGACGCTCAACGTCCAACACCCAACTCCCAATTCCCAAGGCGCACATAGGGCGAACACCTTGGGAGTTGGAAGTTGGGAATTGGGAACTGGGAATTGCCGTTCACGAGGCGTGCGTGACGGCCGGTTCGACGGGCGGCGGGGGAGGCACGTAATACAGGATGCGGTTACAGCTGAAGCACTGAATGATCGCATCGTTCCGCCGGACTTCCTGGAAGACCTGAGGACGCAGACGGACGTGGCACGCTGAGCAGAGTCCATCGCGGGTCGCGATGCAGATCGCGATGCCCTTGCGGGCGCGCGCCACCTGCTCGAAGAGCGCAACCAGCCGCGGCTCCATCGCGGCGATCACCGTAGCCCGCCGCTCGGTGGCCTGCGAGAGCGCCGTTTCAACGGTCGCGAGCTCCTCGGCCATCGCCTTCTTTTCCGCCTCGACCTCTTTCTGCTGCACGGCCAGCGTCTGCTCGGCCTTCTTGATCTCGGCGGCCAGCGCGTCGGCTTCCATCATCCGCTCGAGGACCTTCTCCTCGACGACGCCAAGCTCCTTCTGCGCGGTCTCGATTTCGACTTGGATCGCCTGGTATTCGCGGTTGGTTTTTACGGCGGAGAGCTGGTCTTTGAACTTGGAAAGGCGGGTCTGGAAGGTGGCGGCATCTTTCTCCTGGGCGCGGCGCAGCTCCTGGCTGGCTTTGAGCCGTTGCTTCGCCTCGTCCACGATATCTTTGGCGTGACTGAGGCGCGCATCGGCGTCCTGCACCCGTTGCGGGTGCGCGGCGACACGCCGCCGGGATTCCTCGATGGCACTCTCGAGGTTCTGCAGCTGGATGAGACGTTCGAGGTCGGGCGACATCAATGCTCAACGCCCAAGGCGGAATGCTCAATGCTCAACACGTTTCGTTTGTCATTGAGCATTGTGCATTTGGCCTTGTGCTTTGACTACGTGTTGGTGGGCCCGCCTGGATTCGAACCAGGGACCAACCGATTATGAGCCGGCCGCTCTAACCGCTGAGCTACGGGCCCCAAAGAAAATCCCAAAACCCAAAATCCCAAAACCCAAATCAAAAACGCGGAGGTCCTTGGGCTTGGGATTTGGGATTTGGGATTTGGGGTTTGGGTTTTCTACGTACGGCCCTCCAAAAACGCCTTCAGCTTGCGCGACCGTGACGGATGCCGCAGCTTGCGCAGTGCCTTTGCCTCGATCTGCCGGATGCGCTCGCGCGTCACCGCGAAGTTCTGGCCGACCTCTTCGAGCGTGTGCTCGCTGCCGTCACCCACCCCGAACCGCATCTTGATCACCTTCTCCTCGCGCGGGGTCAGCGTTTTCAGCACCGACTCGGTCTGTTCCTTGAGGTTCAGGTTGATCACCGCCTCGGCCGGCGACACGATGTTGCGATCCTCGATGAAGTCGCCAAGATGCGAATCTTCCTCTTCGCCGATCGGCGTCTCGAGCGAGATCGGCTCCTGCGCGATCTTGAGTACCTTGCGGACCTTCGCGACCGGAATGTCCATCCGCTTGGCGATTTCCTCGGACGTCGGTTCGCGACCGAGCTCCTGCACGAGCGCGCGCGAGGTGCGAATCAGCTTGTTGATCGTTTCGATCATGTGGACCGGGATGCGGATCGTCCGCGCCTGGTCCGCGATCGCCCGGGTGATGGCCTGACGGATCCACCACGTCGCGTAGGTCGAGAACTTGTAGCCGCGGCGGTACTCGAACTTGTCGACCGCCTTCATGAGGCCGATGTTGCCTTCCTGAATCAGATCCAGGAACTGCAAGCCGCGGTTCGTGTATTTCTTCGCGATCGAGACAACGAGCCGGAGGTTGGCTTCCACCAGCTCCTTCTTTGCCTGCTCGGCCTGCGCTTCGCCGCGCTGGATGACCTCGATCGTGCGGCGGAGGCGCTCGGGCGTCTCCTCGAGATCGTCGATCATGCTCTTGACCTGGGTCTTGATGTCCTTCTGCTTCCTGAGGAGGTTCTTCTTGTCCTCCTCCTTGAGGCGCGGACTCTTCGTCTTGAACTTCGGGTTGATCTGACGTTCGAGGATCTCGACGTCGCGCTGCACGCGCACGACGGCGTCGACCGCGTCCTTCACTTCATCGATGAGGCGGCGCTTCATCGTCTCGGTGAACTCGATCCGGCGGATCGCGCGCGACACGTCGATGCGGGCGCGCAGCGACCTCACACGCGCTCGGCGGTACTTCTTCTTGTCCTTCTTCAGGACGAGATCCAGCTTCTCGGCGAGCTTCACGTAGTTGCCGCGCGCCTTGCGGACTTCCTCGATCTGCCCGAGAACGTCGACCTTGCGATCCTCGATCACCTCGTCGGTGATTTCCTCGTCGCTGAAGATCACGAGCTCACGAATGGTGCGCTCGCCGGCGCGCAGCTGATCGCCGATCACGAGGATGCGCTTGGCGATCGTCGGCGTGCGGGAGATCGACTTGATGACCGCGAGCTTGCCGCGCTCGATGCGCTTGGCGATGGCGACTTCGCCCTCGCGGGTGAGGAGGGGGACCGTGCCCATCTCGCGCAGGTACATGCGGACGGGGTCGTTCGTCTTGTCGAGGGCGCCCGGCGTGAGATCGAGCTCGGGGCCTTCCTCGGATCCGTCACGATCGAAGTCCTTGTCGCCGCGGTACGCCTTGTCGGAATCGACGACCTCGATGCCGGCGCTGCTGAACGCGTTGAAGAGATCGTCGAGGTCTTCCGAGGAGGTGACCTCCGACGGAAGCATCTCGTTGACTTCGTCGAAGAGCAGGTAGCCTTTTTCCTTGCCGACCTGAATCAGCTGGCGTACTTCATCGTATTTTTCTTCAATCGACAAGGCTGGTCCTCCGGAACACGTCTATATAAGGCCTTCTATCCGCTGAATCAGGTCGTACTTTCGAACCAGCAGCTCCTGGAGCTGCTCCCCCTCATGCCCGCCGACCTCCTGCAGGCGATCGATTTCGCGCTGGATCGCCGCCCGCTCCCGCTCGTAGCGGAGGCGCTTGATCATCCGGACGCACCCGCCGGCGTCGTGCACGTGCGCTTCGGTTTCACTCGCGATGGCGGCCACGAGTTGGGCGTCCACGGTACTTAGACGCTCGAGAAGCGCAGATGGAGTGAACTCAGTATTTTCGTTCAGTTTGTGCGCGAGATCCAGCACCGTTCGGGACGCCAGCCCATCTAAATCCGTGCCATCCAGCGTCTCCAACGCCCCGAGCGCCCCCTCCGGTTGGTGGACCAGCAGCCAAATCAGCCCTTTTTCGGCCTTGGTGACGTGCCCGAAGCTCTGAACGTCACGTTTTGTCAGCGTGGTCTGCTTCTGGACCACAGCTTTTCTGATTTCCGCTCGAACGACTTCGTCAGTCACACGCGCTTTGAAAGCCAGCCTGTCCGCGAACCGGTCCCTCATTGTGGCGTCCGGGATGCGCCCGGCGATGGGAAGCATTTCGCCCAGAAATTTCACCCGACCTTCATCGGTATTGAGGTTGTGGCCGGCAGCCACCCGGTCGAGGAGATATTCGAGATAGGGACGGGATTGTTCGAGGCACTCCCGGTACCCCTGGCGCCCCTCCTTCCTGATAAACGTATCAGGGTCCTCGCCCGTTGGCAGTATGGCGACGTTCACCTCAAATCCTTCAGCCACCAATATTTCGCACGACTTCGCCGTCGCGCCCTGGCCCGCCGTGTCCGGGTCGAAACTGAGCACGACCTTGCTCGTGAATCGCCGCAGCTGCTGAGAGTGCTGCGGGGTAAGAGCGGTGCCGCACGACGCGACAACCGCCTGGAACCCCGCCTGATAGACCTGCGCGAAATCGAAGTAACCCTCGACGAGCACGGCAAACTTGCCGTGTCGGATGGCGTGCTTACTGAGATTCAACCCGTACAGCGTGCGACCCTTCGAGTAGATCGGCGTTTCCGGCGAGTTGAGGTACTTCGGCTGCTGGTCTGCGTCGACGGCGCGACCGCCAAACGCGATCGCCGACCCCGTGTCCCGGCAGATCGGAATCATCAAACGGTTCCGGAACCGATCGATCACGGAGCCGTCGTCTTTTTGAACGAGCAGGCCTGCGCGGACGAGCAGCGCCTGCGAAAACCCTTCCGTGATCAGCGCCGCTTTCAGTCCCTCACGCCCAGGCGGCGCGAATCCAAGACCCATCGCCTGTCGCGTGTCGTCGGTGACGCCGCGATCGGCGATCTGCCGCCGAACCCGCGCGCCAGCGTTCGAGGCCAGCTGTTGCTGGAACCACGCGGCCGCTGACTCGTGCACCTTGAGCAGCGTCTCGCGCTCGGCGGAGCTGGCGCGCTGGTCGTCTGTCTGCTCCATCTCGGGCAGTGACATGCCGAAGCGCTGCGCGAGCAGCTTCACGGCGTCGGCAAACCCGATCTTCTCGTGCAGCTCGAGGAACTTGAACACGTCCCCGCCGACGTTGCAGCCGAAACAGTGAAAGAAGCCTTTGTCGCGGGTGACGTGGAACGAGGGCGTCTTCTCGCCGTGGAACGGACAGAGACCCTTGTAGGTTGCGCCTGTCTTTTTCAGCGACACGTAGTCCTGGATCACGACGACGATGTCCGCGTGATGCTTCAGGTCGTCGATGAACTGCTGCGGAAATAGGGCCATTCAATCCTTCAACTCAACGATAGTAGCCCCGCCTCCGCCTTGATCCTGCGGCGCCAGCTGGTAACGCGCGACAAGCGGATGATTCTTCAGGAACTCGCCGATCGCGCGGCGAAGCTGTCCGGTGCCATGGCCGTGAATGACCCGGATCGTATGCTGATCCGTCACGGTTGACTCGTCGAGAAATTTTTCCAGTCGGGTGAGCGCCTCGTCGACGGTGGATCCGATGACATTCAGCTCGGACAGCAGGCCGTCCCGCGGCTGAAGGTCGACGTGCACGTTGACCCGTGCCGCAGGCGGAGGACCGTCAATCACCCGCAGATCGCGCACAGCGGCGCGCAGCCGCTTCCCGCGCACATCGACTTCGGCCTGCTTGCCGTGGAGCTCGATGACCGTCCCTTCGAGTCCGAGTCCGCCGACCATGACGCGGACGCCCGCCTCGATGGGGCCGGTCGCGGGGCTGGCTTTCTTGTCCGACGAAGCGCCAGGCGCGTAGGGGCCGGCTGTAGCCGGCCCTTCACCCATCACGCCGACCGCCTTGGCGAGGATGTCCTCGACCGCCGCTCGCGCCTCCGATCGCGTCTTGCCGGTTTGGCCTGTGTTCACCAGGCGCGGCGCGCGCGTTTTCAGCTCCTCGATGACCTTGTCGATCTCGCGGCGCGCCTCGCGCAACTGCGCGTCAAGTCGGGTATCGAGCTTCCGGCGGAACGTCTCCTCGCGCTCCCGAACCGATTCCTCCCGGCCGCGCAGCTTCCTCTCGGACTCCGCGACCGTGGCCCTCTGCTGCGACAGTTCCCTCCGTTCCTGCTCGAGCGTGCGGAGATCGTTGTCGACCCGCGCCAGGTGGTCTGCGAGCTGCTTCTGCTCCTCCGTGAGATTGTCGCGTGCCGACGCAATCACCGAGGGCGGCATCCCGAGTCGAGCGGCGATCTCGATCGCGAGGCTGCGGCCGGGCGACCCGTAGATCAGCCGGTAGGTTGGCGCGAACGACTCAGGGTTGAAGCCGAACGCCGCGCTGGTCACGCCATCGGTCGTCGACGCGTATGACTTCAGCGCGTCGTAGTGCGTGGTCGCGACCAGGTGCGCTCCGCGCGTGCGGAAATGGTCTATCACCGCGATCCCGAGCGCGCCGCCTTCGACGGGGTCCGTGCCCGCGCCCACTTCGTCGAGCAGCACGAGCGCCGGCAGGACAAGGTTCCGGTCCATCGAGACCACGTTCGTGATGTGCGCCGAGAAGGTGCTCAGGCTCGCCGAAATCGATTGCTCGTCGCCGATGTCGGCGAACAGCGACTGGAACACCGGCAATCGCGACCCGGTTTCCGCGGGGATGTGCAGTCCGGTCTGCGCCATGACCGCGAGAAGGCCGGCTGTCTTGAGCGCGACAGTCTTGCCGCCGGTGTTCGGGCCGGTGATGAGAAGCACACGCGTCGGCGGAATCAGGAGGATGTCGACGGGGACCGGCTGTTCCGGGATTCGGGATTGGGGATTCGGGATTCGTTGATCCGGCTCGTCTTCGAATCCCGACTCCCGACTCCCGAATCCCGAGTCCCGACTCCCGAATCCCGAGTCGAGCCGCTCGTTGACCGTGCGCATGAGGAGCGGATGCCGTGCGCCGCGCAGCTCGAAGGCGCCATCGCTCGACATCACCGGCTCAACGCCGTCCACGATCCGGGCGAAGCGCGCCCGGGCCTGGATGACATCCAGCTCCGTGGCGACGTCGATGGTCCTCCGCAGATCGTCCGGTCGCGCGCGGAAATTGTCGGTCAGCGCCAGCAGGATGCGGCGGACTTCTTCGGCCTCCTGCTCTTCGAGCGCGACGATGTCGTTGTTGATCTCGACCGTGGCCAGCGGCTCGAGAAACAGGCTCGCGCCGCTCGCCGATGCGCCGTGGATGATGCCCGGGATGGCGGAGCGATGCTCGGACCTGACAACCAGGACGTAGCGCCCGTTGCGATCCGTGACGACCTGTTCCTGCAGGTACTTTGACGTCTCGCGTCCGCGCACGAACGATTCGAGCGTCGTCCGCAGCTTCGCGCGCTGGCGGCGCAGGCGATCACGTATTGACGCAAGCGCGGGGCTCGCGTTGTCGGCCACCTCTCCCGACGGATCGATCTTGCGCCGGACGTCCGCTATCTCGCCCTTGAAGGAGGCGATCTGCTCAACCAGGCTTCCGAGTATTGGAAAGGTGCCGGACGCGTTCTTGATGGCCGCTCGCGAATGCTCGATCGATTCAAGGTAGTCGGCCAGGCCAAGCAGCCGCAGCGATTCGAGCGCGCGTCCGTCAACGCCGAGCGCGTCAAGGATGGCGTCGAGGTCTGACGGCGCCCGAAGCGGGAAGCCGGGATGGTCGGCGAGGAATCGCGTGCCTTCGCTGGTCGCCTTCTGCGCGGCGATCACTGCGCCGGCGTCCGTGAGCGGCTGCAGCTCCGCCAGTCGATCCTGCCCGGTAGGCGTGACCGCGAGCCCGGCGACGACCGAGACAATGCGATCGAACTCTAAAGCGCGCAGTGCGCTTGCAGTCATGGGTTCAGAAGGTTCGGACGCTTCAAGAGGTTCAGGAGGTCCCGTGAACCATCTGAACCCTCGTTCGGGTTCACAAATGATTGATCAAGCTCGCCATCGCGGCGCCACCGAATCCGTTGTCGATGTTCACGGTGGCGATGCCGTTGGCGCAGCTGTTGAGCATGCCCAGCAGCGCGGCAACGCCGCCGAAGCTTGCACCGTATCCAACGCTTGTCGGGACCGCAATGACCGGCACGCTCACGAGCCCGGCGACCACGCTCGGCAAGGCGCCTTCCATGCCGGCGACAACGATGACCACCCGGGCGTTCTGGATTCGGTTCTGCTCGCTCAGCAGACGATGGATGCCGGCGACACCGACATCGTAGAGACGGTCGATCGTATTGCCCATCAGCTCCGCGGTGACCGCCGCCTCTTCCGCTACATGGAGATCTGACGTTCCGGCGCATGCGATGAGGATGGTGCCGTGACCTCGCGGAATCGCGCCCTGGGGCAACGTAATCGCCCGCGCCTCGGCGTGATAGATCGCTGCTGGCGCGACCGCGCGCACCGCCTCGTAGGCCTCCGGCTCAGCCCGCGTAACCAGCAGTGCCTGGCCTCGCCCCACGATACGCGAGGCGATTGCGGCGATCTGGGCGGGCGTTTTGCCTATGCCGAGGATCACTTCCGGAAAACCCTGGCGGAGTTCCCTGTGCGTGTCCACACGCGCGAAGCCGAGATCCTCGAACGGCGCAGCGCGCATCGCGGCGGCGATTTGCTCAGATGCCGCCACCGGATCGACGCGGCCGGTGCGAACCGACTCAAGCAATTTTTGTAACTCTAAGCTGTTCATATCCACGTTTTGGTCGCTTTCCCGAACGCGACGGTATCCGTATAATTATTCAACGGTGTCTATAGCGGGCCCTCCTACTCTATGAGTCTCGGCGAAACTCTCATTCTCGCGACGTACTTCTTCGTCCTCGTCATTCTGGCCGTGTACGGATGGCACCGGTACTACCTGGTCTATCTGTACATGAAGAACAAGGACAAGGTGCCCGTTCCGGACGTCCCGCTCGACACACTGCCGGTTGTCACGATCCAACTCCCCATCTACAACGAGATGTACGTCGCCGACAGGCTGATTGACGCCGTTTGCGAGATTGACTATCCCCGCGCGCTGCTCGAGATCCAGGTGCTGGACGACTCGACCGACGAGACGACCAGCGTGGCCGAACGCGCGGTCCGCCGCAACGCGGCGCAGGGGATCGACATCAAGTACATCCACCGCAGCGATCGTACAGGCTACAAGGCGGGCGCGCTCGAAGCGGGACTCAAGGCGGCAAAGGGCGAGTTCATCGCGATCTTCGACGCCGACTTCATCCCGACGGCGGACTTTCTGCAGCGCACGGTGCCGTTCTTCGGCGATCCGAAGATCGCGATGGTCCAGGCGCGCTGGGGACACATCAACTCCGAATACTCGCTCCTCACGAAAGTGCAGTCGATTCTGCTCGATGCGCATTTCGTAATCGAGCATGGCGCCCGCAACCGTTCGGGCATGTTCTTCAATTTCAATGGCACCGCCGGCATCTGGCGCCGCGAGGCGATCGGTGACGCGGGCGGGTGGCAACACGATACGCTCACCGAGGATCTCGACCTCAGCTACCGCGCGCAGCTGCGCGGCTGGCAGTTCATCTTTCTTCCCGGGCTGATTGCGCCAGCCGAAGTCCCGGTCGAAATGAACTCGTTCAAGTCGCAGCAGCACCGCTGGGCCAAGGGCTCGATTCAGACATGCCGCAAGCTGCTCCCGCGCATCCTGCGGTCGAATTTGCCGCTCAGAGTGAAGACGGAGGCATTCTTCCATCTGACGGCGAACTTCAACTATCCGCTGATGTGCGTGCTCTCGGTGCTGATGGCGCCGTCGATGGTCATCCGCTACAACATGGGGTGGTACGAGATGCTGCTCATCGACGTGCCGCTGTTCTTCGCGGCGACAGCGTCGGTGGCGAACTTCTACATGGTCTGCCAGCGCGAGCTGCACGACGACTGGATCACGCGCGCGAAGTATCTCCCGTTCCTGATGTCAATCGGCATCGGCCTGACCGTGAACAACACCAAGGCGGTGTTCGAGGCGCTCTTCAACCAGGAGAGCGAGTTCGCGCGCACGCCGAAGTACCACATCGAGGCGAGTGCGGACGAGTGGATCGGCAAGAAGTACCGCCAGACTGTCATCATCCAGCCGGTGATCGAGCTCGTACTCGGCCTGTATTTCACCGCGACGGTGTTTTACGCACTCGCCAACGGCATCTACGGCACGCTGCCGTTCCTCGTGCTCTTCCAGATCGGCTTCCTCTACACAGGCCTGCTCTCCATCGTCCAGCAGTACGCGGGCGATAGCGTCGTGCTGGAGCCTTCGGAGGAAGAGGCGTAGTCAAATCCCAAATCCCAAGCGTTGTTAGCGCACGAAGGATGAGGCTTTTGATCCTGGTTTAAGATTCCTTCGTGGTTACAACTCAGAAACCTAAGGGCGGACTGGAAGACGTCGTCGCCACCTCGTCTGCGATCTGCTACCTCGATGGCGATCGCGGCGTGCTCGCCTATTGCGGGTACGACATCCATGATCTGGCAGACGCGGCGACGTTCGAGGAAGTCTGTTACCTGCTGTGGCATCGGCGCCTGCCGACGCGTGCGGAGCTCGGAGACCTCCAGTCCCAACTTGCCGCAGCGCGGCCGCTGCCCGAGGCGATCATCCGGCTGATGCGCTCGCTGCCGCCTGTCGGCGGGATGGACGCGCTCCGCACGATCACGTCCGCGCTCGGCCACTACGACTCGGAAGCCGACGATGCCTCGCCGCAGGCGCAGTACCGGAAGGCCGTGCGGCTCACGGCGCAGACGGGAACGGTTGTCGCGACGTGGGGACGGCTCAAGGCCGGCGGCGGACCGATCACGCCCGACCCCGTGATGGGCCACGCCGCGAATTTCCTCTACATGTTCACCGGCGAACGGCCGAGCGCAGCCGCCATCCGGGCGTTCGACGTCGCGCTGACCCTGCATGCGGACCACGAGCTCAACGCGTCGACGTTCGCCGCGCGCGTCGCGGCCGCGACGCTCACCGACATGTACTCAGCCGTCGTGGCGGGAATCGCGGCGCTGAAGGGGCCGCTGCACGGCGGGGCGAACGCTGAAGTGATGAAGATGCTGCTGGACTTCGGCCAGAACGCGGCCCCCGAGCGGATTGATGACGCGATCCGCGCGAAGTTCGCGCGCAAGGAGAAGATCCCGGGTTTCGGCCACCGCGTCTATCACACCGAGGATCCCCGCGCGACGCACCTGCGGCAGATGTCGCTCGAGCTCGGCAAACGCGCCGGCAACACGGCGTGGTACGACATGTCGCAGCGCATCGAGGCGCTCGTGAAGGCCGAGAAAAGGTTGAATCCGAACGTCGACTTCTACTCCGCCTCCACGTATTACACGCTCGGGATCCCGATCGATCTGTACACGCCGATCTTTGCCGTCAGCCGCATTTCCGGCTGGACGGCACACATCCTCGAGCAGTACGCAAACAACCGGCTGATTCGCCCGCGCGCCGACTACACTGGACCCACCTATCCTCAGCGATTTGTGCCTCTCGATCGGCGCTAGCGGTCATCCCAACCTCCAATTCCCAACTTCCAACTCCCAAGAGGATCGTCCCCACGAATCTCGTTGGGAGTTGGGTGTTGGGAGTTGGGCGTTAGCCGCGCGGTAGGACTAACCCGCAGCGCTTCATCGCGCTGGACGCGCGCTGAAGCTCAACTCCAACCTCCATTTCCCAACTCCCAAGACGATCGCACTCGGAGGCCTCGGCGCATCGAAAGAGCTCGCCGTGGGAGACGGTATAATTGAGTGTTCGTATCTGAATGGATCCCGCCCACATCCGCAATTTCTCCATCATCGCCCATATCGATCATGGCAAGTCGACGCTGGCGGACCGTTTCCTCGAGCTGACCGGCGCGTTGCAGGCCCGGGAGATGGAGGCGCAAGTACTCGACGCCATGGATCTCGAGCGCGAGCGCGGGATCACGATCAAGGCGCACCCGGTCCGTTTGAACTACACCGCGAAAAACGGCGAGCAGTACGTCCTCAACCTGATCGATACGCCGGGCCACGTGGACTTCGGCTACGAGGTGACGCGATCGCTCGCGGCATGCGAAGGTGCGCTGCTGCTCGTCGATGCGTCGCAGGGCGTCGAGGCGCAGACGCTCGCGAACGCCTACCTCGCGGTCGAGAACAATCTCGAGATCATTCCGGTCATCAACAAGATCGATCTGCCGAGCGCGCAGCCGGACGAGTGCAAGCGGCAAATCGAGGACATCATCGGCCTCGACAGCTCGGGCGCCATTCTCGCGAGCGCGAAGGAAGGCACCGGGACGCAGGACATCCTCGAGGCGATCATCGAGCGGTTCCATCCGCCCACGGGCAATCCCGAGGCGCCGCTCAAGGCGCTGATCTTCGACTCCTGGTTCGATCCCTACCGCGGCGTCGTCATCGTCGTCCGCGTGATCGACGGCATGCTCCGAACGAAGCAGAAGATCCGGCTGATGGCCGCGGGAGAGGACTTCGAGGTGGACGGCCTCGGCGTATTCTCGCCGAAGGCGATACCCGTCGAGGAACTTGGCGTCGGCGAAGTCGGCTTCATCGTGGCGAACATCAAGCGCGTCTCCGACGCCAGGATCGGCGACACGGTCACCGACGTCACGCGGCCGACCACCGAGCCGTTCCCCGGGTTCAAGGAGCTGAAGCCGATGGTCTTTGCCGGGCTGTACCCGGTCGAGAGCCATCAGTACGCGGAGCTGCGCGACGCGCTGGAGAAGCTGCGCCTCAACGACGCATCGTTCTTCTACGAGCCCGAGACGTCCGCCGCGCTCGGCTTCGGCTTCCGCTGCGGCTTCCTCGGGCTGCTCCACATGGAGATTGTCCAGGAGCGCCTCGAGCGCGAATACAACATGGACCTGATCACCACTGCGCCGGGCGTGCTGTACCGCGTGACGACCACGGATGGGGTCGTGCAGGAGATCGACAGCCCGTCGAAACTCCCGGATGTGGGGCGGATCACGAAGATCGAGGAGCCGGTGATCACGGCGATGATCCTGACGCCGTCCGAGTACGTGGGTCCGATCCTCAAGCTGTGCCAGGACAAGCGCGGCGTGCAGAAAAAGCTCGAGTATCTGAAGTCCGACCGCGTGCTCATCACGTACGAGCTGCCGTTCAACGAGGTCGTCCTCGACTTCTACGATCGGCTGAAGACGATGTCGCGGGGCTACGCCTCGCTCGACTATCACGTGACCGACTTTTGGGAGTCGCCGCTGGTCAAACTGGATATCCTTGTGAACGGCGAGCCCGTCGATGCGCTGTCGATCATCGTCCACCGGGACGCCGCCTACGATCGCGGCCGCGCGCTCGCGTCGAAGATGCGCGAGCTCATCCCGCGCCAGATGTTCGAGATTGCCATCCAGGCGTCGATCGGCGCCCGCGTGATCGCCCGGGAGTCGGTCAAGGCGCTCCGCAAGAACGTCCTGGCCAAGTGCTACGGTGGCGACATTTCGCGCAAGCGGAAGCTGCTGGAGAAGCAGAAGGAAGGAAAGAAGCGGATGAAGCGCGTCGGCCGCGTCGAAATCCCGCAGGAAGCCTTCCTGGCGGTGCTCAAGATGGGGACAGAGTAGGATTTATAGAGATGGCAAAACCGGCGAGGCAGGAAGCGGGGGATACGGTGGTCGACTACCGGAAGTCGACCGTGCGCGAGTACTTCGAGTCGATCTGCGTCGCCGTGATTCTCGCGCTCTTCGTGCGCACGTTCGTCGTGCAGGCCTTCAAGATTCCAACCGGCTCGATGGAGAACAATCTGCTCATCGGCGACCACCTGCTCGTCAACAAGTTCGTCTTCGGCCCGACGCTGAGTCCCATCGAGCAGAAGCTGCTACCCATCGATCCGATCAAGCGCGGCGACGTGATCGTCTTCAAGTTTCCGGAGGATCCCGAGCGTGACTTCATCAAGCGCACGATCGGCCTTCCGGGCGACACGATCGAGCTGCGGAACAAGAAGGTCTACATCAACGGCACGGCGCTCGACGAGCCGTACATCCATTTCCTCTTCCCGGCGCCGGGCGATACGCCTGAAGAGGACTTCGATGTCCGTGTGCACTACGGTCCCGTCACTGTGCCACTGAACCATTACTTCATGATGGGCGACAACCGGGACAATTCGGAGGACAGCCGCTATTGGGGCTTCCTGCCACGCGAGTACGTGAAGGGAAAGGCGGCGTTCGTCTACTGGTCGTTCGAGGACGCCGAGGAGGGCCAGCCGTCAGGCGGCATCGCGCGTTTCTTCACGACAATCCGCTGGAATCGCCTGTTTCACCAGATTCATTAGGCGGGTCCGAAAGGACCCGCCCTACGGACATTAGGCGGACCGCAGGCCGCCCGCCTCTCCCCTACGGATCCGGACCCAAAGCGCCGACATTACAGGGTAGGGGAGGGTCTTCCCGCCTTCGCCAGGCTCCGGCGAGGCTCGCCGGAGCGCCAAAAAGGCGCGGAGTCGGCAGACCCGCCCAATGAATTCATGAAGACCATTATCAAAATTTTGATTGCGATTGCGATTCTGAACGCGGCTGGCCGCGCCGGATTGGCGGCTGCCGGCTATTACCAGCTGAAAGACGCGTCCCAGGAGCTCGTCACTTTCGGGGGGAAGGCATCGCCAGGCGACATCCAGAACCACATCCTGGAAAAAGCACAGTCCCTCAGCGTGCCGCTGGAGCCAGGAGACGTCGAGGTGACCCGGGATGGCCTCCATACGACCGCCAAGGCGTCGTACACCCAGGGCGTCGAAGTATTCCCGAATTACATCTATCCGATGACCTTCAATTTCTCCGTTGAGGCACTGTCGATGGCAGGGCTCAACGGCGACAAGCGCTAGGCCACGAGTCCGAGAAGTTCCCTTCCACGGGCCGCGTCACCCCCCGCGTCATTTTCAAGCTGACCTACCTCGGTCCGTATTCGGGCCACGTACTCTGTGTCGCTCAACGCCGCGAGGTTAATCTCGACGTTCATGCGGGCGCCGCGGAGCGCGGCGAAAAGCAGTTCAATAGCAACCCCGACGTCGCTCGCGGCGCTGCGATTGCCATTGGTGGCGACCGTCAGTGCGCCGCGCAACGCCTGCTGACACGCGCGCATCGTGTCGAGCGGGACCTCGGTTGCCCAGCGCGTCGCCGTCTCGATGGCCTGTTGCCGTTGCGACTTCTCCGCATCGGATCCCTTCGGGAGCTTGAGCGCCGTCATGACCTGGCTATACGCCTCGCTGTCCCGGTCGACGAGCTCGAGCAGCGAATCACGAAGCGGTCGGAGACGTGCCTCCGCTTCCGCCAGGTCTGCCGTCTCTTCCGGTGCTCCGCTTCTCGTTTTCGGAATGCCCGCGACCATCAGCAACAGGGATGTGCCGACGGAGCCCACGAGCGCAGCAGCGGATCCGCCGCCGGGGACCGGATCGGTCGACGAAAACGCGTCGACCAGATCGGCGAGCGCCATCTCGGAGTACGCGGGTTGGCGGCTGGTGGTTGGTGGTTCGTCGCTCATCTCAATGGGTCGGCGACACAATTTTGCCCCGCTTGATGACCATCTGGATGGACGAGGCGCCGACACGAAGCACGTCCGTGAGGCCGCCCTTGATGATCACCGCGTCCATCAGCTTACCTGGCTCGAGACTGCCTGCTTCGTGAGCGCGATCGATCGACCACGACGCGTTCAGCGTCGCGGCGATCAAGGATTCCTCGAGGGTCATATCCATGGCGAAGCAGGCGAGCGCGATGGCGAACGGCATCGATGGGGACAAACCGGCGCCCGGATTCACATCACTTGCCAGGGCAACGGGGACGCCGCGATCGATGAGCATTCGCGCCGGGGCAAATCGGCCAAGCTTCAGGTAAAACGCCGCGATCGGAAGCAGCGTCGCGCAGACGCCCGCATCGGCAAGCGCGTCGGCGCCGTGTGCGTCCACGTGCAGGAGATGATCGGCGGAGCGCGCCCCGATCCGCGCGGCCACGCTGGCGCCGCCGCTTGGGCCGAGCTCGTCCGCGTGCACGCGTGGCACGAGGCCGGCTCGAAGGCCCGCCTCGAGAATGTCCAGCGATTCCTCGGGTGTGAATACTCCCTCTTCGCAGAACACGTCGCAGAATTCGGCAAGCGCCTGCCCGGCCACGCGCGGAATCATCTCGTCAATGACCAGCGAGATGTACTCACCCCGCCGCGGCCGGTATTCGATCGGGACTTCGTGTGCCCCCATGAACGTCGGGACGATGTCGATGGCGTGTTCTTCGTCGAGCGTGCGAATGGCGTGGAGCTGGCGGATCTCGGATTCGACGTCCAGGCCGTACCCGCTCTTGGCCTCGCAGAGCGTGGTGCCGGCGGCGAGCATCTCGTCGAGGCGCCCGCGGGTTTCCGCCACCAACTGGTCCTCGGTGGCCGCGCGGGTGGCCTTGACGGTCTGTACGATCCCGCCGCCGTCGCCCGCGATGGCGGCGTACGACTCCCCGCCGAGCCGGCGCCGCAGCTCCGCGCGTCGATCGCCGGCGTACACGACATGGGTGTGGGGATCGACGAAGCCGGGGACCACGGTGCAGCCGCGCGCGTCGATACGCGTGGCGCCCTTCTGGACCTCCACGCCATCCGGTAGCGCCGTTGCGGCGCCGACGTACGTGATGCGGCCGTCATACGCGGCGATGATGCCGTTGTGAAGAGAGGAAATCTCGCGCTGGGCAAGGCCTCGGCGCGGCGCCGGTCCGGCGCAGGTCGCGATCAGATCAGCGTGCTCGATCAGGAAGTCCGCGGGTTGCACGACGGTAGCGTAATGCAAAATGCAAAGTCAAAATGCAAATGCCCTGTCAGTCGTGTCTGTTAGTCGTCTCCCTGAGTGTTTGCATTTTGCATCCTGAATTTTGCATTGACGTCGTCCATCGTAACCCCGTGGACAACAATGCGCTTCAGCCGTGATCGTTGCCCGGACACGATAGCGATCGATCGCTTCGGGACTCCGAGCGCATCCGAGATGAGCTGAATCAACTCTGAATTGGCTGCGCCTTCAACAGGAGGGGAATTGAGCCGGACGAGCAGTGCGCCATCGCGCGTCCCCGCGATGCCGGACGTCCTGGCCCTGGGAATCACACGAACACGCAGCTCGACACTCAATTCTGAGCTATGCGACGCCGATCTTCAGGAGGTGCGGCACCAGTCGCTCCGCGTGCTCGCGGCTGTCCTGCTCACGGATGAAATCGAGGGTGTTGTGCAGGGCTGAGATCGTCGATTCGACGCTCAATTCCGCTTCGCGCCGCTTGAGCCGCAGGCCGTCGATCTCGCGCTCGATGTCCTCGGTTCGGGCCTGCGTCCTCTGCAGGAGCAGGTCGGCGCGCCCCTCGGCTTCCCGCACGATGCGCGCGGCTTCCTGCACCGCGTTTTCGTGCATGTCGTCAGCCACCCTTTGCGCGGTCATCAGCGTGTTCTTGAGGCTGCTCTCGAGCTCCCGGAACTGGACAATCGACCCTTCGAGCCGCGCGATTTCCTGCCGCAACCGCTCATTCTCACGCAGCGCGTGTTCGAAACCGTCGGCCGCCTCCTGGAGGAACGCCGTGACGTCGACCTTGTCGAAGCCGCGCATGGCGGCGGGGAAGCGCGCCTGCCGCATGTCGAGCGGCGTGACGGTCATGTGGCGTTCGGGCGAGGGCAGTCGCCTCGCGTCGGCGGTTGGCGTCAGATCGTCAGATTTCAACATGTCGGCTCCCAAAAATCGCTGTCCCTACCCTCACCATCGTCGACCCTTCCTGGATCGCCACTTCGAAGTCGCCGCTCATGCCCATCGACAGCTCGCTGAGCATCTCAGGCGGAACACCGGAGGTCAGCCATCGATCCCGCAGCTCGCGCAGCTGTCTGAACCAGGGCCGCGCGTCCTCGGGCGAGTCAGGCAACGGTGGCAGTGTCATCAACCCGGTTACCCTGGCGGCGCGGCATGCGGCCGCGGCGTCGAGCAATCGAGGCACCTCGTCTGGCGACGCGCCGAATTTCGTCGCTTCGCCGGCCAGGTCTACCTGCAGCAACAGTTCCGCCGTCCGCTCCGCCTCCACCGCCGCTGCATCGATCCTCTTCAGCAGCTCGAGGCTGTCCACCGAATGAATCGCAGAAAATACCGGCCCTGCCTTCCGGGCCTTGTTGAGCTGCAGATGGCCAAGAAGGTGCCATCTGATCTCTAGGTCGGTTGCAGACGCGATTTTCTGTAGGGCTTCCTGGACGCGATTCTCCCCAAAGTCACGGTGTCCTGCGGCGTACGCCTCGCGAATTGCGTCAATCGGGAAGGTCTTGGAGACGGCGACGAGCCGGATCGAAGAAGGATCCCGGCCGGCGGACCGGGCCGCGGCGGCGATGCGCTCGCGAATCCCGGCCAGCCGGTCGGCGATATTGGACATTGAGGTCGCGGGGGCCTTAAGCCCCCGCGGTACTGGCGTGCGCCGGCTTCGCCGCGCGTCTACTTCGGCAGCATCTGCTGCAACGCGGGGAGCGAGCTCTGCACCTGTGCAGCCTTCGGGTCACTCGGCGCAAGCTTCAGGAACGTCTGGAGCGCAGCGACCGCATCCGGGATCTGGCCGAGGTTCAGTGCGGTCATACCGAGCTGGTAGAAGGCATTCGCGTTGTTCGGATCCGCCTTGGTCGCGGCGTCGAACTGCACCTTCGCGTCGGCATACTTGCCGGCGTTGAACAATACGACGCCCTGGTTGTACATCGACTCGGCGTTGCCGCCGCCGGCGCCGCCTGTCGTTCCTGACAACTCGGTCGCTTTGGAGTTCATCGCGAGCGCCTCGTCGAACCGCTTCTGCGCGTTGTAGACGTTCGCGAGACCGTTGTACGGATCGGGGTTGGTCGGCTTCAGCTCGACCGATTTCTTGAGCGCGGCTTCAGCCTCCGGCCACTGCTGCTTGTGGGTGTAGGCGATGCCCAGGTTGTAGTAGCAATCGCTGCAGGTCGGGAGCTTCACGATGACTTCGTTCAGCTTCTGAATCGCTTCGTCATCACGGCCGGCGCGCAGCGCGTCGATGGCGGAACCCGCCGCCTCCTGGAGCGCCTTCTGCTCGGGGCTCATACCGGCCGTGGCTTGCGGCTGCAGGGTGAGGTTCGCCTCGGCCGGCGTGCCCTGCGTCACATTGACCTTCTGGGTGGCGATCAGTTTGTCCTTGGTCACCGTGATGGTGTACGGGCCGGACTGCAGGCCGACTTGCACGTATTCGCCTCTGTTGTTGGTCTTCGTCTCGGCGTTGCGCGCCGTACCCTGGATGACGACTTTGGCGTCGACCACGGGCTGATTCTTCTCGTCGACGACCTTGCCCTTGACGATGCCCTGGGCGAACGCAGGGGCCGAAAATACCAGCGCAACCAAGAGCGCCAGGACACCCCGGTACAGATGGGTCCGCATGCTGATCCTCACTTTGTTGAAAACGAAAACGATCCGCGGGCGTTGCGGTCCAGTTAACCGGTGCCCTGTCTAGAGCTTAATACGAATTATACGAAGAACCGTTCAACTGCAGCCAGGTCCTGGGTTACGGGCGCCGGGGGAAGCGACTCTAAAAATCTACGCCCGTAGCCCATTGTGCGCAAGCGGGGGTCAAGAATGGCCAAAACTCCACGATCTGTCCGGTGGCGGATGAGCCTCCCAAGACCCTGCTGGAGGGCGAGGATCGCAAGCGGTACCTGGTAGTCGGCAAAGGCGTCGCCGCCGCGGGCGTTGATCGACTCGATGCGCGCCGCTGTTATCGGGTCGCCCGGGGAGGCGAACGGCAGCTTGTCGATGATGACGCAGCTGAGCGCCTCGCCCACGACATCGACGCCCTGCCAGAAACTCGACGTCGCCAGCAGCACGGCATTCGGCGTCGAGCGGAACTGCTCGAGGAGGATCGTTCGCGGCGCCGTGCCCTGCACGAGGATCGGAAACGGCAGCGACATCTCGACAAACTGCTGAACAGCGCGGAGCATCGCGTAGCTTGTGAAGAGGACGAATGCGCGTCCGCGCGATCGCTTGAGAATCTCGATCACCTCGCGGGCCGCCGCGGCGCTGAAGGTCGGCGCCTTCGGGGACGGGATCCGCCGCGGCAGATACAACAGAGCCTGTCGCGCGTAATCGAACTCGGACGGGACGCGCACTTCGGCCGCCTCGCGGATCCCCAGCCGGCTCTTCACGTACGCGAACGATCCATCCACCGCGAGCGTCGCGGAGGTGAGCACGGTCGCCCGCATGCGATCGAACAGCGCTTCCCGGGCGATGCGTGAGACGTCGATCGGAGAGGCGCGAAGGAAAATCCCGCGGCCGCGCATCTCCAGGTAGTACACGAAGTCAGCGTCGGCGGCGCGGATCAGGAAACGGAGATCCCTGTGCAGATCGCCGGCGCGCCGCGCCAGCGTCGCCAGCGCCTCGTTTGTTTCGGCGGGCGACTCCCCGTCGCCGTAGGGCGGGCCTTTACGGCCCGCCGGTTGTGCGAGCGCCAGAGAAGCTTCCAGTCCCTCGAGCGCGCCCGCGAGCATCGCTCCATCCTCGAAATGCTCGACGAGCGCCTCTGACGTGTAGCGCACCTTGGTCTCAGCACCCGCCTTCGCGCGTAGCGCTTCGGCGGGGAGACCCCCGTGCATTCGGGCCATTGAGAGGGCGCTGAAAAACATCTGGGAGCGTTCCGCGACACGCGTGACTGCCTGATACATCTCGTTGCGGGCCGGGCCTTCCAGGCCGTTGCGGGGCGGGCCTTCCAGGCCCGCCACATTCCGCTCAACGTCGCGCACCAGATCGTCGATACGGTAATTGCTGACGGCGACGCCGAAATACTGCGTGGCCACGTCCTCGAGCTGATGCGCCTCGTCGACAACCAGCGTCGCGCAGGAGGGAATCACCTCGCCGTATGCGCTCTTCCGTACCGCCGCATCCGCGCACAGCAGGTGGTGATTGACGATGACGACGTCGGATTCGGCGGCGCGTTGCCGCACGAGCGTGACGAAACAGTCGCCGTAGCGCGGGCACTCGCTGCCCAGGCAGGTCTCGGCATCCGCCGCGATGTCCTTCCAGAGCGGCAGGTCTTCCGGCAGGTCGCGCAGCTCCGCCCGATCGCCCGTCGTGGTGCTTTTCGCCCACTCTTCAACGATCGGCAAGAACACAGATCGTTCGGATCGTTCGGATCGTTCGTGTCGTTCGGATCGTTCTCGTTCTGAACGGCCCGAACGCTCGAACGACTCGAACGACCCGAACGATTCGAACGATTCGAACGATTCGAACGAGTTCCTGTCGCGGTAGGTTTCGAAGCGATGAAGACACAGATAGTTCGATCGCCCCTTCATCAGCGTCGCGCTGAATGGAATGTTCAACGCCTCGCGCAGCGACGGAAGGTCCTTGAAGAAGATCTGTTCCTGGAGATTCTTGGTGCCGGTGGAAACGAGGACACGCTGGCGACTGAGGATGGCCGGGATCAGGTACGCAAGCGTCTTGCCGGTGCCGGTGCCGGCTTCAGCGACAAGCGTCCCGCCGTGCTCGATGCAGTCGGCCACGGCAGAAGCCATCTGCCGCTGACCCTCGCGGGCCTCATAGCCATCGACAGCGCGAGACAGCGCGCCGTCATCGGAAAACGCGGCGGCAACCGCCGCGTTCAGCGCTGTAGTTCCGGATACAGCGGGAAGTTCCGGCACAGCCGCTCGACCTCGTCTTTCACCATGCCGAGCGCGCGATCGTCGTCGGGCGTCGACAGCACGCGCGCGATGAGATCGCCGACCTGATCCATCTCCGCTTCGCGCATCCCGCGCGTCGTGATCGCAGGCGTCCCGATGCGGATGCCGCTGGCCACCATCGGAGGGTTCTGGTCGAACGGGATCGCGTTCTTGTTGACCGTGATCCCCGCCTTGCCGAGGGCGGCCTCGGCGACCTTCCCGGTGAGGCCCTTCGAGAAGACGTCCACGAGCATCAGGTGATTGTCAGTGCCGCCACTCACAAGACGGAACCCGTGGGCAGTGAGCGACGCCGCCAGGCGCGTGGCATTCGCCGCGATCTGGCGCTGATACCCGGTAAACGACGGCTCCAACGCCTCCTTGAAGCAGACGGCTTTGGCCGCAATGATGTGCATCAGCGGACCACCCTGAACACCGGGGAACACCACGCGGTCCAGATCCTTGGCGTACTGCTCTCGGCACAGGATCAGCCCGGCACGCGGCCCGCGCAGCGTCTTGTGCGTGGTGGACGTCACGAAGTCGGCGTGGGGAACCGGGCTCGGATGGACGCCGCCCGCGACGAGCCCCGCGATGTGCGCCATGTCGACCACCATCGGCGCGCCGACCGCCTTCGCCACCGCGCTGATGCGCGGGAAGTCGATGATGCGCGGGTAGGCGCTCGCGCCGACCATGATCATCTTCGGCTTGTGTTCGTGGGCCAGCTTCTCGAGTTCAACGTAGTCGATCCGCTCGTCGTCACGGCGGACGCCGTAGGGCACGATCGTGTAGAGCTTCCCGGAGAAGTTCAGGGGATGGCCGTGGGTGAGGTGGCCGCCGTGGGCGAGATTCATACCGAGCACCGTATCGCCCGGTTTGAGCAGCGTGAAGTAGACCGCCATGTTCGCTTGCGCGCCCGAGTGCGGCTGGACGTTCACGTGGTCCGCGCCAAAGAGCTGCTTCGCGCGGGAGATAGCCAGCGACTCCGCGACATCGACGAACTCGCAGCCGCCGTAATACCGCTTGCCCGGGTAGCCCTCGGCGTACTTGTTCGTCATGACCGAACCGGCGGCCTCGAGCACCGCCGTGCTGACGAAGTTTTCCGAGGCAATCAACTCCAGACCTTCTGCCTGACGGTGCACTTCGTTCTTGATCGCGTTCGCGATCTCGGCGTCAGTGTCGGCCAGCGAGCGTTGCATCGATGAAAGCGAGGAAGCAGAGGCGGGCATGGCAGGTGATTGTACTATTCAATGCTCAAGGCTCAATGCTCAAAGCCCAATGGCCAACGCTCGAAACCCAAAGCTCGATGCTCAAAGTCCAATGCCCAACGCTCCAAACCCGATGCCCGACGCTCAACGTCCAGCCGTCGTAATTTCCGCGCGAGGTGAGGAGCGCGTTCGGTCCGGGCACCCGTGGATCTATCGCTCCGATGTCGTCGACGTGCACGCCGGCGGCGGTGACATCGTCGAGGTGATTGGTCCGAGGCGTCGCAGAATCGGCAGCGCGCTGTTCAGCGATCAGTCGCAGATTTCGCTCAGGGTGCTGACCGTCGGCGAGAACGTGGCAGACGAGGAGTTGCTTCGGACGCGGATCGAGGCGGCGATTCGCGTTCGCGAATCGCTTGCACTGGATGCGAGCGCCTATCGCGTCGTGCACGGCGAAGCGGACCTGCTGCCATCACTGATCGTCGATCGGTATGGCGACTACCTCGCCGTGCAGGCGCTGTCGCAGGGGACGGATCGCCTGTTGCCGGCACTCACCTCAATGCTTGTCGATCTGCTGAAGCCGGCCGGCATCCTGGCGCGGAACGATCCGAAAGTACGGGCGCTCGAGGGGCTCGAGCAATCGATCGCCGTGCTGCACGGCGATGTGCCGGAATCCGTCATGGTGCGCGAAGGGCCGATTGAGTACGACGTCGACATGCGCAAGGGGCAGAAGACTGGGCTGTTCCTGGATCAGCGCGAGAACCGTGAGGCCGCCGAGCGGTATGCGCACGGGCGGCTGCTCGATTGTTTCAGTTACACCGGCGGGTTCGCGCTGCGACTCGCGCGCAAATGTCCTGAGGCCGAAGCGCTCGACATCTCGGCTGACGCGATCGAACGGATTCGAGCGAACGCGATCCGCAACGGCGTACCCCACCTCCAGGCGCGCGAGGTCAACGTCTTCGACGAACTGCGCCGGCTCGAACGGTCAGGGGCGCGGTACGACACGATCGTGCTCGACCCGCCCGCCTTCGCGAAGAACAAGGCGTCGATTCCGAACGCGATGGCCGGGTACAAGGAGATCAACCTCCGCGCCATGCGCCTGCTCAACCCCGGCGGGTACCTGATCACGTGCAGCTGCTCGTACAACGTGAACGAGGAGATGTTTGCCGAGGTGATTCACCAGGCATCGATCGACAGCCACACGCCGGTCGCTATCGTGGAAAAGCGCATCCAGGGGCGCGATCACCCTGTGCTGGTCGGCGTTCCCGAGACGTACTACCTGAAGTGCTTCATCCTTCGGCGCGTCGAATAGCTGGTGCGTGCC
>Ga0070699_100000798_pt1 | contig 29060 bp, 26 predicted proteins | sample KBSK1503metaG_FD_65473 | JGI IMG/M metagenome (GOLD analysis project Ga0070699, IMG submission 65473) | Corn, switchgrass and miscanthus rhizosphere microbial communities from Kellogg Biological Station, Michigan, USA - KBS K1-50-3 metaG | ecosystem: Host-associated > Plants > Roots >...
GCCCCGCGCCGGCACGAAGAGCGCGTCGCTCTCGAAGACCAGGGGATCGGCCGCGAGGTCGCCCGCGCGCGCGGCCCGAACCAGGTCCACGCGCAGCGTGTCGGAGCCACGCCGAATTTGAATGCCGCGCCGCGCTCCTTCGGAGCCGACACCACCGGCGGCGGCGATCGCCTCGGAGGCGCGCGCCGGAGCCTGCAGCGTGACCGCCCCCGGCCGCTCGACCTCTCCCAATACTTGCAGTCGAAACCGGCGAGCGCGCTGAAGCGAGAGCGCGAAGCCCTTTCCCCGGAGGAAGGGACGCAGCCGATCGTGGACGCGCTCCTGCGTCTCGAGAAGCGTGAGACCGGCGACCGGAATCGAGCCGGCGTCGGGAAGGAGCAGATCGCCGGCGGGGCCGACGCGAAGAATCTTGGGATCGAGGAGGTCCGAATATCGGAGCGCGAACTCGTCGCCCGGGCCGACCCGGTACGTGGCCGGATCGACGCGCCCTTCGATCGGAGGATTGGGATCCACCGCAACGACGGTCGGCGCCGAACGAAGGAGCGCGGCGCCGGTGTCCGGCGATGTCGCGCCGCCGTCGGCTGCGGCCGCGACGGACGGACCGAGCGCCGCGAACCCGGCGACCGCCCCGAGGAATCCGCCCAGGCGGACCAAGCGGGCGCAGGCGCGAAACGCGCGGCAATGGAGTGCGGGAGAGATCAAGCGTCCCATGATGACACGCGGGCCGGGCGGGTCCAAGCCCCTCGTTCGCGACCCCGCCGGGCCCGCGTTACGCCCCCGGCGCGAAACCCATGCGCCGGAGCGCGATCTCCCGGACCGCCTTCCACTCGTGGGGACGCACCACCACGACCGCCCACGCGGCGACGGCCAGGCCCCCGAGGGCGACCCCAGGCAGGCTGCGCGGAGTCCAGGCCACGAGACCGACGAGGAGGGCAAGCGAGGCGAGGAGCAGCCGGCGATTGTCCGGACCGAGCCGAAACCCCAGGGCGCGGCGGGCGAGGGCGTAGTGGAGCACCGCGTGGGTCACGTGCGCCAGCACGTATCCGATCACGACGCTCTTCAACCCGATCCGATCGACGAGGAGCACGAACGCAAGGAGCAGCGTGACGCCGTAGACGAGGTCGAACGCGACCCAGGGCTTCAAGCGATTCCGAGGCACGAGCCAGATGCCGAACATCCAGGCCGCGGCTCGGAAATAGTCGCCCAGGAATTGGAGCGGGAGGAGGTCGAGCGCCGGGAGGAATTTCCCGGAGTAGAAGAGCGGCACCCAGATCGGCGCGCCGATCAGGATTCCCGCGCAGGCGCCGGTCGTCAGGAGGAAGGTGAGGCGAATCGCGCTCCGCATCGACGGCGCCGCGTCGGCGTCCGTCGCCTGCGAGGCGATCTCGGGCCAGACGGTCGCGGTGATCGCGTTCAGGATCGTCGGCATGAGGAGCCCGGAAACGCCGACGCAAACCTGGTAGATGCCGTTCGGCCCGAGCCCGAGCTTCTGGACGAGGATGCTGCGCAGGATGAGAAGCGTCAGCGTCGAGGAGAGGCCGACCAGGAGCGCCGAAGCGCCGAAGCGAAGGAGCGGCCGGAGGAGCGCGCGGTCGATTCGCGGGACGCGGGCGGGCGTCGCGATGCCGGCGCGAAGGTGCGGCTTCACCAGACGCCCGCTCCACCAGGCGTAGATCGCCGCGATCAGGACGAGCTGCGCCACGGCGCCCCGAACGCCGTAGAAGTACGCGAGCGGAATGATCGTGACGATCCCGGACGCCGCGATCACGAAGTTGAGGCCGGCCATGGCGCGCACCGCCTGATGGCCCTGGAGGATCGAGATCCGGAGGGACGCCACGGCCGAGAGGGGCACGGTGATGCCGCCCAGGATCACGGCCCACGCGAATCCGCCGTCGTGGTAGATCCCGTTCGCGAGCATCGGCGAGGCGATGATCGCGAAGATCGCAAGGCCGCCGCCCACGAGCCACGCCAGGGTCAGGGCGGTTCGCTCGAGGGCACGCACGCGCGCGTCGTCCCCCTTGGCGCGGGCGTCGGCGATCATCGTCACGAGGCCGTTCCCGACGCCGAGCGTGCCGAGCGGCACGAGGACGGCGGTGAGCGACGCGAGCTGGGCCAAGACCCCGGTTCCCTCGGGGCCCAGCCAGTGAGCGAGGATCTTGGCGCGGAGGATGGCGGCCACCACGGTGGCCACCGAGCCCAGGCCGAGGATCGCGGTCGAGCGAACGAGCCGGCGCACGGGTCTCCGGGCGACCCCTACGCCCTAACGGGACCCGTAGGTCCGCTCGTAGTACTTCTGGAACTCGCCCGAGCGGATCGCTTCCCACCACGGGCGGTTCGCGACGTACCAGTCGATCGTGGCGGCGATGCCGCGCGCGAAGTCGGTCTCCGGATGGAACCCGGTCTTCTTCTCGAGCTTGGTCGCGTCGATCGCGTAGCGGCGGTCGTGTCCTGGCCGGTCCGCCACGTTCGTCAGGAGCGCGGGCGGCTTCTTCAGTCGCTCGAGAATGAGCGCCGTGATGTCGAGCACCGAGCGCTCGTTTCCGCCGGCGATGTTGAAGGTCTCCCCCTCCACGTCGTCGGCCTCGAGAATCGCGATCAGGGCGCGGCAGTGGTCCTCCACGTGGATCCAGTCTCGCGTGTTCCGTCCGTTGCCATAGACGGGAAGCGATTTGTCCTCGAGCGCGTTCGTCACGAAGAGCGGAATCAGCTTCTCGGGATACTGATAGGGACCGTAGTTGTTGCTGCATCGGGTCACGATGGCCGGCACCCCGTGCGTGATCGCGTAGGCGTACGCCAGCCGGTCGCCGCCGATCTTCGACGCGGCGTAGGGGTTTCGCGCCAGAAGTGGAGCCTGCTCGTCCGCCGCGTCCCCCATGATCTCCCCGTAGACCTCGTCCGTGGAGATCTGCACGAAGCGGCGCACCTTCGCTCGGCGCGCTTCCTCGAGGAGCAGATGGACGCCGTACGTGTCGGTCAGGACGAAACTCGACGCGTCCTCGATCGAGCGATCCACGTGCGTCTCGGCCGCGAAGTTCAAGGCGACGTCGCAGCCGGCCATTGTCGCGGCGACGGCGGCGGGATCGCAGATGTCGCCCTTCACGAAGCGGTACCCGGGATCGTCCTTCACGGCTTCGAGGTTCGCCAGGTTCCCCGCGTAGGTGAGCTTGTCGAGCACGGTGACGCGCGATTCCGGAAAGCGCTTCCGGACGTGGCGGACGAAGTTCGAACCGATGAATCCCGCGCCCCCCGTGACCAGGAAGTGCGCGCGCTTGAGATCGAGACCCTTAGCCATCTTTCCGCGCCCAGTCGTACGGGATGTCGTTCTTGTGCGGGTCGGCGCGGAACTCGTCGGGCTCGGCGTACTTGTACGGCTCGGTCGGCGTGTTCACGAGCATCGCCGGCTCCGTCCCGATCCCCTTCATGCCGTGCCACACGCCGGGCGGGATCGTCACGAGCGTGGGATTCTTCTCGCCCAGGAAGAACTCGTTGACGAGGCCCCGCGTCGGCGAGTCGGCGCGGTCGTCGTAGAGGACGACCTTCATCATGCCCTTCACGATCACGAAGTGGTCGGTCTGTACCTTGTGGTAATGCCATCCCTTGACGACGCCCGGATAGGCGACCGAGACGTAGGTCTGGCCGAACCGCTGGAAGAACGGATCGTCGTTGCGCATCATCTCCATCAGGTACCCGCGCTCGTCCGCGATCACCTTGAGCGGCTTGACGTGTACGCCGTGAATCAGCTTCATGACGGCCTCCCGACCGAAGTGTAGGTGAACCCGAGCCGCCGGATCGCTGCCGGGTCGTAGACATTTCGCAAATCGACGATGGCCCGCCGTCGCATGGCGCGTTTCACGCGCCCCAGGTCGAGCCGTCGGAACTCGTTCCATTCCGTCACCACCGCGAGCACGTCCGCGCCCTTGGCGGCGTCGTACGCGCTCGAGGCGAAGAAGAGATCCGCGGGCAGTTCCGCCGCTCCCGGTTTGACCGCCGGATCGAACGCGCGGACCCGAACGCCGTGTTTCAGGAGGGCGCGGATCAGGTCGAGCGACGGCGCCTCACGGAGATCGTCCGTGTCCGGCTTGTAGGAGAGCCCGAGAATCGCCACCGTATGCGGTCCCCTTCCCTTCAGCGCGGCCAGGATCTTCTCGGCGCCGATCCGCTTCTGCGCATCGTTCGCCTCGATGGCGCCGCCCACGACGCGAAGCCGGACGCCCGCCTTCTTCGCGAACTGGCGCATCGCCCGCGTGTCCTTGGGCAGGCACGAGCCGCCGTACCCCGGGCCCGGGTGCAGGAACTTGGGCCCGATCCGACGGTCCAGCCCCATCGCCTTCGCGACGTCGTGCACGTCGGCGCCGACCGCTTCCGACAGGTTCGCGATCTCGTTGATGAAGGAGATCTTCGTCGCCAGGAACGCGTTGGCCGCGTACTTGATCAGCTCGGCGGTTCGCAGGCTGACCGCGACGATGGGCGTTTCGATTAGGTAGAGGGGCGAATAGATCTCGCGGACCAGGTCCCGCGCCTTCGGCGTGTCCGCGCCGATCACGATTCGGTCGGGGCGCATGAAGTTCTCGACCGCCGAGCCTTCGCGCAGGAATTCCGGATTCGACGCGACGTCGAACTTGACCCCGCGCCTCGCGTTCTTCCGAACGACCTCGCGTACCTTGTCGCCGGTGCCGACGGGCACCGTGCTCTTCTGGACGATCAGGCGATAGCCGGGCATCGCGCGCGCCACGGCCTTGGCCGCGGCGAAGACCTGGCTCAGGTCGGCCTCGCCGTTTCGGCGGGATGGGGTTCCGACACAGATGAAGACCACCTCGCCCCAGCGCGTCGCCTCTTCGAGCGACGTTCCGAAACGGAGGCGCCGCTGCCGGATGTTCCGCCCGACGAGTTCCTTGAGTCCGGGCTCGTAGAAGGGGATCTCGCCCCTGGAGAGCGTGTCGATCTTCTCCCGGTCCACGTCCACGCAGAGCACTTCGTTCCCGAAATCCGCGAATCCGGCGCCGCTCACCAGCCCGACGTATCCGGTCCCGACCACGACGATGCGCACGGCTCCCCCCTCAGCGTCCCGACGTGAGCCGCACGCGCTCTCGCGCGTCGCGGTAGAGGTCGAGCAGCGTCCGTTCGATGGTGATGGCCGGCGCCCATCCGGTGCGCGCGCGAATCTTGGACGGATCGCCGACGAGATAGTCGGCATCGCGCGCGCGAAGGCGGGCCGGATCGGAAACCGTCGTCGCGCGAACCCCCGAGATCTTGATCAGACGATCCAGAAGCTCGCGCAGAGGGTACCCGACGCCGGAGCAGACATTATAGGCCTCTCCGGCCTCGCCCTGCTCGAGAAGGGCGATGTAGGCGCGCGCCACGTCGCGCACGTCGCCGTACTCGCGCACGGGGTCCAGGTTGCCGGTCTTGACCTCGGCCGGGAGGAGACCCGCGTCGATCCGCGCCAATTGGTCGGCGAATCCCGCCAGCGCAAAGGTCGGCCGCTGACCCGGCCCGGTGTGCGAGAACGTGCGCGTCCGGATCACGCGAAGGCCGTACGTGCCCGCGTAGAGCTCGCCGAGCATGTCCTGCGCCGCCTTGCTCACCGAGTAGGGATTCCGGGGCCGGAGCGGCGCGTCTTCCGCGATCGGAGTGGCCTCGCCGGAGCCGTAGACGTCCGCCGAGCCCACGATCACGACCGTTGCCTTCGGCGCCTCGATCCGCACGGCCTCGAGGAGGTGGATGGCACCCATCGCGTTGACGCGGTAGGTCTCCGCCGGATCCTGGAGCGAGAGCGCGCCCGATGCCTGCGCCGCCAGATGGAGCACGCGGTCGGGCTTCACCTCCCGCACGCAGGCGGCGACCGCGGTCGGGTCGGCCACGTCGAGCGCGCGATAGGAGCGTAGGCCGCTCTTCAGTTCCGCGTGGTCCGGCACGTCGTCGAGCGGGACGCGGTCGGCGCCGTGCGCGTCGGGAACCCCTTCCGTCGCGATCGCGCGAAGGAAGTGGCGTCCCACGAAGCCGGCGACGCCGGTGATCAGGAGCCGCACGCGGTTACCGCTCCCTCCAGTAGGCGAGGAGGTCGGCGATCGTCTTCTCGAATGGAATCTCGGGGCTCCAGCCGGTTCGATCGCGGAATTTCGAGGAGTCGCCGAGGAGCACGGGCACGTCGGACGGACGCATCCGAGCCGGATCCTCCTCGACCTTGATCTTCGACTTCGACAGGCTCAAGAGGAGGTCGAGCATCTCCCGGATGGTCCAGGCGCGGCCGGAGGCGATGTTGTACACCTCGCCCGGCTCTCCCTTCTCCAGGGCGAGCCAGTACGCGCGGACGACGTCGCGCACGTCCGTGAAGTCGCGGCGCGCCGTGAGGTTCCCCACGCGAACGACCGGTGGCCGCCGCCCCTTCTCGATGTCGGCGATCTGCTTCGCGAAGTCGGAGCAGACGAAGACCGGGCCACGGCGCGGTCCCTCGTGATTGAAGCCGCGCGTGCGCACGACCGGAATCCGGAACGACATCCAGTACTGGTAGCCGAGCATGTCCTGCCCGACCTTGCTCACCGCGTAGGGCGAAAGCGGGCGGAGCGGGTTCGTCTCCTTGATTGGCAGCTCATTCTCGAGCACCAGGCCGTACTCTTCGCTGGAGCAGGCGAGCTGGATGCGCGGCTTGATGCCGAGCTTCTTCACCGCCTCGAAGATGTTGAGCTGGCCGATGATGTTCGTCACCAGGGACTCGGTGGGAGCGGTCCACGACGTCGGCACGAAGGACTGGGCCGCCAGGTGAAAGATCCAGTCCGGGCGTTCGTCGTCGAGCACGTCACGCACGGAGGAGGCGTCGCGGAGGTCGCACTCCACCAGGCGAATCTTGTCCGCGAAGTGCTCGATGTTCTCGGTCCGGCTCCTCCAGCGCTGGATGCCGGTGATCTCCGTCCCCGGCTTCTTCGCGAGGATGAAGTCCACGAGATGGCTGCCGGCGAAGCCGGTCACGCCGGTCACCAGGACCTTCATGCGTTCGTCCTTTCGTTCGTCAGCGCGGCGGCGAGGGCCGCGTCGTACGCGGCCACGACCCCGTGCGGGTCCTGGGACTCGAGGATGGGGCGCCCGACCACGACGTAGTCGGCGCCTCGCGCGAAGGCCTCGGGCAGCGAGAGCGTCCGCTTTTGATCGTGGACCGGATCGTTGGGACCGCGAATGCCCGGCGTGACGATCAGGAAGGGCGCCGGATACGTCAGGCGAAGGCCGTGGATCTCGCGCGGCGAGGCGACGACGCCGTCGACGCCCGCTTCCTCGCAGGCCGCCGCCAGCGCCAGGACCTTCTCCTCGACGTCCGTCTTTGGATTCCAGAGCGGCGGGATCTCCGTGCCCTCGAGGCTCGTCAGCATGGTGACCCCGAGCACCCGCGGCGTACCGGCGAGATAGCGCGCGGCCGCCGCGGCGCTCTTCAACATTTCGGGCCCGCCCGACGCGTGCACCGTGAGGAGCGAAATCGGCAGCCCCTCGAGTGCGCGAATCGCCTTCTCCACCGTGGCGGGAATGTCGTGGAGCTTGAGGTCGAGCATCACGCGCTTCTGGCGTTCGGCGAGGGCGAGAACCGAATCGCGCCCGGCGGCGCAGAAGAGCTGGAGCCCGATCTTGTACCAGAGAACCGAATCCCCGATCCGATCGACGTGCTGGAGCGCCGTCTTCAGATCCGGCTGGTCGAGGGCGACGATGAGTCGCTCCCGCACCTGCGCGGCCCCCGATCCCTTCGTGGCGTCTGACATCATTCTCCTCTCTGCCCCGCGAGGCGTCCCGCGCGACCGGCGCGAATGACGCCGCGGCCCGCCGGAACCTCCAGGGCGCCGATCACGGCGTCCACCGAGGACGCCCCCGTTCGCTTCAGATACTCCGCGAGGCCGTCGACGCACGCTTCGGCGAGCGACGGGTCGGCGAAGAGCGCCGTCCCCACCTGCACCGCCGTCGACCCCGCCAGGAGGAATTCGATCGCGTCGGCCGGACAGGCGATCCCGCCCATGCCGATCACGGGAATGTCGACGGCCTGGGCCACCTCCCACGTCTTGGCGAGCGCGAGCGGCTTGATGGCAGGCCCCGAGAGGCCGCCCAACACCGTGCCCAGGATGGGGCGCTTCGTTCGGGAGTCGATGGCCATGCCGATAAAGGTGTTCACGAGCGAGACCGAATCCGCGCCGCAGTCGGCGCACGCCTCCGCGATCTCTCCGATCCGCGTGACGTTCGGCGTCAGCTTCGCGATGAGCGGGAGATCCGTGAGCGGCCGAATGGCGGTCATCACCTCACGCGCCATGCCGGCGTCGGTCGAGTACTTGAGGCCGTGCGGCCCAACGTTCGGGCAGGAGATGTTCACCTCGATCGCGTCCGCGACGCCGCTTCGGGAGACGCCCTCGACGAGCTCGCAGAATTCCCGCGTGTCCTCCCCTTCCACCGAGACGATCACAGCGCACGGAAGGCCGCGCAGCACGGGAACCTTGGTCTCGAGAAATCCTTCGAGGCCGGGGTTCTCGATCCCGATGGAATTCAGCATTCCCGAAGCGACCTCCACGACGCGAGGCGGCGGATTCCCGGCCCGCGCGCGGCGCGTGACGGTCTTCGTGACGATGCCGCCGATCGCGGAGAGATCGACGAGGCGTTCGTAGTCCTGGCCGTAACCGATGATTCCCGAGGCCACCAGGATCGGATTCCGCAGATCGAGGGAGCCGATTCGGACGCCGAGGGAGGGCTTCACGGCAGCCTCGCCCAGTCGACGATCGTCGCGTCCATCACGGGACCCTCGATGCACATCGCGGGATAGCGCCCGTCTCCGTCGCCGGGGTTGAGCGGCACCGGACAGCCACGGCACGCGCCGACCGCGCACGCCATCGGGCCCTCGAGCGACGCCTCGCACCGGACGCGCTTCATCCGCGCGAAGTCGGCCACCTCGTGGAGCAGTCCGTGCGGGCCGCAGGTGAAGATCTCGGCGTTCAGCGAGGTCAGCTCGCCCTCCTCCCACTCGCGCTTCAAGAGGTCGAGCGCGCTCCCCTTCAGTCCGACCGATCCGTCGTCCGTCGCCAGGTGCAGCCGCCCGCCCTTGATCTCGCGCAAACCGTAGAGCTCCGCCTTGGAACGCGCGCCGAAGAGGAAGACGTAGGGGCGCTTCTTCTCGCGAAGCGTGCGACTCAAGAAGAGAAGAGGCGCCACGCCACGTCCGCCGGCGACCAGAATCGGAAGTCGACGCGTCTTGGGCGCGAAGCCGACGCCGAGCGGGCCGATCAGGTCCAGTCGCTGCCCCTTGGGTTGGGACGCCAGGATCCGCGACCCGCGTCCGACCACCGAGAAGTAGATGCGCACGGCTCGAACGCCGCCCCGATTCACGAAACCCTCGAGGCTGTAGGGCCGGCGGAGGAGCGGCTCCCCTTCGGGAGAGATGCGAAGGTGGACGAACTGCCCGGGCCGCGGCGTGGCGAACCCGCGCGGGACCGTGAGCGTCAAGAGGTGGTTTCCCTTCGAGAGCTCGCGGTTCTCGAGCACGGTGCAGTCGACGAGATTCATCGCGAGGGCGTGATGAAGATCGTGCCCGCGGTGTCGGCCGGGGCGGGCGGCGGTGGCGGCGGCGGCTCGCGCCTCGGCGGCGGCAGGAACTTCAGGGAATCCGGTGGGGCGAACCTCGTCGAGTCCGGTTGAGACCCGAGCGAATCCGCTCCGGCCGCGGAGCTGCCGTGCCGTTCCGCCCTGGCCCTCGCCCGGAGCTGCGCCGCCTCGGCGGCCATGCGTTCCAGCTCCTTGTCCGAAATTGTCTGGGTGCTGTCGCGTTTGCCGATGGTGGTGGGGATCGGCTCCGGCTCCTCCACGAACCGCGACGCCGCTGAAGTGTCGGGATTGGCGAGGAGCGAATCGAAGAGCGCGGTTCGCGCGTCCTTCCGGCGGCTCCACCGCTTCCAGAGGTAGAGCGCCGATTCGGCGAATCGTGTTCCCCGATACTTCTGGGCGATCGAGTCGGTCAAATTCTGTGCTCCAAGGGTGTCGTTTCGGTCGTACGCGGCGATCCAGAGCCGCGCATACGCGGACTTCGGAGCGTACGCGCTGGCCGGAAACATCGATTCGACCTCGCGATACTGCGTGACGGCCGAATCCCTCCGCCCCATCTCGAAGTAGTAGAGCTCCGCGAGCCGGAACGCGGCGCGGGCGCGAGCCTGCGTCGTGTCGGCGCTCAAGGTAGTCTGAAACTCGCGCAGCGTCGCGAGGTTTTGCGACCGCCGCGCCGCCTGGCGCTGATACTCCGACGGCGGCTCGGATTTCAGTTTGTCGTACTCCTTCGCCGCCTGGTCCAGATCGCCCTTGGCCGATTCGTACAGATAGCCGATCTGGAACTGCGCCTCGTACGCCACGGGCGTGCGGGGCGACTTCTCGATCAGCTTCCGGTACCCCGCGATCGCGTCGGCATGGTGCCCCAGGAGGCCCATGCACTCGTAGATGCGGAGCGCGAGTTCCCCGTCGCGGCGCTCCGCCTCGGCGATCGGCTTCCAGTACTCCAAGAAGTCGAGCGCATCCTGGTATCGCTTCAGCTCGCGAAGGGTCTGCCCGCGCTTGAGCGCCACGTCGATCCGCTTGTCGCCTCGATCTTCCACCTTGAGGCACGCAGCATAGACCGATTGCGCGCTGTCCATCCGACCCGACGCGAACAGGGCGTCGCCCGCCCGCCGGAGGCCGTCGGAACGCTCACGGCGGGCCTTCGCAGCCTCCATCGAAAGCCCGTACCACTTCAACGCCCCGTCGTAGTCCCGCTGCAGCGCCTTGCTTTCTCCGGCGTTGAAGTAGAGGTCCCACCGCCTCGGGAAGTTCGGGTACTCCTTGGCCAGAGCGTAGAAGACCGAGTCCGCGATTTCGTAATCCTTCTGCTTCAGGTACGAGAGGCCCTGGATGAGGCGCGCCTCCGGCACGAAGGGGCTTTTGGGAAACTTGGTCTGGAGGTCGTCCATCCGCTTGATCGAGCCCGAAAAGTCGTGCTTTCCATACATGGCCGCGCCCATCAGGTACGTGGCGTCGTCCACCCACTTGCTCTTCGGATAATCGACCAGGATCTTGTTGCACTGTCGGATGACCGCCTCGTACTTCGCGGCCGCGTCGGGCGCAACCGCGTCCGAGAGGCTGCCCTCCTCCGCCTTCTGACCGTCCCGGTAGTAGCGCTTCGCGAGGTAAAAGGTGTTGTAGTAGGCGCATCCGGCGACGAAGGCGACGAGGAGGACGAGGGCGAGGAGACGAGGGCGGAGGGCCCCCCAACGCGGGGTCTGCATGCTCCGCCGATCGTACCACGCGCCACCCGGCCCGGCTACGACACCCTCGCCTCGGCCTCCGCTCGGTAGGTCACGCGCCCGCCCACGACGGTCAGGAGAACGCGGCCCGAGAGATTCCACCCGTCGAATGGCGTATTTCGCGACTTCGAAGCGAACTCGGAGGCACGCACGGTCCACCGCTGTGCCGGATCGAAGACCGTCACGTCGGCGTCAAAGCCCGCCTCGAGGGTTCCGCCCGCCCGCCCCAGGACCTCGAGGGGCTTTCGCGTCATGCGCAAGATCAGATCGGAGAGCGACAGGTGCTTCGGCTCGACGAGCGCCTTGAGATAGATGCCGAGCGCCGTCTCCAGGCCCACGATCCCGAACGGCGCGGCGTCGAAGTCGTTGTCCTTCTCGATGTCGGTGTGCGGCGCGTGGTCGGTGGCCAGACAGTCGATCGTCCCGTCCACGACGCCTTCGATCAGCGCCTCCCGGTCGCGCGAGGACCGAAGCGGCGGGTTCATCTTGGTGTTCGTGTCGTACCCGGCCACGGCCTCGTCGGTCAGGATCAGGTGGTGCGGGGTCGTCTCGCCGGTGATCTGGATGCCTCGAGCCTTGGCCCTCCGGATGATGTCGACCGTGCGCGCGGCGCTGATGTGGGCCACGTGGACGCGGCCGCCGGTCAGCTCCGCGAGCAGGGCGTCGCGCGCCACCATCACGCTCTCCGCGGCGTCCGGGATTCCCTTCAGGCCGAGGCGGGTCGAGACCCATCCCTCGTGCATGACGCCGGAGCCCTTGAGATCGGGATCTTCCGCGTGCTGGATGATCGGCACGCCGAGGGGGCGCGTCAGCTCCAGCGCGCGCCGCATGATCTCCGCGTTCCGAACCGGCTTTCCGTCGTCCGTGAACGCGACCGCGCCGGCCTCGACCAGATCCTCGATCTCGGTCAGCGCTTCGCCCATTTGTCCCTTGGTGACGGCAGCGATCGGCAGGACGCGGGCCAGCCCGTGTTCCCGAGCCCGCCGCACCACGTACTCCACGTGCGGGCGATCGTCGAGCGGCGGGGACGTGTTCGGCATGCACGCAACGGTGGTGAACCCGCCGCGCGCCGCGGCGGCGGTGCCCGTCTCGATCGTCTCCTTCTCCTCCTGGCCCGGCTCGCGCAGGTGGACGTGGATGTCCACGAGCCCCGGCGAAACGATGGCGCCCGTCGCGTCGATGACCTCGACGTCGGGACGATTCCGGAGCGCGGCGGGGGCGTCTTCGCCCAGCCCGGCCACGCGGCCCTGATCCAGCCACAGGTCCTGCACGCGGTCGATGCCGCGCGCGGGGTCGAGGATGCGGCCCCCGCGGATTCGAATCGGTCGGTTCATCGCTTCACGGCCTCCACGGTCGGGGTCGCTTCGGTGGCGGATTCGGCCGGGGCGTGTTGCCCGGCCAAGAGGTAGAGGACGGCCATGCGCACCGCGACGCCGTTCGTCACCTGTTCCAGGATCACGGAGTTCTCGCCGTCCGCGACGTCCTGCGCGATCTCGACCCCCCGGTTCATCGGCCCGGGGTGCATGACCACGACATTCGGCTTGGCGCGGCGGAGTCGCTCGCGGGTCACGCCGTGGACGCGCGCGTACTCGCGGAGCGAGGGGTAGAGGCCCGCCCGCTGGCGCTCGAGTTGGATGCGGAGGATGTTCACGACGTCCGACCCCTCGATCGCCTCGTCGACGTTCTTCGCGACCGTGACGCCGAAGCGCTCCACCTCGGCGGGCATCATCGTGCACGGGCCGGCGATCGTCACCGAGGCGCCGAGCTTGGTCAGGCCCCAGATGTTCGAACGCGCCACGCGGCTGTGCATGATGTCGCCCAGGATCGCGACCCGTAGCCCGTCGATCCGTCCCAACTTCTCCCGGATCGTGAAGATATCGAGCAATCCCTGCGTCGGGTGCTCGTGCGTTCCGTCGCCCGCGTTGATGACCCCGGCGTTCAGGATCCGCGCCAGGTAGTGGGGCGCGCCCGACGCCTGGTGGCGGATCACGACCAGGTGGATTCCCATGGCCTCGATGTTTCGCGCGGTGTCGCGAAGGGTCTCGCCTTTCGAGACGCTGGACCCGCTCGTCTGGAAGTTCACGGTGTCGGCGCTCAGGCGCTTCTCCGCCAGCTCGAAGGAAAGCCGGGTGCGGGTGCTCGCCTCGAAGAAGAGGTTCGCCGCGGTGAGCCCGCGAAGGGCGGGCACCTTGGGGATGGGCCGGTCGAGCACCTCGCGGAAGGTGCGCCCCGTGTCGAGAATGGAGGTGATTTCCTCGGCGGAGAGGTCCTCCAGGCCGAGCAGGTCTTTCCGGTGGCCGATCATCCGAGCATCTCCCCGATCGAAACGCCGTCCTGGCCGTCGATCTCCTGAACTTTGACCATGATCACCTCGCGTTTCGAGGTGGGAACGTTCTTTCCGATGAAGTCGGCCCGGATCGGAATCTCGCGGTGGCCCCGGTCGACGATCACCGCGAGCTGGATCGATTTGGGCCGGCCCAGGTCGATCAGCTCGTCGAGCGCCGCGCGCACGGTGCGGCCGGTGTAGAGGACGTCGTCGATCAACACGACCGTCTTCCCGTCGATGTCGCAGGGAATGTCCGTGCCGCTCACGACGGGCTGGTGGGCGATCGTCTGAAGGTCGTCGCGGTAGAGGGTGATGTCGAGCGCTCCGACCGGCAGCGTGATCCCCTCGAACTCCTTGATTCGCTCGGCGATCCGCTGGGCGAGCGGGTATCCGCGGCGCTTGATCCCGACGAGGACCAGGTTCTCGCCCCCGCCGTTCCGCTCGATGATCTCGTGCGCAATGCGGGTCACGGCGCGGCGAAGCCCTTCGCCGTCAATGAGTTCCGCCTTCTCGCGTACCTGCTCCACGGCGCCTCCGGTAGGCATGAAAAAACCCCTTTCCAGGCAGGAAAGGGGTGCGTCGTGCCGGGCCCCTTTCTAGTCTCTCGTACTAGTTTGAAGGGTCTATGGCGAAGGCGGTGGTCTGCGATCGCCACGCGAGGATAACATGCGCGTAATTCATTCGCAAGCGCCGCGACGGGGGGATCTCCATGGACGAAATGAAGCTCATCCTGGTCGATCCGAACGCCCACGTCTGTGGCGCGTGGGAGCAAGAATTCGACGGGCTTGCGAAGGTCGAGGTCGTCAACGATCGGTTCGAGAATCTGCCCGAATTCGACTGCATGGTAAGCGCCGCCAACTCATTCGGCCTCATGGACGGTGGGGTGGATTTGGCGATCGCGCGTTACTTCGGAGATGACCTGGTGAACCGGGTTCAACGGTGGGTGATCGAGGAATTCCGCGGAGAGCAGCCCGTGGGCACGTCGTTCATCATTGAAACGCACCATCCGAAGCATCCGTTTTTGGCCCACACGCCGACGATGCGTGTTCCCATGTCCATCAGCCGGACCGACAACGTATATCGGGCCATGTGGGCCCTGCTGCTGGCGATCCACCGTCACAACCGCCAGGACCCACGGGTCATCCGCTCGATCGCGTGTCCCGGACTCGGGACCGCCACGGGCCGGGTACCTGCGAAGGAGGCCGCCCGGCAGATGGCGCTCGCGTATCGCTGGTTCCTGGACCCTCCGCTGTCGATGAACTGGGACCAGGCGACGAATCGCCAGATCGCGGTCCGCTACGGCGGGGACCTCTCGCCGGACTGAAATCAGCCGCGCCGCGCCGCCTCGATGGCCGCAACGTCGATCTTCCTCATGGGCATCATCGCCTCGAAGGCGCGCTTTGCCTCACCACCACCCGCCGAAAGCGCGTCCATGAGCGCGCGCGGGGTGATCTGCCAGGAGAGACCCCAGCGGTCCTTGCACCAACCGCACTGACTTTCCTGGCCGCCATTGCCAACGATCGCGTTCCAGTAGCGGTCCGTCTCTTCCTGATTGTCCGTCGCGACCTGAAAGGAAAAGGCCTCGCTGTGCTTGAACTCCGGGCCGCCGTTGAGACCGAGACAGGGAATGCCCAGGACGGTGAACTCCACCGTCAGCACGTCGCCCGCCTTGCCGCTGGGGTAGTCGCTGGGCGCCTTGTGCACCGCCGTCACTTTGCTATCCGGAAAGGTGGCGGCGTAGAAGCGCGCCGCCTCCTGCGCGTCCTTGTCGAACCAGAGGCAGATCGTGTTCTTGGGTTTCATGTTCGTGTGCTCCTTGTGTTTGAGGGCGGTAACGCCCCAAAGGTCGGCTGGACGGCCGTGAACGGCTGCAGAAGGCTGGTCCCTTCCTCGGAACATTGATACGATCCGCGGGATGAAACTGCAATGGGCAACGAGCGCTTTGTTGCTCGCGGCGCTGTTTTCGGGGCCGCCCTGCACGGCTGCCGTGCCCGCCCGACCGGGCGCCGCCGCCGCACCCACCGTGCTGCCCACGCCCGACCCGAAGCTCACCGCCGCCTACCGTGACGCGATCTACGCGCTCGCGGCCGACTCCATGGAGGGGCGCGGCATCGGCACGCCGGGAATCGCCCGCGCGGCCGGGTGGATCGAAGGGCGCCTCCGCTCGATGAAGCTCGAGCCGGCGTTCGGCAATTCCTACCGCCAGCACTTCCCCATCAAGGTGGGCGTCACTCGGAAAGACGGGAATCGCCTCGAAGGCGTCGCCGACGAGGAGTGGACGCCGCTCGGATTCTCCTCGAACGGCGCGTTCTCCGGCGAGTTGGCGTTCGTGGGCTACGGCATCGACGCGCCGGCGATCGGCTACCGCGAGTTCGATGGCGTCGACTTGAAGGGAAAGGTCGCGCTCATGCTCCGGTATGAGCCACAGGAGAAGGACGACGCTTCCCCGTTCGACGGAAAGCGGCCGAGCCGCTGGTCGGCGCTGCGCTACAAGGCGCTCCAGGCGCGCGAGCGCGGCGCGGTCGCGGTGATCTTCGTCACCGGCCCGCTCCAGGACGAGAAGATGGAGAAGATTCCGGCGCTCAAGAACGACGGCCCCGAAAGCCCCGCGGGGATCCCCGCGGCGCAGGTTCGCCCCTCGGTGGCGGCGCGATGGCTCGCGTCGTCCGGGATCGACCTCGCCCAATTCCAGCACGACGTCGATCGCGACCTCAAGCCTCGCTCCCGGGACAAGACGGGCGTCACCGTCAAGGGCTCGATCGTTCTCGAGGCCACGTACGTCGACGCGGAGAACATCGCGGCCCTCATTCCCGGGAAGGGGCGATTGGGGCGCGAGATCGTGGTCGTCGGCGCGCACTACGATCACCTGGGCTGGGGCGGGGACCGCTCCATGCGGCCGAACGACCACGCGATCCACAACGGCGCGGACGACAACGCCTCGGGCGTGACCGGCGTGCTCCTGGCCATGGACGATTTGAGGCGGCGTCTCAAGTCGCTACGGAGCCATCGGGAGGTCGTCGCGATCCTTTTCTCGGGCGAGGAGGTCGGGCTCGCGGGCTCCGCCTACTTCGTCTCGAACCCTCCGTTCCCGCTCGATCGGGTTGCGGCCATGGTGAACCTGGACATGGTGGGCCGCCTCCGCGACAACACGCTCGTCGCGCTCGGCCTGGAATCGGCGCCGGAGTGGCGCGATCTCTTGAAGAAGGCCGCGGTCGACACCAAGCTCGACGTGGCCGCGCGCGGCGACGGCTACGGGCCCTCGGACCAGACGTCCTTCTACGCGAAGGGCATCCCGGTGATCCACCTCTTCACCGGCGCGCACGACGCGTACCACACGCCCGACGACAAGCCCGCGACGGTGAACGCGGAAGGCGGCGCTTTGGTAACGCGCTTCACCGAGACGCTCGTGGGCGAGCTGGCCCGTCGCGAGAAGCCGCCGGTCTACGCCCGTTCGACCAGCGCGCCCGCGATGATGGGCGACAGCCGCGGATACGGCGCCTACCTCGGCACCGTCCCCGATTTCCGGGCGATGGACGCGACGGAGGGCGGCGTGCTCCTGTCCGACGTTCGCGCCGGCGGCCCGGCGGAGAGAGCGGGCATTCGCGGCGGCGACCGGATCGTCTCGATCGCGGGTACCCAGATCCAGAATCTCTACGACATGACCTACGCGCTCCAGGACAATCGCCCCGGACAGACCGTCGAGGTGACCGTCATGCGCGGGGGCGAAATGATCACGTTCCGCGCGACGCTCGGCGATCGCGCGACGATGGGACAGGCGGGGCCCGTGATGGCCAAGGCAGGCGCGCCCGGCGTCCCCACCGACTCGACGCACGCCGCGGCTTCAGGCGGTGCCGCCCCGGCGGCGGACCCGCACGGTGCGGCGGCAGGATCGCCGACCGCGAACCCACATGCCCCTGGCGGCCCCGGCGGCGGCGGAGCCGATTCGTCCGCGGCGCCGTCGGATTCCGCCGTCTCCCGCCTCGACCCCTTCTTCGAGGGCCGGCCCGGCGCCGATTTCGTGGTGAAGGCAGGACATCCCTACGAGAAGACGTTCGAGGGTGAGGCGCATTTCCGTAACATCCGCCAGCTCACGTTCGGAGGCGAGAACGCCGAACCCTACTTCGCGCCCGACGGCAAGCGGGTGATCTTCCAGGCCACCGTGCGCGGCGCGAAGTGCGACCAGCAGTACGTCCTGAATCTGGAGACCGGCGACGTTCGGATGGTGTCGACGGGCAAGGGCCGGACGACGTGCGGTTACTTCGACTACCCGGAAGGCGATCGAATCGTCTTCGGCTCGACGCAGGGCGCGTCGGACTCCTGTCCGCCGCCGCCGGATCAATCGCAGGGCTACGTGTGGGCCATCTACGGCTCGTACGACATCTGGGAAGCCGATCCGGACGGGGGGAATCCGAGAAAGCTCACGAACTCGCCCGGCTACGACGCCGAGGCGACCTGGTGTCACCGGGGCGGCAAGATGATCTTCACGTCGACGCGGGACGGGGATCTGGAACTGTATGTGATGGACGAGGCGGGCCAGGTGAAGCGCATGACGAACGTGCCGGGGTATGACGGCGGCGCCTTCTTCAGCCCCGACTGCTCGGAAATCGTCTGGCGCGCGAGCCGTCCAACGGGCCAGGCGCTCGCGGACTACCAGAACTTGCTCCAGAAGGGGCTGATTCGTCCGGGCGCGCTCGAGCTCTTCCTGATGCGCGCGGACGGAACGGCGTCTCGGCGGCTGACCGCGAACGGCGCCGCGAACTTCTGCCCCACGTTTCTCGCGGACGGAAAGCGAATCATCTATTCGTCGAACGCGGGCGCCAGTCCGCGCGAATTCGACCTCTGGCTCCTCGACACGCGCGGCGGCCAGCCGGAGCGGATCACGACCGCGCCGGGCTTCGACGGCTTCCCCCACTTCAGCCCCGACGGCCGCTTCGTGATCTGGGCGTCGAACCGGGCCGATCCCGCCTCGCACGAGACGAACCTTTTCATCGCGCGCTGGGCCGACTGAACTCGGAGGTGACGATGTCGAAGCGAATCTGGCTCGCGGGGGTCGCGCTGATCCTGGCGAGCATGGCGGGAAACGTCTATCTGGCGTCGCGGATGTCGCGCGCCGAGGCGCGCGCGAAGCGGGCGGAAGCCAGGTCGATCGAGCCGGTGCACCAGCGCGTGCTCCTGACCGACATCGACCTCTTGGACTTGAAGGCGGCCGGGCTCACCGATCCCGTGAACCAGCTCCGTTCCGATCTCGGGGCGCACCCCGACCTGATTCCGGTCGGGGGCGTCTTCGGAGGCACGATGGGCTTCTACGATCGGGACGGCATCGTGCTCTTGCCGGGCGGCTATGTCTACGCGCCCGCCGACGACGGCCACATCGTGGCCCACACGGTGCTTCGCTACGACGTGAAGCCGGGCGGCAAGATCGAGTGGAAGCTCCTCGACGGCCACGCCGGGGAGTAATCGACGACACGCGGGTGCGCCGGCCCACCGATCGGCGCAGGCCCTAGGATCTATCCGGAAGCGGTGTTCCCTGTCAACGGCTCTCGTGCGACGGCGAGCGCCGCCAGGAGGGATTCGGCGTCGCGGATCGGGGCGCCGGCCGCGAGAAAGCCGCGCGCGTCGAGCGCGCCGGCGATGGCCATGAAGTCCGGCGCCGGCAACCCGGCGCGCGCGAGAAGCGCGGTGTCGCGAAAGACGTCCTCCGAGCGGCCCGAACCGAGCACCGACCCCGGCGCGTCCTCTTCCCTCCCGAGGACGACCACCCGATCGGCGACCGCGGAGACGAAATCGAGATCGTGGCTCGCCAGCACGACCGCGCCGCTCCGGCTTCGCAACCCCTCGAGCGCAAGACGGAGCGCGCGGCGTCCTTCCGGATCGAGACCGGCGGTCGGCTCGTCGAGCAGGAGCGCGAGCGGCGGCTCGATCAGGAAGGCGGCCAGGGCGGCTCGTCGCTTTTCTCCCTCGCTCAGGGTCGAAGGGACGCGCGCCGCGAACCGCTCAGGCGCGAGTCCCACCGCGCGCAGGGCGAGCGCGGCGCGACGCGTCCGGTCGGGGCCCGGGACGCCCTCGATCCAGAGCATCGCGGCCACGTCCTCCTCGACGCTTCGCGCGAAGAGTTGGCGCTCGGGATATTCGAGCGCGAGGAGCGCGTCCGCCGCGCGTCCCTCGGCCCGACCGCGCCATACCGTTCCCGTGGTCGGCTCGCGGATTCCGGCAGCCAGATGGAGCAGCGTGCTCTTCCCCGAGCCGCTGGCGCCGACGAGCGCCAGGATCTCGCCGCGGTGCGCTTCGAGGTCGATCGATTCGACCGCTGCGCGCCCGCCGCGCCGCGCGGCCCACGATACGCCGCGCCAGGCGAGCGCCACGTCGCCGGTCGCGGTACGGCGCGGCTCCGCACCGCCACGAACGGCGGCCCCCGGGGTTGCGCCGCCACCGGAAGGGGCCGACGTCCGCATGCGCTCGAGAAGCGCGTCGACGTCGCTCGCGAGCGGGCCGCTCCACTCCCCGCGCGCCGCCAACGACGCCGACACGCGTAGCGCGAGCGGAAGTGGAACGCGATCGGCCGCGAGCACATCCGCCTGCGTGAGCGAGTCCGCCCGCCGCAACCGCCCTTCCTCCATGAGGTGCACGTGTTCGCCGGGGAAGGGCGGATCCGCGTCCTGGTGCGTCCGGACGACCGCGAGCCCGCCCGCACGCGCAGAAGCGTCGAGGCGCGCCTCGAGCATGCGGCGGGAACCGGGATCGAGATGCGCGAGCGACTGGTCGAGGAGGAGCGCGCCGGGGCGCGCGGACATCATCGCGGCGAGGAGGACGCGGGCCTTTTCGCCGGCGCTCAGATCACGCGGGTCCCGCGCCGCTAGCGCGACGAGGCCATATTCCTCGAGGGTCGCCGCGACCCGGCGCCGATAGTCCTCGGGGGTCAACGAGAGGGAATCCAGTCCGAAGGAAACCTCGCCCTCGACCGTGTCGGACAGGAATTGGGGATCCGGTTCTTCGAAGAGGATCGCGACGCGGGGCCAGAGCGACGCCGCGTCGTCGTCCCGTGCGCGAGCGCCCGGACCCGTCCCCGCTCCGGCGACGACGCCGTCCACCAGGAGCCGGCCCTCGGCCGGCGCCGTGAGCCCCGAGAGGACCCGCATCAATGTGGTCTTGCCGGAGCCGTTCGCGCCGAGGATGAGGTGGCGCTCGCCTTGGGCGACCGTGAAGTCGGTGGGGTGGAGGATCACGCGGCCGGCGCCGGCTGCCCCCGCGCCGACCACGCGCGAGACGCCCTCGGCGCGAATCACGTCCCCGCGCGGGCGCCCTCGTTCAAGATGGCCCGCACGGCGTCCATGATCTCGATGAGCGGCCGCCCGCTCTCCCGCGCGATCCGTCGCAGGTCGTCGTACTCGGGGACGCGGCGCTCCTCGCCGGAGGGAAGCACGGCGGTCTTCACGCGCACCGCGCCGAACGGCGTTTCCACGGTGGCGATCGAGCGCTTCAATTCGATTCGCCCCTCGCGACGCACGCGGACGCCGATCGTCGTCGACTCGGCGAAGAGCCGCTCCGCCACCTGGGTCGTCCGCCGGGGATCGCAGAGCGCGGTGATCAGCGTTCCGGGACGCCCCTTCTTCATCTGAACCGGCGTGAGGAAAACCTCGGCCGCGCCGCTCTCGAAGAGCGCCTCGGTCACGTGCCCGTAGAGCTGCGGATTCATGTCGTCGATCGTGGCCTCGAGCACGTCCATGCCGCCCGAGCCGCCGCCGGCCGTGGCATCGAGCGCCTCGCCCACCAGGGCGCGAACCACGTTCGGGCGTTCGGCCAGGTCGCGCTGGCCCGTCGCCACGCCCACCTTCCGCGGCCGGATCCCCACCGGCTCGCCGATCGTGTCGCAGAGCGCGGTGATCAACGCGGCCCCCGTCGGCGTGGTCAGCTCGGCCTGGATCTCGAGCATCTGGACGGGCACTCCTTCTAGGAGCCTGAGCGTCGCCGGCGCCGGGACCGGGAGGGTGCCGTGCGCCGCCCGCACCAGCCCGCGCCCCTGCGGGATCATCGAGGCGTGGCAGCGCTCGACGCCCAATAGCTCGAGGGCCCACGCGGTGCCCACGATGTCGACGATCGCGTCGATCGCGCCCACCTCGTGGAAGTGCACCTTCTCGAGGGGAACCTGGTGCGCCTCGGCCTCCGCGCGGCCCAGCCGCTCGAACGTGCCGAGCGCGCGGCGGAGCACGCGGTCGGGCAGTCGTGCCCCCTCGAGCAGCCGGCGGATCTCGGTGAAATGGCGGTGCGCCTTCGCGTCCGGCGCGTTCACTTGGAGCTGGAAGGCCTCGAAGCCGTGCCGCGTCACGCGCGCCTCGCCGAGCGTGAACCCGTCGAGGGGGAGCGCCCGCAGCTTCCGGTCGATCTCGGCGAGCGGCGCGCCGGCCGCGACCAGGGAGCCCAGGATCATGTCCCCGGAAGCGCCGCCCACGAGGTCGAAGTAGACGATCGTCACCGCGTTCTCCCCGCGCGCGACTGGCGCGCGATGACGCCGGCCGCATAGCCGGCGCCGAATCCGTTGTCGATGTTCACGACGGTCACCCCCGCGGCGCAGGAATTCAGCATGGCGAGGAGCGCGGCGAGCCCGCCGAAGGAAGCGCCGTAGCCGACGCTGGTCGGAACCGCCACGACCGGGCGGTCCGTGAGGCCGCCGACCACGCTGGCGAGGGCCCCCTCCATCCCGGCCACGACCACGATCGCCGAGGCGTCGCGCAGGGCGCGCACGTGGCTCAAGAGTCGATGAATCCCGGCCACCCCCGCATCGTACACCCGCCGAACGGGGAGCCCCATGAATTCGAGGGTCACGGCTGCCTCCTCGGCGACCGGCAAATCAGAGGTCCCGGCGCTCACGACCAGGACGAACGCGCGGCCACGCCGCCCGCCGCCCGCCGCCGTCGCGCGGCGGACCCGCGCGCGCTTCGTGGCGATGACGACCGCCCTCGCGCGCTCGTTCCACGTCGCGCGACCGTCGAACTCGGCCAGGAGCGCCTCGGCCTGCGCCTCGCTGGCCCGGGTCGCGAGGCAGCGGCCGCTCTTCGCGACGATGGCGCGCGCGATCTCGATGCACTGCGCGACGGTCTTGCCCTGGCAGAGGATGACTTCGGGAAGGTGCTGCCTCAGCCCGCGATGGTGATCCACGGTGGCGGATCCGGTCGATTCGAACGGCAGGGAGGCGAGCGCCTCCATCGCGGCCTTGGGCGTGACCCGCCCGCGGCGGACCTCGAGGAAGAGTTTACGGAGACGCGCAGGATCCATTCACACCGACCCCCTCGTCCGCCGCCTCGTCGACCCCCGAAAGCCCCGCTTCGGCGGGCGCCGTCGCGAACGGGACGGGGGCGCGCTCGATCTTCTCGAGGTAGCTTCGCAGCAGTTCTTCGGTCTCGGCGGGGGTCGCGGCGTGGTTCACTTCCCGGCAGAGCGTGGAGTTGTCATAGAGGCCGCGCACGTACCATGCGACGTGCTTCCGCATCAAGGTGGACGCATAATCGCCCTTCTTCGCCGCCAGGTCGTGGAGATGGGCGATCGCCGTCTCGATCCGTTCGCGCGGCGTCGGCTCCGGCCCCGGATCGTCTCCCGACACCATTCGCTGAGCCCGGCCGAAGAGCCACGGGTTCCCGAACGAACCGCGCCCGACCATGACGGCATCGCACCCGGTCTCGGACATCATCCGCTTCGCGTCTTCCGGCGTCTTTACGTCGCCGTTTCCGATCACGGGGAGCGCCGTCGAGCGCTTCACGTCGCCGATCACCTCCCAATGAGCCTGGCCGCTGAATTTCTCGGCGCGGGACCGGGCGTGGACGGTGATCCAGCGAACTCCGGACTGCTCCAGCGCCTTCGCGACTTCGGTGGCATTGGTCGAGTTCTGGTCCCAGCCGATCCGGATCTTCGCGGTGACGGGCACCTGGACCGCGTTGACGACCGCCTTGGTCACGCGCTCCAACCGGTCCAGGTCGGTGAGCATCGCGGCTCCGGCCTCGCGCGCGATCACCTTGCGGACCGGGCAGCCGTAGTTCAGATCCACGATGTCGAAGCCGAGCCCTTCGCAGATCCGGGCGGCATCGGCCATGACGTCCGCGTCGGCGCCGCAGAGCTGCGCGCCGATCGGGCGTTCTTCGGGTCGATATTCGAGGAGATCGAAGGACTTGGGGTTCTTCCGCACCAGACCGTCGGCGGAGGTCATCTCGCAGAAGACCATGGCCGCGCCGTGCCGCCGCGCGAGGCGGCGGAACGGCGAATCGGTCACGCCGCAGAGCGGCGACAGAAGTACGTTGCCTTCGACGCGAACCGGGCCGGCGACGAGCATTGCGCCTAGCGGATGCGCGCTTCCTGCCCCTTCGCCAAAGCGCGGGCCTTGCTGATCTCGCTCGCCAGGGCGAGGAGCTTCGGTAGCGTGGGCGCCTTCTCGAAGAGCGCGGCGGCCGCCTTCACCTGTTCGTCGTCCTCGATGGAGACGCGATACGCCTCCTCGTCCGACGCGTACCGGCGCGCGAGCTCGCGGCGAAGCCCGGTGTCCACGAAGCGCTGCGCCGCCTGGAGGGAATCTGCGCTGACCTCGAACTTCTCGGTCTTCAAGAACTGGCTGAACTCGTCCCGCATCGTCGGCGAGATCGCGTAGCCGGCCGGCGGCGCCGGATGCTTGGCGGCGTACTTCACGGCGTACTTGAAGAAGAGCTGCTTCACTTCGAGATCCTCGGCCACCCGCGGATACTTGATCTCGTCCAGCTCGACGTCCGGCGCGATGCCGCCGCCGCCGTAGACGGTCCGCCCCAGCTCGGTCTTGTACTCGGGCCGCGGCTTGTTCGCCTTCATCGAGTCGGGCAGCGTCCGGTGGGGCTGGCTGCCGTCACTGTCTTCGTCATCGTCGTCCGCGGCGAGGGCGCCGTCCTTCAGCTGCTCGTCCTTCTGGATGCAGCGGCCGCTCGGCGTGTAGTACTTCGCGGTCGTGAGCTTGAGCTTGGGTCCCTTCACGCTTCGCGTCAGCGGAATCACCGTCTGGACGAGGCCCTTCCCGAACGTCGTCTGCCCGGCCACCAGGCCCAGATCCAGGTCCTGCACCGCGCCGGAGACGATCTCGGACGCGCTCGCGGTCCACTGGTTCACGAGCACGACGAGCGGGTAGCGGTTATGCGGCTGGCCCGCCGAGGAGTAGAAGTCGCGGTTCTGCGATGCGTCGCGGCCGCGGGTATAGACGATCTTCTTTCCGCGCGGCGTGAACTCCTCGGATACCTCGACCGCCTGCGAGAGGAGACCGCCCGGGTTGAAGCGGAGGTCCAAGATCAGGCCCTTCGGATTCTGCTTCTCGATCTTCGCGATCGCCTGATCGATCTCCTCGCGGCTCCGCTCGGAGAAGTTCGAGAGCCGGATGTATCCGACGCCGTTCGAGAGCATGCCCGAATAGGGGACGCTCTTGATCTGGATGATGTCGCGGACGATCGTGAAATCGAGCGGCTTCTCGCGCCCCTCGCGGTACATCGTGAGGACCACCTTCGTCCCCTTCTCGCCGCGCATCTTCTTCATCGCGTCGTCGAGCGAGAGGCCCTCGGCCGACTCGCCGTCGATCTTCATGATCCGGTCGCCGCCCTGGATTCCGGCGCGCCACGCGGGCGTGCCTTCGATCGGGGAGATGACCGTGACCCACCCGTCCCGCATGCCGATGGAGATGCCGATTCCGCCGAAGGCTCCGTGCGTCGTCGTCTCGAGCCGCTGCGCCTCCTCCTTGTCCAGGTACTGGGAGTAGGGGTCCAGCGTGCGCAGCATTCCGCGGATCGCCGAATCCATGAGCTTGTCGCTCGAAACGGGCTCGACGTAGTGGTCGCGAACTTTCGTGAGCACCTGGATGAAGCGCTCGATGTTCGAGTAGGTGTTGTCGGTCGATTCCTGGACGCGTCCGACGGCCCAGGTTCCGGCGAGGAGCGCCGAGACGATGACAACAACCGCTAGAATCTGCCTCCGGTTCATGATGGGGTCCCTTAGGTGGTGGCGGCGGTTACCGGCCGGTTCGTATTGATTCTACATCAGTTAGGATCGCTTTGGCGAGAGTTTCCGGCGGTTCCAACCCGTCCAGGACCAGAATTCTTGCCGGGTCCCGTCGGGCGAGGCGCAGGTACTCATCTCGTACCGCTTCCAAGAACACCGAACCCTCGCGTTCTATCCTATCGATGCCGGCCTCCCCCCCTCGGTTCTTGGCCCTTGCCAGTCCGGCGCTTACCGGCACGTCCAGGAGGTAGGTCCTATCGGGTTGGATGGCCCCGGAGGCCCAGTCGTTGAGGGTGCTCAGGATCGCGGGGGAAATCCACCGGCCGCCCCCCTGGTAGGCCAGGGTCGCGTCGGTGAACCGGTCGCAGATCACGACCTTCCCCGATTCGAGCGCGGGCTGGATCCGCTCGCGGACGTGCTGCGCGCGGGCCGCCAAAAAAAGCAGGAGCTCGGTCTCGCGATGGACCGGCTCCTGCCTGACGTCGAGGATCAGTTTTCGAATCTGCTCGGCGAGATCGGTTCCGCCCGGCTCCCGGGTGCGAAGGACGGATTTCCCCGCCCCGGCCAGCGCCTGCTCCAAGAGGGCCGCCTGCGTCGTCTTCCCGGACCCTTCAATCCCCTCGAGCGTGAGGAAGAGGCCCCGCACGGACGCGGGCTACGCGCTCCGGCGGGCGGCGCGCTTCAGGCCGCTCTTCGGCGCCCGGATCGGCTTCGCGGTCTCGCGCTTGGCCTTCGCGCGCTTCTGCCCGTACTTCGCGATGAACTCCTCGCACATGTTGCGGGCGATGTCGTCCGGGTACTGCTCCGGGGGCGACTTCTTGAAGTACGCGCTCGGCGCGATCATGGCGCCCGAGAGGCCGTTGTCCAACGCGAGCTTCGCGCAGCGCACGGCGTCGATGATGACGCCGGCCGAGTTGGGCGAGTCCCAGACCTCGAGCTTGAGCTCGCAGTTCAGCGGAACGTCTCCGAACGTGCGGCCTTCGAGGCGGATGTAGGCCCACTTCCGGTCGTCGAGCCATTCGACGTAGTCGCTCGGACCGATGTGGACGTTCTTCTCACCGATGTCGTAGTCGAGCATCGAGGTGACCGCGTTGGTCTTCGAGATCTTCTTCGACTCCAGACGCGACCGTTCGAGCATGTTGAGGAAGTCCGTGTTCCCGCCCACGTTGAGCTGGCTGGTCCGCTCGAGGCGAACGCCGCGCTCCCGGAAGAGCCGCGTCAACACGCGGTGCACGATCGTGGCGCCCACCTGCGACTTGATGTCGTCGCCGATGACGGGGAGCTTCTTCTTCTCGAACCGGCGCTGCCAGTACTTCTCGCGCGCGATGAAAACGGGGATGGCGTTCACGAACGCGCAGCCCGCCTCGAGAATCTGCTCCACGTACCACTTCGTCGCCTCTTCGCTCCCGACCGGCAGGTAGTTGATCACGACGTCGGTCTTCGTCTCCTTGAAGAGGCGGACGATGTCGGCGGTCGAGCCGGCCGCCTTGTGGATGATCTTCGAGAGGTATTGGCCGAGCCCGTCGTGCGTCATGCCGCGGGCGACGGGAACGCCGATCCGCGGGACGTCCGCGAACTTGTACGTGTTGTTCGGCCAGGTGTAGATGGCCTCCGCGAGGTCGCGGCCCACCTTGTTCTTGTCGATGTCGATCGCGGCGCTGAATTCGATGTCACGGATGTGATAGCCGCCCAGGTTCACGTGCATCAGGCCGGGGACGAAATCCGTGTCCTTCGCGTTCCGATAGAAATGGACCCCCTGAACCAACGAGGAGGCGCAATTCCCAACGCCGATGATGCCGACGCGTATCTTTCCCATCGTGATTCGTACCTCCGTTGCCGGACTACCCTGTCTCGTGGCGGGGGCCGGAATCCGGACCCCCATCGGGCGGCGTGAGGCGCGGCTGGGATTCCGCCTGCGTTAACCGGCGAACATGATACACGCGCTGCAGCACCGTTACGAGCGTTAAGAGGAAGAGGATGCCGAGAACGCCGGGCATGAAGCGCTGTCCCAAAAGCGCGCCGGCGCCGAGAGTTAAGAGCCGCTCGGGCCGCTCCATGACCCCCACCTTGCACTCCAGGCCGAGGCCCTCGGCGCGCGCCCGCGTGTAGGACACCATGAACGACAGGATCAAGGTCGCGAGCGCGAGGATCGCCATGTTGTGGCCGTCGGGGTCCCCCCAACGCGCGCCGGTCTCCGTGTCGCCGCGGAACCAGACGAGCCCGCCCTGCGCGCGCGTGAAGTAGTAGAACGCGAGCCCCGCGAAGAGCGCCCCCTCGCCGATCCGATCGAGCGTCGAATCGAGGAAGGCGCCGAAGACGCTGACGGTGCCGGTCTCGCGCGCGACGTCGCCGTCCATCATGTCGCAGAGCCCCGCGAGGCCGAGGAGAAACGCGGCCGTGAGAAAGTCGCCCCGCGCGAGGAGCATGGCGGCGAGGATCGAGAGGAAGAGGCCGGCGATCGTCAGATGATCGGGTTTGACGCCGCGCTTCGCGAGGGCGCGCGAGAGGGGGAGGAACCAGGAGCGTCCGGCCGTCTTCCACGAGTCGCTCAAGCGTCCTCCTCGTCGGCTTCCGGACGGTCGCCAACCGCGCCGCCCACCACCAGCACGAACTCGCCCCGCGGCGGCGATGCCTCGACCCACGCGAGAAGCGTGCTCAAGGGTCCGCGGCGCGTCTCCTCGAACTTCTTCGTGATCTCCCGCGACAGAGACGCGGGTCGGTCGCCGAGCGTCCCGAGCAGATCCGCAAGCGAGGCGCGCAGTCGATGCGGCGACTCGAAGAAGATGAGGGTCCGCGGGTCGGCGCGCAACTCCTCGATACGGCCTTTCCGCTTTCCCTGCTTCCGCGGGAGAAACCCCTCGAACGCGAATCGGTCCGTCGGGAGGCCGGAGACCTCGAGGGCGCAGAGCGCGCTGGACGGACCGGGCACGGGAACGACGGAGAGTCCTTCCGCCACGGCGGCGCGAACGAGCGTGAACGCGGGATCGGAGATGCCGGGCGATCCGGCGTCGGAGACGATCGCCACGGACGCGCCGTCGCGGAGTCGGGCGATCAGCTCCGGCGTGCGCGTGTCCTTGTTGTGGTCGTGATAGGAGATCATCGCGCGGCGGCCGCCGAAGCGGTCGAGGAGTCCGGCCGTGTGCCTCGTGTCTTCGGCTGCGAGCACGTCCACGGACGTCAGGATGCGCTGCGCGCGGGGCGAGAGGTCCTCGACGTTTCCGATCGGCGTGCCGACGAGGTAGAGGACGCCGGGCGCCGGCTCCGCCGCGGGCGCGCGCGGGCTCACGAAGAGGCGGCCGTGTCGGGGAGCACCGCGGCCACTCGACGAAGCGCGGCGATCGTCCGGTCGAGCGCCTCGTCGTCGACGTCCAGGTGCATCACGGCGCGAAAGCGCGCCGGCCCGCCGTACGGGATCACGAGAATCCCCTCCGCGGCGAGCGCATCGATGAACGTCTTGAGCC